>Ga0209596_1001399_pt1 | contig 20787 bp, 20 predicted proteins | sample M_130807_MF_Meta_FD_187314 | JGI IMG/M metagenome (GOLD analysis project Ga0209596, IMG submission 187314) | Freshwater microbial communities from Lake Montjoie, Canada to study carbon cycling - M_130807_MF_MetaG (SPAdes) (version 2) | ecosystem: Environmental > Aquatic > Freshwater > Lake...
AACATCAGGACTAGGCTGGGGAAATGGGTTTGTTTCAATCTCTGGCGGAGGGGGCACTGTCTCTGGGATGGCTGGTATCACTATTTGTGGTGGCGGAACCGTTGCTGGCGGGTCTGGCATTGTTGGCTCTGGTGGGTATGTGGAGGTTGTTTGAGGTGTCGTAGTAGTTGATTCGATTGTTACAGGCACAGTCGTAGAGGGTGCAGTAGTAGTAGTGCTCGTCGTTGTAGTCGTGGATGAAGTTGTGGTTGTCCATGTTGTTGTTGTCTCCTGAATAGTTGTAGTGGTATCTGGGATGGTGGTATCTGGGATGGTGGTATTTGGAACAGTTGTATCCACAGGGATACCATTAGTTGTGAACGCTTCATCGGGAACTATCTCGAACCCTAAGCCATCAATGTTCCAAGCCAACATTACACACGTCGAGCCGCCATTTTCGTACACCCACAAGTCAAGTGGCTGGCTGCCTGCACTAATGTCTATCTGTCCAGACTCCATCCAAGTGCAACCCTGGTCGCCCCAGTTGCCCCACTCGTAGCCACCAATGTCAATGATGCCACCGTCATCTGATGCCAACCAAAACTCGATGGTGTCATGTTCAGGTATCTCGATGAAGCCTGTCATGTGAACCATGAACAAGTCGTTGGTGCAATCTAGGTATGGTTCACCGTCGTAGGAACGGTTGATGTTGTTTTCCACTTCACTACCGCAAACGGTATAGATGTGTTCTGACCGTGTGGGAGGTACGGTATCTATTGTGTAATAGGTAGCCTGTAATCCTGCTATCGGTTCAGCGTTAGCGGATGGTGCGAACAGTGCGAGTATTGCTACTGGCGCAAATATCAGCCAACGGTTAGCCGAGAAGTGCTGCGACCTCATCGGCTGTCAAACCTAACTTGTCTAAAACGGCTTGCTTGGCTAAGGCTTTATCGGCTTCGGTCTTAATTGCCGAGTCTTTAATTGCCTGAATCTGTGTGTCCGTAAGATAGATGCGCTCACTATCTGTACCGTGCCACATCTGACCGTCATTCTCAATAGTTAAACTTTCGTTGTAACCGAGTGCGTGTGCTGCTAAAAAAAGTTGAATGGTTCTCATAACGGAAATACCGTAATCCTTCTATCGTTTGCATCCATAGTTCCAGCAATATTAAGCGTGTACTGCAAAGTAAAAGTATTACTACCAGCAGTTAAACCTGTTCTAACTTGAAAAATTGATATTGTAGCACCACTAAATGTAGCAGTGTTGCTCATATTATACCTAGCAATATCATTCGCGCTAGCTGCAGCAGTAGTTGCTCCCGATATGGCATAACCCATTTGATTAGATGTATTAACTGTAGAACCACCAACAGTTGCTGTAGCAACAACCAGTGCGCTTGTACCTGTGGTAACCGTCACTGCTGTTGCTGTAGTCAAACCAGTAAACGAAGTGCTAGTGGTCGATTGCGAACCACTAGTAAATGCTGTAGTAGCAGCCGTTGGGCTAACTGAAGCCCAAACTGTGCCGTTCCAAACCAACACCTGCGACAAGGTTGTGTCATAAATTGCTTGACCTGTGTACGGCGACGCAGGGCGAGTAGCAGTAGTACACACAGCAGGCTGAACCAAAGACTGCGCACCCAAAACGGTAGACAACGGCATTACGCAATCCTCACAATCTCAAAAGTAGCAAAAATACAATTTGACCAAGTAACAGAAGTGCCAAGACCGTTAGTTGCTTTTGTAGCAGCGCAACGATGTTGCACTGTAAACGATTTTGTTCCAGTAATCGTTACAACCCCAACGGCTTCTGAATATCCTGCTGCTTCAACGGCAGCCTGATTGTAAGACGAACGACCCAAAGCGACATCTGCGCTATCCGTTGAGTTTAAGATTTTTACTTGATGTTCATTAACTTGGAAAGCAGGTGCGGTAGCCCTCATATAGTAAGTGCCTGCGGGCAAAGAAACTGCGTTAGATGCAAGCGAACACGAAGTAATGTTGTTTACAACCGTTGTGTTAAGTGTTCGTGTTTGCCATGAGCCAGAAGTAAAAGTTCCGCTATTTGTTGATGCAACCTGTGTCTCGTTAAAAATTGCCATTGGGTAGCCAACATTTAGCCACGAAGTACCGTTATACACCTTCAACGAATCGGTATCAGTCTCCGAAATAACTTGACCATCAAACGGAACCGTAGGTCGAGACGTAGATGTGGCTACACCCATGCGTAGACCTTGTGTTGTAGCAGAAATTGTCATGAAATTACCAAACTTCCCGAAGATGTAAAACTATGTATTGTATAGGAACCCGAGGTAGTAATTGTTCCACCGGATACGAATTTACCTCTTGCGTTTTCTGTAAGATAACGCACAATAACAACCCCACTGCCACCAGCACCCCCAGAAGTTGGTCCACCGGAATAGCCACCACCGCCTCCACCTCCAGTATTTGCTGTACCAGCTACACCGTTACCTCCACTGCCACCAGCACCACCACCACCAGAACCACCTGAACCAACGGTGCTGTTTGAACCACCACCACCACCACCACCACGAAATACAGAAGTACCCGTAATTGATGATGCCAAACCAGTCCCTCCATTGCCACCAGCAGAGGCATTTCCGCCAACTGCACCTGCACCGCCACCGCCGCCATTACGGTAAGGGCCTGCTGCTTCGCTATCTCCTCCAGCAAAGCCTTGACCTGCGGTGCCAGCACCACCAACAAAAGCGGTACTGTTGCCACCACCACCACCACCAGAACCACCGGCGGTACCAGAAAAACCCATTCTTCCGCGACCACCACCAGTAGAAGTGATAGAACTAAAAACTGAATCAGAACCGTTTGTGGTTGCTGCGCCACCTTGACCAACCGTTGCTGTATATGTGCCATTGGCAAGTAGAAGTGGGGATTCCAAAGTTCCACCACCACCAGTGGATTCGCCAGTTACCGAAGAACGATAACCACCAGCTCCTCCGCCGGAACCGTTATGATAACCACTAAGACCTTCTGGTCCACCACCACCTCCGCCACCAGCAATAACCAAATACTCCACACTAAGAGTTGGCAAAACAAAAATACGGTTCTTTAATCCAAGAACGCCAAAAGGTGTACTAAGACCCATACTTAGTTCGTCTTATCCCAACCAACAACAGTCACATTCACCTTGCTTGCCGTATCCGACAAACCAGTCAAAGTTTCTGTAGTTAGCAACACGAGTGCCGTATCCCAAATCATCACATCATTCGCACCAATCGGCAAGTTAGACATCAAACGGTTAGCAGCCGTAGCCGAAGTACCAATAGCCAAAGTCACAGTACGGTCAACCGTATCCGTATTAGCAATAATGATTTGCTTCACCACAAACGTGTGACCCGATGTAACCGTACACAAAGTTGTCGAAGTAGTACCCAACTGTACGGGGGCTGTACCACCCGAAAGTCGTGATTCTGTTCTGTCGCCTGATGCCATATTAAACTCCTACGTCCATAATCATAATTGCACCTTCTGTTGTTGTAGACAAACCACCACTAGCTGGGATAGCCGCCCAAACAACATCCGTGCCATCCGAACTTAACACATACCCCGATGTGCCCAAACCCAAACGACCAACCGTAGGACCAGAGGCCATACGAATAATGTCGCCGCGTGTGGTCAAAGTAGAAGCTAATAGGTTGGCCTCGTCAGCCTCAACGGCCGAGAACACCGGATAAATCGTCGCACCAGAACTATGTGCTACCGCGGTAGTATTATCAGCGCCGCGAGTCAACGTCAAAGTAGAGCCGGAAATGGTTGCCGAACATTTTTCCTCAGACGAGTTACCTGGATCAATTACTACATAAAACGGTACAGCGGCCGTGGTTGGCCAGCCCGTAATAGCCGTAAGGGTCGTTGTAGTAGCAACGCTAGTCAGCGTCGCAGTGATGGTGGTCGATGCCGCAGCACCTTTGTATTGTCGTCTGGTTACAGCTGCCATGTCACTCCCATACTACACCATTTGATTTTCATCGTATGCTCCGCATAATTACAACACACGTTCCATCCCACGACCAGCCGGTAGCAATCTGGGAGCTATCCATTGGTTTCCATTGCAGGTTCTCGACAATGACGGAATAGGTGTTGGCGCCATCTTGGTAGATAATAACCGAAGGGTCGCTCACCAAAGCTCTTAGCGCTGCCAGTTCGGCCTCTACGTCAAAGAAGTAATCTATGCCACGTACGCTGAGCTGTTTGTGCAGCAGAACAGGGACCGAGAATATCTCTGACCGCAGTGGGGCTACGTATGCCCTACCCATCCAGTGGTTAACTTTAGGGCCGCTAGTGTTGTTGGCTGCCCTGCTTAGGGTTAATTTGACCTCGACATCGTACAGATAGGACTCTGATCCGTTAAACGAGAAACTGCTTTCACCAGCAATAGATGCCGTTCCAACTGTGGCGTAACCCGTAAGATCTGGGTTAGCAGACAGCACCACTGTTCCCGCAAGCGCCTCGGTGTGCATGTCCCATTTAGGAATAAGCTTTGAGTCGATAACTCCCCAACGATACAGTCCTGTTTCTAGAGTGCCTGATGCAACCAGGTTGGTTGCGTGCTCACAGTAGACACCTGATCCGGTAACAGTAAACACGGGCCGCGTACCGTACAAACTAATCGAGGGCACTGCACCCTGTGCGGTTACCATTAGGTCTGACGCCCATGCAGGCTGGTTGGTGGCAATCTGTGTGCCAATGTCCATTCGACCAATGCCTGTTGACGTAGCATCAATATTCTTGTACGAGAACCAAACAAACCGTCCTTGTGAGGCAAACGCATCTACTTGACCAACTTCAATCAATGGTCCCACGACAAGGTTCCCGTTTGTGTCTGAAGATGCAAACCGAAACCCTGTAGTCGTGCCAATCAATACGTAACCCAAGTAAGAATCTAGCGCTGTAACAACTTCACCTTCAGGTAACTCGGCAGCCACAGTAGGAGCATCTAGGGCCGTAGCATCTGTCTTGATAGTGGTCTTGTAGATTAACGATGTTTGTCCGGCGTAACCTGCTGCGTAGATGTGGTTTTGTCCACCGGCAAACCCTACCCATCGCCAGCCGGTGTTTGGATGAGTAAACAACAACCCCGAAGCAGCAGTTCCTCCGGTAATAAAGTTATACATTTTGTTGTCAACCGCACCCATTAAACGGCCTTTAGCGTATTTGATTTTGTTAAACGTATCCGTACCGGTAATGTATGCACCCAATACGGTTGAAGAAGTGTTTGTCATGAAAATGCCATTGGCGGCAAACGAGACCCACACGTTGTATCCGTCGGTTGCCATTGAACCAACGTTTCCAGTAGGCATTCCAGTGCACGGTGTAGAACTACCGGCAAGGGTTGCATAAAACACAACCGTGTTGCCCGAAGCTACATACAAACGTTGTGGTGTTGTGCCAGCAACAATAGATTGCAGCGTTGCGGCCGCATCAGACAGGATTTGAGTGGTGTCTTTTAACAACGACAAACTGCCGTTAGTCCAAACGTCTACACCTTTAGAAGTATTAAATCGGTACGGTTCTGCGTCGGCTGTATCTGAGCGTTTTTGCCCAGCACCGTAGTGCCAAGACGATTGCGATCTACGCCAAAGACCCTGAGAGTTAATGGATGCTTCTCCAGGTTCAGCTGACTGGTCAACCGAGTCACGCACACGATCGTCGTATTGGCGAGTAAATTCGCCAGACTTACTGTCAACAATGTATGACCGACCGTTGATTGCTACCGGGAACACAAAAGGAACCAGTGGGGTAATTGAGCCACCCGAATAGAATGCGCCGCCGTTTGTAAATGGGCTTTTGAAATCGAGTAGCGCAGCCACACGTTAAACCCTAATTGTTAATGGATATTGTCTTGACAGCTTTGCTGCTTCAGCAATGATTCGGTCCCTGCGAAGTCTAAGTATGCTTGACACAGATGCAGACACAGCCCCTGCAGGAACTTCATCAGACCTGCGAGTGTCTCCTTGCGACTCAGTAAAATTACGTTTAATTTCACGAGGGGCCAACATGCGAGACATAACACCATATTCCAAAATGTCTTCCATGCTCAAAGGAACAAAGCTAACAGTTTGCATGTTGTCGGCTGTTGTTGCAACCCTAACAAAAGGAGCCTTGTAGCGAACCCGTAATGTTCCGGCCATCACTGATTGATCTAAGGTAATAGCAAAAGTAGAAGCAAAGTCTGCGGTTGGCAGATCCCTTGCTAAGCGGGCTCCTCGAATGGTTACAAAATCAGTGTTGAGGTACCGTAAGCGCACATCAATTAAGTCAATAACCGACGTAGCACTTGTTAAATTTGTTTGCCTGTCCGATCCATCGTAGGTAACGTCTACAGTTTTAACCTGAAAAAGACCATTTAGTGGGCTTGACAAATCGTCAATGTCTTGATTGAGTGCATCAAGCAGTTGTTGCTGCGGAAACCGGGGATTGTAAGAAACAATGGCACCGCTGGTGTGGGCTGCTGCTGTTGTTCCGGAGTAACCTCGCTCAACAGTAGCTGTTAAAGTTGCAGTATCAACCGACCAAACATACATAAGTTCTGAGTCAATTTCAAAAACTGCTCCAGCCCGAATAGAGTTCAGCGCGTATGTCATAACAATCGACGTAGCGGCAGAGTTAACTGTTGTAGCTAACTTGTTCCGTTCTTCGACTGTTCCGGACAATAGCTGTCGCGAAACACGGTTGATGAGTGCACCAGCGGTAGACATTTACTTCTTTTTCTCAGCCTTTTTCTTTGCAGGGCTTTCCATGCTTTCGTGCTTTTTCATGGCACCTTTGGACTTGTACTTTTCGCCTTTAGCAGACATGATTACTTGCCTTTCTATATGTGGAGCAAGCGGTCCGGGAGAATTCCCGAGTTTACCTGCCATTTTTCTTGTGCTCTGGACTCTACATTAGCACTTCCATCTATCGATTTAGGTTGGGTTCCATCTGCGCGCAACCGCTTGTATGCAGCCAAATCTTTTGACAAAGTAGACTCACGTACGTTTTCTGACTTAAACTTGTCACTGACGCCAATGGTAAGTCCACTAATGCGACAAGCAAAGCATCCGTCTACATCTAGTGTTGGGTGTGTTTCTGCATGTTTCATGTGATGTTCGCTCCATATCCTGCCGCAACTAGGTCAGTATATTCGTTCTCCGTAAGTGCATGTACGTGTCCACCATGGAACAACTTAATATAATCAGAGGAAAGTCTTTGTTCTGTTTCTGTAAAAGACAGATCCGTGAGCTGGTATACGTTTCTCCCCCGTGGGGTTGGTACGTAATGTCTTGCAAGCCTATCGGAGGAATGCTTTTTGGTTAAAGTCTGTGGGCCAATAAGATCTATTGGTGGCCGGAACATGTGGTACTTGTAGTGGACGGAGACTTCCGATCCAATTCCAGATCCAGTAGCGGCCCTAAAGTGTATCCGTGCAGATACAGTAACCGACGATCCCGTTCCCGCATCCGACGCAGTACGGAGGATCTTGAGGAGTTGTGCCGTTGACGACGTTCCCGTGCCAGATGCAGTAGCAGTTCGTGGTGAAACATGGAGTCCTATTGTAGTCGAAGAACCAATACCAGAACCGCTTCCAGTAACAATTCTTTTTAGGACTTGTGACACAGCAGAAGAGCCGGTACCAGCAGAAGCACTGCCGGACCTAACTCTAACTTTGATTTCGACAGTGGTACTTGTTCCGGTTCCGCTACCTGTTGCGGTGCGGAGAGATTTAATTAACCGAGCAGCAGATTCCGTACCAAGACCACTACCGGTAGCTGTGCGGGTATATGTTGTTATGCCAAGATAGAACGCAGTTCCACCAACAAAGGGGCTTTTAAAATCGAGTGGGACAGCCATGCGGCCCCGCTGCTTAGTCTAGTGAGAGGGTTAAAGAGGTGATTTGAAAAGTGTCACCGGCAGTAACGGAGGCAGAAGCAGACAGAGCCCCAGTCCACAAAGCATTACCTGCTGTTGAGGCATCCCAAAGTGACCAGTGCGTATACACTTCGGTGGCTGCAACAGAAGTCCATTCGATAGTTGCAGAAGTAGCAATTGCGCCTGACGCAGCTACGGCCCAAGCAGCAACCTTACGAGTTGTCTCAGTAGCAGCTGCAGAAGTTGCAGCTTCACCAGGATCGGCCGTGTGTAATTTTACATACACGTTTGTAGGAATAGTCCATGCTGACCTACCGGTTGTGTGATCAAGAATCTTTAACTCAGCGTAATTAGAAATTGACATAGAAACCTTTCGTCATCACAAGTATACACCAGAGGTGGCCGAGGGTTTGACCCCCCGACCACCGCAGTGATGCTAACTTAGTTAGTGCCGATTGAAGACGAGGACTCGATACGACGCAATGATGCTTCGCGGAAGAGGCCATAGCCACCCAACCAATACCAACCGATTGGATTGAAACGCATGAGCGAGTCAACTACTGGGCCTCGGCGGATCTGTGGAACAGGTCCGTTTCCATCAACAAAGGAGTGTGCCTTTGCCAATGCTTGGCGACCCATGATGTAGGTGTCATAGACGTCTACTGTGCCACCAGCACCCAAGTCCGTGCGGACCTTTGTGCGAGGGGTCTCAATAAAGCGGACCGACTCAAACGTACCAATTTCACCTGTGTAGATGTTGGCGGTGTCCATGTTGACGTGTGGAGCATTCCACGAGGCGTTGCCGGTCTCACGACGGAGATCGTACGAAACGTCTGGGTGGATGAAGCCAATGTAGTAACCACTCCATGGGCTTACGTTTGCACCACGAAGGGCTGCTGATACTTTACGAACATCGTTCGCTGCAATTGTGTCTTCTGCCTGAACCGTTACGCGGCTAGATGGAGCAGTTGCACCGCCACCACCATAAACAACGTTGGTTCCACCGGCAAGTACGTCACGAACGATTACGTCCATGCTGTTACCTGCGTTGTAACCAATGAGGTTTGCTGCTGCTGCATCAACGTCCAAGAACGCGGTGCCACGCAATTTAGCTGTGGTGTTTACGGTGTTGCCGTATTCCGTGAGTGACACGGTTACGTTGGCATCGCCCATGGCTACTGCTGTGACATCTGATGTTTCAGTCAGAGGGGTTGTTGCGACTGCGAGTTCCGAGAAAATCGTGAAGATTACCGAAGAACCTGGCATTGTCTGATTGCTTGCTTGAACGTCTGCTGCTTGGTCGAACAAGAGTTCTGAACGAAGAGCGAAATACGCCATCCGGTCATATGCTGCCTGGTCTACACCGAGGGACGATTGTTGTGTATAAGCCACTGTGTTCCTTTTGGGTAGCCCCAGAAGGTAGTGCGCCTACTGGGGAGTTATGTGTTTCTAGCTTGCTCTGCGTTGTATTGAGCCATGAGCTGATTCAGTTCGGTTTCGTTCTTAGCGGAAGCCATCTTTGCCGTCCAATCAATGGTTGGCTCAAACTTTTCACCCACCCGAGATGCTTCGCTTACCCTTGACCACGCCTGCTCTTCTGCAGGTGTTGTCTTCTTGCTATCACTAGCTGGAATAAGATTTGCTTCTTGGGCAGCTACGCGAATTGCATCAGGTGTTAATTCTCCGTCGTAGCCTTTAACGAAATACTTTGCGCCAGGGTCTGATGTATTAACACCAGCCTTAACGAAATTTAATTCGCGTGCTGCGCTTTCGAATTCTTTGGCTCTCGCCTCAGAAACCTTTAGCCGTTCTTCCACTTTGCGCAATTGAGCGCGCACTGGATCTTTCGTAACTTGGTCTTGGCTTTCGTCCTCAAACTCTTCGTTTGAATCTGACATGACCCGCTCCTTCTGCCCACATCCGACCGGAGGGTTCAGATGGCTGCAAATCTCACCTCTATGTTCATATTGAAGTCGAGGGTTCTCCAATAGGTGTCTCTTTGAGACGTTGTAAATATATCACACGCATACCACCGTGTGTCAAGGATCCTACTCTGCGGAACCTACGCCACTCTTTAATGCTCCACCAAGGGCTTGACTTTGTGCAAAGCTACCACCGCCAGCAAACTCACCGACTCGTCGCCTCTGACGGTTCTTTAGTTTTTGCGTCCCCAGTGGATCGTAGCCAAGTTCGGAACCTATCTTTTCTGATTGGGTAATTGTCTCTTCTCCAGACAGTTGGGTGTTCAATTCGCCGTAATCAGATATGTTTGTAAAGGCGGTCTGAGCTTTGGCGTCTGTGATACCACGCTTAGCAAGGTCTGTAGCCTCGGCTCCAGTCAGTTGTATCCTGGCGTTCTCTTTGGCAATGTTTCCAATATGAGCACCCCTTGCTTGTTCTTTAAGAATAGGTGCGGTTCGTTCTGGGTCTACAAAGTATGCAAGCATTTGGCCCTCGGTAATGCCGTAAAGCTCGCTCATCTGAGCCCGTACACCAGCTGGCGAATCCATCATTACATCTCTGGCGTAGCTGATCCTGTCGTTGAATTCTTTAACGTCGACATCCCCGCCAATAAGTTCTGCCATGTTTTCTTCGTTATACATGTTAACTGGCATACCGTTTGCTTTGAGGGTATTTCTGTAAGAGTCTTCTATTCCAATGTACGTAGCAATACTTAAGTCTGGAAGACCCTTGGCCCTTCTGGCCTCATTGCCAGAAAACCGTTTTTTGTATTCCGGAGTTTCTCGAATGTAAAGGGTGACCGCATCTTCGTTTGTAAAGTCAAGAGTATCCCCAGTGTAAGCACCCCAAATCATGTCAAAAAGTCCAGGTATTTTGTACTTTGCCAACAATGCTTTAATGGTCATCCTTGAATCTTCAGAGTAAGTTTTTTCGACCGGTGCATCTGGTTTTGGTGGATCATCTGGTTTTGGTGGATCATCTGGTTTTGGTGGATCATCTGGTTTTGGTGGATCATCTGGTTTTGGGGCAACACTTCCATCCGGGTTTGGACGAATTGGGTTTCCACCAGCATAAACAGGAGAAGAAATTTCTTCTGGCGTCATTATTGGTCCCGGTCCCGGACCGGTCCAATTAGGATCACGAGTTACTGTTGGAGCAGCACGAGTTACTGTTGGAGCAGGGGGTGGGGCAACATCAATCATTGGTCCCGGACCTGGGCCGGTCCAGTTAGGGTCACGCATCTTTGCCATTATTTAACCTCTCCAAACATTTTTCCTAGCATTGCAGCAATTCCTTGAACATCCCTGTTTGCTTGCTTGGTGTTTTGATACTTGTATCTTTCGTCTTGTTTGAGGATTGTTTGAACGTCACCCAAACTCATTTGACCTGTTTCTGATGTTCCCAAAAACCTGGAATACAAAGGGTTATTGACGTCGACGGAACCAGGGCTTAGTTCAAGCGTGCGAGAAATTAGGTCCTTGTACCCGCCAAAGATGTCGGCAAGTGTGGAGCCAGCGTCGATTTGTGGTTTAAGGTGGCCAAACGTGCCAATGGCCTGCGCTTTTGCTGCCTGGGTAAAACTCTCCGTTGTCATTACGGTTCCGTCTACGCCCGGTGTTCCGCTAAGAATGTTTGAAATCATCTGGTTCAAATCTTCTGGCCTGTAGTTGTAGCTCTTGGCAATCTTCATTAACTGGCTAGACGCAGTTCCGGCAAGAACTTTTTCTTTGCCTGTAGTTGTGGATCCTGCCTGTTGGTAAACTAAATGGTCAAGGCTAAGACTTCCCTGCTTAAAGCCTTTCTGCAGAGACTTAACAGCTAAGTTTTTAAGCTGTGTTTGGTCTAGCTTCAGGTCGCCGTAGTCAGATGCAATTGTCTTCATTGCTTCTTCTACTTGCTTGTCTTTTTCTACTTGGTCTTGTAGGTCAAAAGTCTCTTGAGTCTTTTCGGTGTTTACAAAATAGGCCGTGCTAAAAACTTTGTTTTCCCAAGCAGCCAAACCAGCGTTGGTGGTGAGGTCGTACTTTTTTAAGGTTGGCTTTCGTCCGCCATCGGCAATCAGGTCCTGAAGGAGAGAAACAAGATCCTGTCCAAACTCAGCAACAAGTTTTGCTAAGTCGGCAGAGTTGCCGTTTACGAGTCCTTTAAACGCTGGGTACCGTGCAGCAATTTGTTCCTGCGCTGCTTTAAGCCCAGCCTTACCGGACGGTGGGACTGGAGGAGTTTCGGCCATTACGCACCAAACAATCTATTAAGGGCAAGACCAAGGCTGTAAGTCGCAGCTTCCTTGGGTGCCGTAGTTAACACTTTTTCCTGGGCGGCTACGTCTGGATTTACTTTTGAGGCTACCTGAGACTTGACATAACCAATTGCAGCTTTCATTTCTGATTCTGTTAATGGCCTTCCCAGAGCGGTAAAAGATTCTTGTCGTAAATACCTTGCTGCCTCGACCGAGGAGATCTGTGGTCCACCTGAACCCGTGCTTGCGGCAGACGGAAGACTCATCATCTTGGAGACAAACGCCATAGGGGTTAGCTTTGCAATGTTTGCAGCTGTGATGTACGAATCAAAAGCACGAGCATCAGTGTCACCAAGAGAGTTTCCTGTCAACGACAATTGGCTAGGTTTTTGTCCTTGGTAAAAACCTTTGTCCTCCAACTTGGACAAGAATAAACTTAATTGTCCAGTCTGTTTTAGTTTCTGAAAAAGAAAAACACTTTGGTTTCCGCCGGTGTTGTCAGTAGATGGGAATTGTGTAATGTTCCCGTTTTCATCAACCAGCAACTGACCGGAATAGGTTGCTCCCTTTACTCCGCCGTGTAGGGTTTTTAGCGAACCTTTTTCAATGGAAGCTGCATCCAAGTTTGCCTGACTTGAGGAAACACTTCGCGTTGGGGGTGTCGGTTCCCCGGTGACTATTGGTGCAGGTGTAACGGGGACTATCGATTGGTAAAAAGAATCCAAACCTTCAGGAGTAAGGATTTCCTTATCTTTCTTTTTTTGCTCATCTGTTTTGGCGGTTGCTGCGTCGGCTTTGTCACTTTGTATTTTTGGGATAATCGTTTTAATAATGTATTCGGTTGAAGGATTCTTTCCTTTGCTTTTTACATATGCAGCAACCGCAGCTTTGACCTCTGCTACTGTAACGCCTGGGGGTAGGGAGTACCCAGTTGGCGCTGTTGTATCTTCTGTTCCTGCTGCCATTAGTCTTCCACTTCTTGGGCTAGTAACCTTTGCCAGATTCTAGCAAAATAAGCATTTTCACGAGCCAGTGCTTCTCCGGTAGCAAACAACTGGTTGCGTTGCGAAAGTAATTTCTTAGACTTAAGTGTTTTCATTCCCGATGCAGCAATTGTTCGATCTCTTAAGCTTAAGTACTCTTTAATTGCTGGTACGGCTGGGTTCCAACCAACGCGTGGATCTTCAATTAACCTTTTCAATTCGGACAAATCGTTTGAGTATTCGTTGGTTACAAACTCAGCTTTGGGCTTAAACCCTGGATACTTAAGGCTTAGATCAACTCGGAATTGAGCAAGTCTTTCTTGTTGTTCTTTTGTTGGGTATGGCCCAAGGGCAACTTTTGCTGCTCTGTACCTAGATGAACCAATTCTGTTTTGAGCTAGCTCAATTTGTTCTCGACCGTCTAGCTGCTTACGTTGTTTAGGGTCAGCACTCTGACTAGCAAGAACCTTAAAATCAAACTCACCAAAGGCCGGGGCTAAGTAGTTTGCAGTTCTGGAAAAGGACTTAATCAGGTCTTTGTTGTTTCTAGTCCAGTCATAGAAATCGTCTGTTGTTTCTAGACCCGGTTGTACGGATTCAGATTTGGACGCAACATACAGGGCTGCGTTATCACCATGCAATTTTAGGAATCTTTCCACAGCAGAGTCGTAGTCTTCCGACTGGAACTGGTGAAACTCTTTAATCATTTCTTTTACGTATTGATCCCCGCCAGCGGTAGGGATATTAAATTCCAGGGCTCCAGATGTAGGACCAAAAAATTGAGAAGCTGCCCTCATCATGGTTAGCCACTTTGCTTTTTTCTGCGCGGAAGCTTCAAGTGCCTCAACTCCGGCCGGAACGCTTAGGTCGTACCTTCCAGTATTTGCTTCAGCCTTAAGGGTTTCAAAGTATGTGTTTGCATAAATGCCGGTTGTTTTGTTTGGGTTTGCTCTAAGGGCCTCATCCATTTTTTGTAGCCAACCAGGCAAAGGAGTTCCTTTTGGTTTGCCGTAAGGAAGCAAAAATGATCTAATCCAGTCGTTTTCTGGGGTTTCTTTAATAAATTTGTCTGCCGCAAACTGAGCTACTGGACCAATCCCGGGAACAACATTGATTCCCTGCGACAGTCTTTTAATAGGTGCGGAAAGACCAGCCGAGTAGTCTCCTCCGGTTATAAACTTAGACAACTGTGCAGAGAACGGAAACGAGAACATCATTTCGTTTGTCTGTGGGTCTTTGTAGAAGAATCCTCTTCCGTCTTGCTCTGGGTCGGCATCCGAGAGACCCGAGTAAACTTGTTGGAACCTTCGATACATATGTATTCCGTCTGACGGAAGACGAGAAACGTAGCTACCCACCACCTCTGTCCAAGCGTTACCAAACGGAACAATAATTCGAAGAATGTCTTTTAGGTTGTTTGTGTTTGAAGCATCAAACAGCATTTGCTCCATGCCGTTTAACGCGTGCATTTTTGCGTATTCGTCAAGGTCATCAGCTGTTAACAAACCGGTTCCTTTTGGATCCGCAGCAATTTTCTCAAGGCGTTTAACAATCTTGTCGTTGCCGATGTACCTACCAATTGATTCACCGGATTTTACCTGAGCTTCTAACCCATCAATAATTTTTTGTGCTTCGACGGGCGACAACTTATCTAGGTGTTCACCAACAACGTCATAATACTTGCCCCTAAAAACTGGAGACCTTTCAAGAACTCTGCTGGATCTTTCGTTAAGAGAAATAAAAAACCATCTTGTGGCTTTATCCATTCCTTCTTGTATTTTGACAAAATGGTCTCCGTCCTGAGGGCTTGATGCCATTGCTTCTCTTGACACGACCCTGGGTAGTCCGGGTGTTACATTGTCGGCAATGTCAACCCTTTGAACCATGTCTCTTACTTGTTGTGTTCCAGCCCTGGTTTTTGTTAATACATCAGAGTCGGAAACTGGAACAATTGTGGCAGCGCTTCTTCTTGAGGAAGTCTTAATAACAATTCCCCTTCGTCCGTCGGAGTTTATTGTGACTGGAAGACCAATTTGCAAACCACCCGCAGGAACAGGTATTCCGTTGACACCGGTAACGTCGGTGTTTTTTAAGGCAATCTTTTCAATTTCTCCGGTTCCAGTGATAAATGGAGTGTGATTGTACCCAGCAATAAAAGTCAATGCCTCGTCTTGTCCGGTTAGAAACGTCGCATTTGCTTCAACAATGGTTTTAGCGTAAACCTTTAAAATGTCATCAACGGCCGCTTGACCCCCTGGGCCATCAATAATTTCACTAAATATCTGAGGTGCAAAGCGCACGGTATTTCCGTTTTGAACGCCTTCGATACCCCCAGCAAATAATTTCTCAATGTCTCTATATACGTCTGGGTCACCTTTAATTGCGCCAACAATTGCTCGAACCGTGTTGTTTGTAGCAGCGCCATGGCCATTTGTTAGCAAACTCCTTGCGGCTTTTTGACCCAAGGGATCTGTCCATATTTTTTTAAGTTGCTGAACAATTCCGTCGGTGTGCAACATCTTTCCGTTCCTAGGCATATCTCTGCTAACGTCAACAAACACGCCCATTTTCCTTAAAGTGGTTGCGTAGTCCGCGCTGCTCATTCCCCTAACTCGACCAGCACTACTGATTCTGTCGGCCAGCTCTTTTTTCATAACAGCAATTTCTGACTCCACATCAAAGACACTTCCGCGACCCATAATGCTGTTTCCCAAAAGATCCCTTCGCTTAGACACTGCCCCCAACCCAGCACCCTCCCAAGCATCACGACCAAGGACCATTGAAATGTACTCCAGCGGGTGGCTCATAACTGATGCTTCCCCACCAAACGTCATACGGACCTGAGCATCAATTGCGTTTCTCACCGCATATCCGCCCGTCATAAGCGCAAACGGTTTCCATAAATACGATTGATACAGTTCCATTACAACTTGACCCGCTGCGGCTTCTCCTGTAAGAACACGCGTTGGCTCAATTAAAGAATCCTTTGCGGTTGATATTTCCATCAACCTTGTTTGCTCTGCAGCTGTTTTTGCACGGCCAACAGCTGCTTTTTCTATTGCTGCTTGTTCACTATTTATTAAATGCCATTTGTCGCGATCGGTAATTATTTGAATTTTGCTTCTTTTTGAAGTAAGTCCGGGAAGTCCAAGTTTTGGAATTATTGGTTTTGTGACAAGCTCGCCAGCTACCATTTCCGTTTTTCTTCCGGGTCCAGAAGTTAGCACTTTGGTAAGAAGTTGATTTCTTGTTAAACGTCGCAAAGACCTAGCATCTGGCAAAACCATTACCCGGTTTAAAAGATCTGAGTGTTGGATGGCGCTGTCAAAAGCCATTTCAAGTCCATAGCCTCCACCTGATGTACTCACTCGCCTTAGTAGATCATTATAGACCGCAGGTGCCATTGTTCTTTTTACTTCTGGAAGTGCAAGCATTGCGTGCATAAAACCGTTGTCCGTGTTTATTCCGTGTTTGTTTTTAAAATAAGAACGCATCATTTCCATGCCGGATTTATGATTGTTAAGAATTGCTTCTCCAACTTCCTGTTTTACTCCGTTCTTCACAAGGGTTTTCATAACCAAGGTCTTAAATATCTCTGATGTTTCATGGATTTCTGTTGGGGATCCACCTTCTCGAAAAGCAGAAACAACCTTTGTTCTAAACGCTGCAACTTCTTCTTTGGTTGCTCCGGCAGATTTAAATGCGTTTACAAAAGTTTTTACAGATTTAACGTTGTCAAGTGTTGTTCCATGTACGACAAGTAATTCGTCTGGAACTTCCGCAAAAAGTCTGGTTCCGCGAACTTTTGACACCACTGCTTGAGCGGCGGTAGTTCCTACTCCGGGCTCATAATATCTAATTCTTCGGTTCATTGGGATTGAGTCAAACGACCAAGCTCCGGACAGGGTTGCAATTACTTGATTTTCCGTTGAAGCTTTGGACAGTTGGTACGCAATCTCTGGGGAAATTTCACCCTTAAATGTGCTTTGAAATATTTCACCAGCGTCTACTTGATTAATCAACCTGTCAACTATTTCTCTCCCAGCAGGGTTTGTTTTCATGAACGAAGTAAATTTTTGTAGGTCAACTCCGCCACCCAAAAGAGATTTGGTTAATCCCATTTCTGCAGCAGCAATTTCGGCTGGAGTTGCGGTGGCTCCAAGCTTTCTTATCGCTAACATGGCGTCGTCTAGCCCGTCTAGGTTTCTTCCTGCTTCAGAAACTAGAGGAACCAACTTGCTTCCAGCTGCGCCCTCCTGAAGCAGCTTAAGGCCTTTTCCAACATATTTTGTTGGGTCTGGTATCAACATTAATTGAACTGCGTCGACAAGTCCAGAAATGTAATTGTAGGCTTCTGTGTCTGGCCTTAATATTGTCGAAGCAAGACCCCTGCCGATTGTAAAAGCAGAACCGTTTATTTCCCCGCGGCGAGCCCTGGCTTCTCTTGCTTGAGCCTCTCTTAGGTCGGAATTAATTAGATACCCAGAACCTTGATCTTCTGGGTTCGCTAACAGCTGACCGATCGATGTTGAATCCCAAAATCCTCCAGATGGTTCTTGAATGAACTCAATTTGATTTCCAGGAATCATGGAGAAAATTTGTGACTCTGCGTACTGGAGGTACTCTGGAATCAAATCCAGGGTAGCCGTTGTATAGCGAGTCGATGTTTTTAACCCTGGGGTTAAGCTATACGCTTCGTCGCCAATCGCTCTAAGCGGAGCTTCCAGTCCGGCTGGAGCCAACAAACTTAAACCTTTTCCAAGCCAATGCGCACCAAACCCAACTGCGTTTACAATGTAACCAGGAATTCTTTTGACGCCAGCAGTGTCTGTAGCATCAGGAAGAATACCTATAGATTGCAAAGCTCCTACAGGTTTTGATAAAAAATCTCCTATGACGGATTCTCTTTTAACTATTGCGTCTTGAGCCCCCTGAGTAGCGGAAATATACCCGACAGCATCTACTGCGTCTGGAGAAGCGTTGCTTTTGGCAAGAGCAAGAAGAGTCTCTGGTTTGACCCATGGATTCTGCGCATACATCTGAGAAAGACGTGCAGCCGTTGCACCCCCATCGTTAACGGACGGAGTTTGTGGGTTTACCTGAAGAGATGTAATTTGTTCTGGTGTTAAACCATTTTGCCAACTCACTAAAGAAGACCCCACCTATCAAGCATGTTAAGCAAATCGTCAGTTGGGGCTACTTGAACAATGGCCCTAATTTCATCTACTGCCATTTGGTTTTCTGTACGTATTGGTATGCCGGCTTGTAATGCGTTCATGCCTGGACCAAAGTTGGCTCCTGTGGTTATTGGAGAGTTAGGACGTTCTGTTGGCCTGAGCAAACTTGGCAATTGTCCCGGCCCAATAGATGGTTTTTTGTTTTGAACATCAGACGGGCTTGGACCTGTTGGCATAGCAGCCTTTGATCGAGCCATGTTTGCTTTGTCTCCATACGTTGGCGGATTAAGCAAATCTGTTCTGTTGTTTACTGGCTGAGCCATTACTGACCTCCGAGCTGTGCGAGCAAGCCTTCTAGTCCTCCACCCTGTGGAGGGGCTGCTTGTGATTGACCACCCATGTCAGGCATTGCTAAACCTGGCTGTGCCTGGGGTGAACTTGCTTCAACCATTGCTGCCTGCCTGTCTTGAGCTCGCTGTTGTGTTCTGGTAACAGCATCGTACAAAGTAAGATCCTTTTCAATGACCAAGCGAGTTAAATAAGCAAGGTCGTCTGGCTGATATGGACCCATTGGGTTAGATGCTTGTTCTTGAATAGAAACAAGTAAGGCTGATTCTACACCCTCGGCAATTAGTCGATCGTGTTCCATGTCTGGATCAGAAATTAACGGGTCTGTTTCGCGGGCAGACTCCTTGGAAATAAGCCCAGCACCAAGGCGCTGACCAAGGCTTACCACAAGACTGTTCACGTCAGAACCAGCAGCAGAATAAGAAACGTAATGGAAGTCTGTTTCCCATATCTGATTCGGTATATACGAAGACGATATACCACCGGTCATTCCTGGGATGTAAAACGATTTCTTTTGGTTACCCCAGTATGCTTGTTCAATGGCAATAGCTATCTTGTCTTCTTCTAGCAACGAGCTCTCAAACAATGACTGAGCTTCCTGAATACGGAAGTCAACCGTCGAAGACAGCACGTTTTCTCCGCGACGACCTGTGCGGATATTGCTTGCGGACTCGCCGCCAAACTCTGCAGGAATTGATCCCTCAAGTCTTTCCTGACGTTCCAAACGATCCAAAGCGGTGTCCGTTTTGTAGCCAGGATTGATCTGTTGCTGCTGGATGTCTCCACCCTTGACAATGCCGATCTGTCCGGCTTTGCCGTCAGCTACTTGTACTACAACAGGGTTCTCTCCAGGTCGAGCAACTAGGTATTCTTCCGGAAAGATACCTCGCTCAATGGCAATTTCTGTCAAAGCCTGCAGGCGCGCGCGTGTGTAATACATGCCCAGAACACCGTCAAATTGACCTCTTGGCTTATCAAGGGTTATCCTTTGAGGCATAACAACCAGTGGTCGTCCTGTTCTGTTAGGGATTTCTTCTAGCAACATACTTGGCACGCCGGCCCGTTCAGCCATGTTGAGCGATGGTTCATCGTCAGCACCCATCAGAACGAGCTGGATGGCCTCTGGTGAGACGTATTCAAGCATGGTGTACTTTGTGTCCTGCTGGACGTTACCCATGCGTAGCTGCCCTACAATGTCTTCTCCGTATCGACTCAACAAATACTGGGCTGTGGCCTTGTAGGTAAAGATACAGTCGTTTGGTAGCGGATCGTCCGGATCATCAACTGGCGACGCATAGGTGTTCAATGGGTTCATTACAACCCACTTGGGGATAAGGGTTGCAAAGTCTGGCTTTAGATAGACAGGAGAAGACGAATAACCCAATAGATGGCGGGCTCGACGTCGCATCTTCTGCGGCATACGGTTATGTGTCCACATTGCTTGCATGGCTTGCTTGCGCATCTTGCCGTTAATCTTGCTTTTTTCGTTACCGTCTTTTAGCGGTGGGAAAAATGGTGTTGGCATTGTGGAAGCTACACGCATAGACATTTGGTCCAGGCCAATAACAAGCAGGTTTGCAACAGAAGCTTGGGCTGTCTTGTCAAGCTCATTAAGCGGAACAATTACGTCGCCGTTAGATAGCTCTCGCACCTTTTTCATTTGTTCATGAATAGGCCCAGCAACCCTTTTTCTTTGTTCGTAGAGTTGAACAATTTCTTCTGCGTTAAGTGCCACTAACCATTTCTCCAATCGTTAATAATTACTTGCGATTCTGGGTCTATTTCTCGAGCTGCCATTTCTGCTTCTTTTACCATTGCGGCGGTGCTTTCTTTTGTTTGCGATTTAAGGGTATACGATCTTGTTTCGCTTTCAATCGTTCGATACGCTTTGTCAGTTGCGGGACCGTATTTTGTTTCTACTCTAAACGTTGTGCCGGTGAGTGGATTTGACCATTCAAATACGTGAGCGCCAATTAGCGGATCATAGGTTCCAGCAGGTCCTGGATCAGATGTGGTCATTGGGCCCGTAGTGTTGTTATTGACAGGAGTTTGCTCAAGACTGGCAATTCTTTGCGCTTGATCTTGCTCCATTCGCATCCGTTGCGTAAGTTGTGGTCTTTCAGCGGCAGCCAAATCTGCAGTTTGTCTTATCTCTTCTTGTTTTTTAAAATACGGCTTAGCCTCTCTCCACCAGGCTGTTGCCTCTGCCTTT
>Ga0209596_1001402_pt1 | contig 20764 bp, 21 predicted proteins | sample M_130807_MF_Meta_FD_187314 | JGI IMG/M metagenome (GOLD analysis project Ga0209596, IMG submission 187314) | Freshwater microbial communities from Lake Montjoie, Canada to study carbon cycling - M_130807_MF_MetaG (SPAdes) (version 2) | ecosystem: Environmental > Aquatic > Freshwater > Lake...
GTAGCTGATTTCTTCGCTACAGATTTCTTTGCCGCTGGCTTTGCCGCAGCTTTCTTGCTCTTTGCCTTGTTTTTGAGCGCACTAAATACAGCCACAATTGTCCTTTTGGTTTTTCTTCGAACTGCTCGAAGTAATACCTATATTGTACCTGCAACATCCAAGGCGTGCCGAATCGCATCGCCCATCGCCTCAGCCTCAACCAAGAATCCATCGTGTCCAAAGTCAGAACTGATGACTATTGGGGCGCTTGCAGTCGGAACTAGCTCAGATATCTCAACCTGAAGTCGAGGTGGGAAGAGGCGATCGGTATCGATAGAGACCACAACGACCGGAACTGTGATGGCTTCAAGGGCTGCAGCCACTCCTCCACGGTCACGACCAATGTCATGAGAGTTCATGGCATCGGTCAGAGCGATATAGGTATTGGCATCAAAGCGATGGGCAAGCTTGAGGGCCTGGTGATCCAGGTAGGACTCAACGGCGTAGCGACCAGTCTCATCTCCCTGTAGCTGGCGACCAAAGCGCACATCCATCTCAGATTCGGTGCGATAGGTCAGATGGGCAATACGTCGAGCAATTCCCATGCCATCGATAGGCCCGCGGCTCTGTTCGTAGTAATCGCCATCGTTAAAGTGAGGATCTGCCTTGATTGCGCGAATTTGAATCGATGCAGTTCCAATTTGATCTCCTGTGGCAACAGCCGATGATCCAATTGTGCAGATAGCTCCCACGCGATCAGGAAGCTGCACAGCCCATTCCAGTGATCTCATTCCACCGAGCGATGGACCCACCGCCAATAAATACTTTTCAATTCCAAGCGCATCACTAAAGGCCACTTCAGCGCTGACCATGTCGCGAATAGTGATGATGGGAAAGCGAGAGCCATAACGCTTTCCATCAGGGGCAATACTTGAAGGCCCGGTAGATCCCTGACAGCCACCAATGACATTGGGGCAGATGATGAAATATTTATCAGTATCAAAGGGCAGCCCTGGGCCAACCATCTGTGGCCACCATCCGGTGACATCAGACCAACCAGTCATCGCATGGTTAATCAAAATCGCATTGGATTTATCTGCGTTCAGCGTTCCCCAACTCTGATAGGCGATAGTGATATCAGGAAGTGTTTCGCCATTTTCCAAAAGAAGGAAACCAATTTTGACGAACTTACGATCGCCTGGATCATCGCCCTCAAGCCACGCACCAGTGACATCGAAGTTGGGAGTTCTACTCATAGATAAATCCTTCACGCACTTGCAGCTACACATAATGCGCAGCTACCTGGTCGTCACCCGGAGCACCCCACCGCGGTGGAGGGTTGCCGTCTCATCAGCCGGGGCTATCGATGAGAACTCGTGACCGCTGCATATATTACCCGAAGATTGCCGCCACAACTTTGGGGTGAAGCTCTGTCCTCATCGCAGAAAATGACTGTGGTGGCCAGCCTGCTGTGAAGACGCGGCGCAAGAGATGGGCCAATGAGTATTGATCATCATCACCCAGCCCACGATCTAGCCCCTTATGGGCAAGTGCTCCTTCCCCCCGTTCATATGCCATCGCTGCAAAAAGACAGGCAACAGGGGCTACAAATCCACGAGGTGCAATACGCAGTAGTTCTCGCCACATGGCCCAGTAATAATCTGCGCTCTCATCTGTGTGTGAACCCAGTGCGAAATCACGCACTTGGATATCACTCAGGCGCCCGATCACGCGAGCTGCAAGTTCTCTATCTTCTGCACCCCGTCCCTCTCGGTATTCACCGACTAAATCAATAATCGCTGTTGCTCCATCGCGTTGCAGCTCTTGAATCTCTTCACTATCGCTACTGACCCAGAACGCTTGCACCTCATCCGCCCACACACTTTCAAAAGATGAAGGAAGCGCAGCGATGGATTGCACCAAACCATCAACGCTCTCAAATGGCATGGGGTGGCCGGCAATCACATGCTCTGCAGCAATACGAGATGAACCAAGATCTGGAACAGCGCTTCCTTCAGGTGGACAACATGTGAGATCAGAGCAAATCATCGAGCGAAAACGGTTATTGCGCACAATCAACGACTCTTTAATATCAATGCCAGCGCGTACCAAGGCAGCAGAAGTATTTATCAGAACGTTCTCAGGATCTACTGCGCCACCCCCCACATACGCCACGACAAATGCGCCATCGGCCTCATCGCGCAGAAAGTGCGATGCAAGTAAGTCATAGCCCTGCGCGCTCACATCAACGGGCATATCAACGCGCATCGCCATCCCCACCGCCTCATCTTTAAGGGCCACCAGCACCAGTGAATCCTGCGGGTGATAGCCGATGAGAAATGGAATTGCAGCAAGGAGGTCGTGAGGAGATGTAAGAGTTGTCATATATACCTTTCAGGCAAGTGGGTTAACGTGTATAGAGAACAGGTGGTGTAAAACGAGACGGTGCTGCAACAACAGTGATGGGAACAATGGAGACGCTCTTAATCTCACCTGGAATACGTAACTTCACCCCCTGCACGGTGAAGTCACCATCCCAGCTGGTAATCAGTTGCACGAGATAGTGGCCAGGAGTGGAGTAGGAATGTTGAATTTCACCATCCGGGTATGGAGCACCTGCTTTACGCGTTGTAAAAATAACTCCATCGCCGTAATGCCAGATAAATGTTGGCTTCAATGAGACTTCAACAATCTCGCCCACAATTTCAATCTTCTTTGTGACAACCTGCGGAATGTCACACCAGAAGAAGACGGGAACTTTGATCAGTGGTTCAAAAGATGGTGAATAGGAGATGCCTGCAGTGGGCAGCATCTCAACCAACTTGTCACTTAAAGATGTTGCAGTATTTGTGGGAGCTGGTGTGGGTTTCTTGCGCACCACAGGCTTTCTCGTAGATGTTACGACCTTGGGCTTTGCAGTCCCTATGACCTTCGGCTTTGGTGCAACCGGCTTTCGCGCCACAGCTTTGCGCGTTGGTTTAGGCGCAGGCGCCACAGCTTTCTTCTCAACGGGGCCACTGCCTTTACGTCCCTCAATAACAATCTTTCCATCTTGGGTATAGACATCAATACATGCCTTCTCAATGCAATCTGCGGCATGGGCGGGAAGTGAGAGTGATGTCATGATGAGCGAGAGCGCTAGTAACTTCTTCATGCGCGGGAGGGTAGATGTGCGCGCAGCACTTCAGAGTTCAAAAAAAGCCAACTGTGGATACTCTAGGAGTATGGCTGCGCGCGATGGTGATGGATGGATTGAGTGCGCATGCGGCTCTAAACATTGGGGCAAACATGGCGCAGCAGGGCTACTAATTATTCGAGATGGCGCCATCTTCTTACAGCATCGCGCACCCTGGGTGCATAACGGTGATACATGGGGAATTCCAGGCGGAGCACGGGATTCACACGAATCCATTATTGAAGGTGCTATGAGAGAGGCGGTTGAGGAGACGGGTATTAATCCAGAAGATCTGCAAGCCGTTCACACCTTCACCGATGATCACAATGGCTGGAGTTACTCAACCGTTATCGCTCTTGCCAATGAAAAGCTTGAAGGCCATGAACTCAACGATGAATCACATGAAGTGCGGTGGGTGAAATTCGATGATGTCACTCGTCTGCCACTTCACCCAAGCTTTGCAAAGACATGGCCGCAGGTGCGCACCATCATTGATGAATTAGAGGCTATCGCGTAGCCGTTTGAGTGAATCGCGTGCAATAGCTGCATCACTTGTGCGCCAAAGTGGCGGCATTGAATTGAGTAAGACACTTCCATATCTCTTAGTCACAATACGTGAATCAAGGATGGCAACAACACCTCTATCTTCAATACTGCGAATTAAGCGCCCTGTCCCCTGCGCCAATAAAAGTGCAGCACGAGGAACAGAGACCTGCATAAATCCACTGCCGCCGGATGCATCTGCAAGGGATGAGCGAGCAGACATCACCGGTTCATCAGGACGCGGAAATGGTATGCGATCGATGGCAACTAAAATACAAGAGCTACCTGGCACATCAACGCCCTGCCAGAGCGACATCGTGCCCAGAAGAATGGATGTTTCATCTTTTGCAAAACGTTCCACAAGGGGGCCAACAGCATCTCCACGCTTTTGTGTGATGATCGCAATCGGTAAGTCCACTAATACTTTGCGCAGGTGAGCATCAGCTGCTTCAACTCCACGCCATGAACTAAAGAGAGCCAAGGTGCGCCCTCCTGCTGCATCAATGAGCTCACCGAGTTCATCTAATACTTCCTGGCTTGGACCATCACGGCCTGGTTCAGGCAGGTGCTTGGGCATGTAAAGAACGCCTTGATTGGCAAAGTCAAAGGGAGAGCCCACATCCAACATCTGCACATTGGCAGGATCAATATCACCGGGTGCTACTTCTGAATCGGTATCTGAGCCCACAACAAAACCAATACTGCGCGCCATTGCATCAAAGTTATTTCCCACAGTCAGCGTTGCAGAAGTTGCAATCACGGGGTTCTGAGTCAGTAAATTACTGCGCAAGATATGTGAGACCGATAGCGGTGCTAAGTGCAGCGTTGAAAATGTGGGTTCATACCAGAGCACATGTTCATCGCCCATCTTCAGTAACTTGCCCGCAATCGTTGCAATCTCCTGCACGGCGCCCTTGACGCGAGCACGCTCTGCATTGGCATCAGGATCGATAATTTCATCATCGGCATTGAGCAACTGCACAAGGGCCGTTGCCGCCTCTTTCACCTTACGAATCGGTGCCTCAAGAGCACTGGGAATGTCATCCAATCTTCCCTGCGCAGCAAAGTCACCTTTCACCGATTGTCCATAATCTTCCATCGCATCATGGAAATTATCTGCTGCATTGGTCAACCCATCAGATGGCTTACCCGGCAAATATTTGCGTGCCATGGCAGCGGCTCGCTGCACACGGCCTGATGTCAGTTCTTCTGTAACAGCCTGCGTTGTGCGATCCATAAATTCATGTGCCTCATCTAAAATCACGGCATCGCGCTCAGGCAAGATGGGATGAGAGTCAACAATTTCGATAGCAAGCAAGGTGTGATTGGTTACAACAACATCAGCATCTTGCGCCTTTGCCTTCGCCTTTGCTGCAAAACATTGAGCGCCCCATGCACACGAATCTGCGCCCACACATTCACGCCCTGATAAAGAGTTGGCAGCCCACACACGCCGATCCACTTCAGGTGCATCATCGCGATCTCCTGAGACTCCAGGAGTCTTGGCCCACGCAATTAATCTCTTGGCATCTTTCTCTAAATAGGAAGATTCCAGTAAGAGTTCGCCATCAGGATCTGTGTCATCTGCATTCATCTTCTGCAGACAGACATAATTACCCACGCCTTTATAGATAGCAAAGGTGATCTCGCGACCCAACGCCTTTTCAAGTGCTGGAACTACTGCAGGTAAATCTCGCTCCACCAATTGACGCTGCAGAGCCAGTGTTGCAGTTGCCACCAATACTTTGCGCCCATGCACGAGTGCTGGAACTAAATAGGCAAGTGATTTTCCTGTGCCCGTACCTGCTTGAACCATGAGGTGATGGCGGTCGGTAAGTGCGTTAGCAACAGCTTCTGCCATCTCAATCTGGCCTTCACGAGCAGATCCACCAATAGCGGTGACGGCAGCATCGAGTGCACTTCGCACCTGCGCCGATAGATCACTCACGAGTGGCACTTTAACGGTTCAATGACAATACTGACCGCATGACATCAACACGTGTGCTTGGCCCATACAAACTTCCTTCAATTGGCTTGGGATGTATGCCACTTTCGGGTTTGCCACCAAGCAAGGATTGGATTCTCAAAGAGCGCGATAGCGCTATCGGAGTAATCCACGCTGCACTCGATGCTGGCGTGCGATTGCTCGACACATCAGATATCTATGCCCCAACCTGGAATTCAGTAGGCCATAACGAGATTCTTGTCGCAGAAGCTGTCCGCTCCTGGAGCGGAAATGCATCGCAGAAGGATGAAATAGTCATTGCAACAAAGGGTGGGATCACTCGTGCGCCCGAGGAAGGAAACTGGTTTGGAGTTTCAGGCCGCGATGCATCCGAGCATTACCTCTATCGCGCAGTTGAAGCATCAGCTGCAAAGATGCAGGTCAGCACAATCAAATTGTGGCAACATCATCGCCTCAATCACTTCATGCCCTTTGAAGAACAATTTGAAAATGTCATGAAACTCAAAGCCCACGGAATTGTGCAAAACATTGGTGTGAGCAATTACAGCGCTGAACAATTGCGTCGCGCAATCAAGATTGGTGGAACACCTGCACAAGGTGGTTTGGTCTCCGTTCAAAACGAATGGTCTCCACGTTCTCGCGCATGGGCTGATGTTCTCGAGATCTGTGAGGAACATGGCATTGCATTCTTGCCGTGGTCACCTCTTGGAGGAATTGATAACGCTCAGAGCCTTGAAAATGCCCACTTTGCAGCATTTGAAGAAGTTGCAGCCACGCATAAGGTCTCTCGCTTTGCCATTGCCATTGCATGGCACCTTGCAGGCTCACCTGTTGCAATTCCAATCCCTGGTGCAACACGCAAGGAATCGATTTTGGATTCCTTTACAGGTCTGAATGTAAAACTCACAGCTGATGAGATGGTTCATCTCAACGCTTCACTTCCTGCTAATCCCTCACTGCATGAAGAACTTATTCCGCAGCCACCGTTTCGCTCTTGACCACAAGATAAACGCCCACAAGAAGGATTGCTCCGGCAACAAGCTGAATAATCCCTAACTTCTGCTCAAAGGCGAAGAAGCCAATGATTCCGGCAACGAGTGGGTTAACAAATGCAAAGGATGTCAGAAGTGCTGGTGAGACTCTGCGCGAAATTCCAAGATATGCCCAATATTGTGAGGCAAGAGCCAGAATCAGGAAGATCATTGTGGGATTAAAGACTTCACTTGCCTTCACTGTAGGTGCCTTCATCACAAAGTGAACAATTGTTGTTCCTACTGCACCGATAAATACTTGTAGGAAGATTGCAAAGATTAGTGGATAGCCACTTTCATACTTAATCCAAATCTCTGTTGCAGCAAACCATGCAAATGTTGATAGAAGAGCGGCAAAGATTCCAGCTACCTGCACGCTCCCCTGAGGTGCTCCGATGAGAAATACCACTGCAATAGATGCCACGACTACCCCACTGGTGGCAAGGCGTGAAGGTCGCTTTCCTTGAAGGGCAATATAAATAATCGACATCGCAGGAAGAGTGGAGTAGAGAAGTGCTGAAATAGCACCTGGAATACGCGAACTCGACCATGCCAAAGAGATAGAACAGAGCGGTGAATACAAGGCAGACGAGATCACGATGGGAATGAAGGATTTATCGAATTTAAAGCCTCGTGGAGATTTGGGAGCGAGAAAGAGAACTGCAAGAAAGAGAATCGTTGCCGATCCCCAAGCACGGATGAGGACAATATTGATTGGATCCGTTGTCTCAGCCGCATGTGAGAGGAATGGATAAATTCCACCACCGATGAACCACATGATTGCCACCCCGAAGATGGTCATGCGGCCCAGCTTCTGGCTCATCAGCGTTTACTTAAAGCGAAGTGGAGTATTGGTGTCATCCTCATACATCTTTGCAGGAATCATTTCACCGGCCTTATCGCCATAGCGAGCACGTGCTCTGCGATAGACATTCTCAACAGTTGCTCCGACTTCCATCGGAACTCCCACAGAGCGAGCAAGATCTCCTGCAAGACGCAGATCCTTACAAGCAAGGGCGACAGCAAATCCCTCGTCGTAATCTCCATCTTTAAGCATTCCAAGGATGTCGCGTTCAAGAAGTATTGAATTACAAGGGGAACCCACCAGTGAAAGGCGAAGAGTTTCAAGATCCACTCCTGCTTTAACTCCAAGTAGGAGTGCCTCAGTTGTTGCAATGAAGGAGTTAAACCAGAGCATATTCAAAACTAGCTTGACGGCATATCCAGTTCCGCGCTTTCCGCAGTTAAAGAACTTCTCAGGCTCTCCCATAATGTCAAAGAGTGGCTTTGCATAAGCAAAATCAGCTTCCTCTCCACCTGCAAAGATTGACATCGTTCCCTTATCTGCGCCCACGGACATTCCTGCAACAGGTGCATCAATAATGCGAACAGATTTATCAAGAGACTTTTCAACGGTAGCTGCAGTTTCAGGAACAGATGTAGACATATCAATCCACATCGACCCTGGCTTCATTGCCGCTGCAACACCGCTTGTGACCATGCATCCTTCAATTGCTTGAGGAGTGGGAAGCATTGTGATGAGCACATCTGCGCCGCTCACACACTCAACGCCAGACTTTGCGGCCTTTGCTCCAGCTGCAATCGGCTTTTGCATGCTCTCTGTATTGAGATCAAATACTGTGATATCGATTCCTGCTGCGGCAAGGTTGCGAGACATGCTTCCACCCATACTGCCTGTTCCGATAAATGCGACCTTCACGTATTGCTCCCTTGAGTTTGTTTGGTTAAGAAAGATCTACCCATGTAGTTTTAAGCGCGCTGTAATTATTGAGTGCGTGAAGAGACTTATCGCGACCTGCACCAGAGCCATTAAATCCACCAAATGGAGTAATGACATCTGACATATCAAAGGTGTTGACCCAGACCGTGCCGGCGCGAAGTTTGCGCGCAAAGTTATGAGCACGTGAAATATCACTAGACCAGACAGATGCTGCAAGGCCATATTCAGTTCCATTGGCCTTTGCCAGTGCATCTGCTTCATCTTTTGCATCGACAGCCACAATGACTGGACCGAAGATCTCTTCTTGTGAAAGAGCAGAGTCATGTTTAACGCCATCAATGAGCGTTGGCTTGATCAGGTTGTCATCTCCTGTGGCCTTTGCGCCACCATAAACAAATGACTCACCATTCTTACCGACCATATCGAGATAGTTATTAACGCGATCACGCTGTTGAGTAGAGACGATTGGGCCCATAAAGACGCTGGGATCAAGGCAATCTCCCACTGGGAATGTGTCGACAAACTTCGACATCTTCTCAAAGAGTGCTTCCTTAATCTTCTGACCCTGCACGATGATGCGAGAGCCTGCATTACAAGTCTGTCCTGCGTTGTAGTAAATACCCCAAGCAAGAGTTGAAGCGCATGCATCGAGATCTTTCACATCATCAAGGACTACTTGTGGGCTCTTGCCACCGAGTTCAAGTGCAACCTGCTTCATATTTGATTCAGCAGCATAGGTAAGCATCTTGCGACCTGTTGGACCACTTCCTGTGAAGGCAAGCTTTGCAACATCCATATGGCGTGCAAGTGCTTGTCCTGCCTCTGGTCCAAGACCAGTCACTACGTTAAATACTCCATTGGGAATTCCCGCCTCCGTTGCAAGGCGAGCAAGCAAAATTGCAGAAAGAGATGATTGCTCAGCAGGCTTGAGAACAACGCTATTGCCCATAGCAAGTGCTGGGGCAACTTTCCATGAAGCGATAATCATTGGGTAGTTCCATGGAACAACTGCGCCAATAACACCAAGGGGTTCACGAGTAATCATCGCAAGTGCGTTACGTGGTGCTGGTGCAATCTCGTCATAGGTCTTATCAATCGCTTCGCCATACCACTGCACTGTGCGAGCACAGCCCATTACATCAACATTGAGAGAATCAGAGATTGGCTTTCCGACATCGAGAGTCTCAAGGAGTGCAAGCTCTTCTTGATGTTCGCGAATCAGATCTGCCCACTTGAGCATAATCGCCTTCTTATCGCGTGGGTTCATCTCGCGCCACACACCAGAATCAAATGCTGCCTTCGCAGCAGCAACTGCGCGGTTCACATCTTCAGTATCCCCTGCCGCAATCTTTGCAATCACGCGTTGATCGCGAGGAGAAATATCATCAAAAGTCTTCCCTGATGCAGCAGCAACATATGCGCCATTGATATACATCCGTGATTCAGGTTTAACTTCGAGAGCGCGCATTACCCATGCATCTTTATCCAGTGCCACTGTAAATCTCCTTATGCAACAGACTTTTTGAAGTGGGCCCAGTTTGGTTCAATTCCAAGGCCTGCGCCAGAAGGAACATGGAGTAATCCATCACTTGCAACTGTGAGCGGCTTTGCCATCAAGAAGTCACGGCGCTCGCTAGTCCACGTTGGTGGGTCAAAGGGGAATTCGATAAATGGGGCTCCACCGATGCCAGCTGTCACATGCAGGTTGGCTGCAAGGCCATAGCCATTGGACCAGGTGTGAGGGGTAAATACCTGGCCACGCGCATTGGCACGACGAGCAATATCGCGAGAGCGCTCCATACCTGCTGCGAGCACTACATCTGCTTGAATAATATCGAGTGCATCATTATCAATGAGTGTATTGATTTCATGGATGGTGCGAACCATTTCACCACCTGCAATGCGCGTTCCACGTCCACGTAATTTCTTTAAACCTTCTAGATCTTCCATAGGAAGAGGCTCTTCAATCCAATAGACGCCGTAATCAACTGCCTGATCAACAAATTTCATCGCTGTATCTACGCTGATGGATTTGCGAGTATCACCTGGCATGCGCCACGCCTGATTGAGATCGACCATCAGCTCCAAATCAGAGCCCACTGCTTCACGTATGAGTTTGAGCGTTTCAATTCCCAAATCAAGTTGAGTCTGTGGAACGCGAATCTTCATCGCCGTAAATCCAGCATCGCGGATAGCAACGGCGCTTGCTGCTCGTTCAGGAGCAGACATGATTGCACCAGTGGATGCATATGCGGGAATCGAATCTACTGCTCCACCAAAGAGGGAAGCCACAGTCTCATGCTTTGCCTTACCGATGGCATCCCAAATTGCAACCTCAATCGGCCAGTAGCGACCTGCATGAAATGTAATTGTTTCAAGTGTGCGCACATGCTCTTCAATATCAAAGAGGTCTTTGCCGATGAAGTGCTTCTCATATCCATCAAATCCGCCCATGTCATCGCCTGCGCCATACCCCACTACTCCACCATCAGTTTCAACGATCGTCAGAGTTGCACCAAATGTACGTCGCGGTGTGGGATCCCAGTTAGGGCAAAATGGTGGATCGAGCTGCAAGGTTGCTCGCTCGAAGCGAATATTTGTAATCTTCATCGAAGTACTTCGACTCTTTTCAGTTAGTAGAAAGCTATTTGGTTCTAAAGAATGGATTGGCAACGTTCTCTGTTGCCTTCATGACATCGGCAGCAGTTGGCTTGCCAGCCTTGCCATTAGTAAGTGCATCAGCCATCGCTTGACGCTGATTTCTAAAGACTTCTTCTTCATCATTGGCAGTTGGGTTAAGCCACACTGCTGCAATGATCACGAGGTCATCGGTCTTACTGACATCAATAACTCCTGCACGCAGAGCATCGCCCACACCCGCTGCAACACCAGCTTGAGCTGCTCCCCATGTGAAGAGACCGTGTTGATCACTTTCTACCGCTGCCTTATTAACAAAGAGAGTGGGAGGAGTTACTGCAATTCCAGGTTGTGCAACAACCATAAATGGAACGTGCCCCGCACGCGGAGTGGCAAGGGCTGTTGCCCATGCCACCCCAGCGGGTCCAGATCGAGCACCGAGAATTGTGTTCGTGTGAGCCGCATTGGGCCCAGAGCCAACAAAACCTTCGCCAATCTGGATTTCAATCATTGTCTTTACTTCACCAATCCTGATGCAGTCAAGAAGCTCTTCGCTACTGTGTCTGCATCTTCTCCGAGAACGTCAACGCGAGCGTTGAGGTTCTGCATTGTTGCGTTGCTGATCTTTGCTGCAATTGGAGCCAAAGCCTTTACAAGCTGTGGGTACTTCTTTGCAGTTGCATCAGTCATTGTCAATGCAGCGTTGTATGGAGGGAAGTATGAAAGATCTTCTGCTGGAACCATCAGGCCAAGAGCTCCGATGCGTCCGTCAGTTGCGAATACTTCACCGACCATGCACTGTCCGTCCTTAGTTGCCTGATAGATAGCACCAGTATCGAGAACCTTTGTAGTGATGTTTCCATCAGTGATTCCGTACTTGGTCTTAAATCCTGCCCAACCATCTGGACGGCTCTGGAATTCAGACTCGACGCACCATGCAGAACCTGCAGGGAGCTTCTTTGCGAGATCTGAGTATGTCTTGATGCCGTACTTAGTTGCATTGGCCTTAGTGATTGCCCATGCGTAAGTATCGTTAAATGAAGTCATAGGCAACCATGTGACCTTAGCCTTCTTATCTCCAGCAACAACCTTCTTGTAAAGGTCAGCTGGTGAAATGTTTACATCTGTCTGCTTCTGGTAAACCAACCATGCTGTACCGGTGTATTCCCAGTACATGTTGATGTCGCCAGAGACCATTGCTTCGCGAGTTGTTGATGAACCCTTGATATTGGTCTTATCTGTGACTTTTCCACCATGAGCGATGATGAACTGCTTAACGATCTTCGATAGAACGATTGACTCTGTGAAGTCCTTCGAGCCAACGATGACGTTTACTCCCTTGAGAGCTGTACCAGCTGCATTAGCTGATGTTGATGTTGCTGCTGAACCGACAACTGCGAGTGCAATTGCAGCTGCAATAGCAACTACTTTGTGGCTTTTTACGCGCATTTTTTACCCTTCCTTTGGTATTAAATCCCTCGTGGTCGAAGGAGTTCTTCAGCAGCACGCGCTAACCAATCCATTGTGAATGCGACGATGACCGTCAACATTCCGCCGGTGACTAGTACGAGCTCCCGATTGAGCTTTAGACCAGGAATAATGAGAGTTCCTAGTCCACCACCATTAACGAAGACACCAAGGGTGGCAACGCCAACGGTAAGAATGAGTGTGGTGCGAACACCGGCCAGAATGACTGGCACTGCAAGGGGAAGTTCAATCTGACGAAGTGCTTGCTTCGGCGTCATGCCCATTCCCATCGCTGATTCGATAATAAAAGGATCAATTTCTTGCAGGCCAACGATGGTGTTGCGCAAGATCGGCAAGATGCCAAAGGCTGCAAATGAGAAGATCGCAATGGGCTTACCGAAACCAAAGAGGATGCCAGCGATAATCAAAACACCGACTGCAGGAAATGCCTGGCCGATATTGGCAAGAATCAAGACAATCGGTGTGAACTTCTTATAGCGACGTCGCGTGAGCAAGATTCCTGCAGGAATTGCAACAGCCAAAATCACCGCAGCAGAAGCAAACGAGAGGATCAAGTGATCTTGGATCGCACGGAAGATAAATGCCTGATTGATTGTCACTTTCTCAATCACATCAAGATGAGCTCTGCTCAAAGAGATGGCGAGGCCCACGGAGAGGATAAGAATCAATACTGGCTGAATAATGAGAGAACGATGGCGCTGGAAAATCAAACGCGCAGACTGAGAATACATAGACCCAGCTGTGAGGTTTGGTTTGAGAAGCGCTTTAGCCATTCTTACTTAGCTCCCGCTCTCGTGCTACTAATCGCGCCCTGAAGAGCTTCAAATGTCAGATGACCGCGTGTGCCGATATTGATCGCCTTAGCGCCAGTAATAAAACCTTCCATCGCTTCGCGAAGAGTTGCAGTCTCAGCAAGTGTTGGACCATCAACTGTTCCAGATGCCACAGAAACACTCGCCAGTGAGACAAGGCCTAACATGCGAACACTTGCTGCCTCTCCCACAAAGCTCTCAACCTTCTTTGTAGCAGGAGCAGAGAGAATCTCCAGTGGAGTTCCATACTGCTCAACCTTGGATTGATCAGAGAGAACGGCAATACGATCACCGAGAAGAAGTGCCTCTTCAAAGTCGTGGGTTACGAAGACAACTGTTTTTTTGAGTTCACGTTGCAGAGCGCGGAACTCTTTCTGCAGGCGAACACGAGTAATGGGATCTGTTGCACCAAATGGTTCATCCATCAGGAGCACTGCAGGATCTGCGGCAAGTGCTCGAGCAACGCCCACGCGCTGCTGTTGTCCGCCAGAGAGCTGCTTTGGATAGCGTGAACCATATTCAGATGGATCAAGTCCAACGAGCTCAAGGAGTTCATTCACACGTGCACGAGTCTTTGATTTCTCCCACCCAAGCAGCTGCGGAACTGTTGCCACATTGTCAGCGATAGTCATATGTGGGAAGAGTCCGATTTGCTGAATGACATAGCCAATATTGCGGCGCAGCTCATGTGCTGGAGTCTTGGTCACATCTTCGCCACCAATCACAATGCGACCTGAAGTTGGCTCAATTATGCGGTTAATCATCTTCATCGTTGTGGTCTTACCGCAGCCTGATGGGCCCACAAAGACAACGCACTCACCTGCTGGGATGACCAAGCTAAATTCAGAGACAGCATCCTTTGCAGTATTTGGATATCGCTTGGTGAGTTTCTCAAGACGAATTTCTTGTCCATGAGTTGTATTAGACACGGAGCCCCCTTGGCGTTGTAATGCGGCGAACAAAGACAAATAGACCATCAAAGATAAGAGCGAGAAGCGTGATGCCAAAGGCACCAACGAGTGTTTGATTCATTGAGTTGAATGAGCCGAGATTGGCAAGGCCACTAAAGAGGTAATCACCAAGTCCTGGGCCGCCAACGTAGGCAGCGATTGCTGAAATACCGAAGATCAACATGGCAGAGACGCGAATACCGACCATGATCACAGGCCATGCAAGTGGAAATTGAATCTTTCGAAGCACTGTGAGTGGCTTCATTCCCATAGCAGCAGCAGATTCCATCACAGCAGGTTCTACTGAGCGCAGCCCCACAATGGTGTTGCGAACAACTGGGAGCTGCCCATAGAGAACAAGAGCAATCACAGCAGGTAACCAACCAAGGCCGAATGGGCCGATAAAGAAGATAAACATTGCAAGGGATGGAATTGTGAAGATGACTGACCAGAAACTTGTAATTGCCTCTGATGCAGCTGTTGATTTCCAGACAAGAAGTCCTGTGATGATTGCTGTAACAGAGACAATTGCCATGACAAGTAAGACGAGTTCAATTTGAGCAATGACTGCGAGCGTAATCTTCTCGCGCTGAATAGAAATAAATTGGAGAAGGTTCGGCGGCGAGAGCGGCACAATGAAGTCTTCCAACATATTCACGAGCGTCATATTGCTCCTGCCCCTATGGGTGTTGCAATAGGCGCACCAAGAGTTGTACTGTCTGCAACATGGCTAATACGCCCGTTAGAAATAACGGATTAGAGCGCGATCTCGAAATTATCGAGGCTGTTGCTGCCGCTTCCCCCATTCCCCAGCGCAATGGCGACTTAGCAGTTGCAACAAAGCGCGAAAAGAGCCAAGTTTCTCGCGCTATCTCGCGACTATTAGATAACGGATTGTTATTACGACAAGGTGCAGGGGTGATTGTTGGCCCTCGCCTCTATGCAATTGCCCGATACACATTTGAAGCCCAACTTGTGACGGCAGCTCGGGGTGAGTTGCATGGCCTTGTTCATAAACTGGGAGAAACAGTTCACCTCACCGTCTTGCAAGGTCTTGAAGTTGTCACAATTCACTCTGAATCACCTGCACATGGTTTTAGAGCGCTCAGCTGGATGGGTGTAACAGCACCGTCCTATATGACTTCATCAGGCAGAGTTCTGCTCTCAGGCCTTGAAGATGATCAAATCGAAAGAATTTATCCTGCAAAGAAAAAGATTGATGGTGCTCCCCCACTCTGTCTGACAAAGACAGGTGAAGAGTTAATGAACGTTATCCATCAGATTAGAAAAGATGGATATGCAACTGTGATTGAAGAGTATGAACCAGGACTTGTTGGTGCCTCTGTACCTGTCCGTGATTTCAGTGGTTCAATTGTGGCTGCAATTAACGTTGCAGCACCTAAGGCTAGATTTGAACCCCATCTCATAGCTGCAGCAAAAGAGATGAAAAAGGCAGCAGATCGCATTACACATTCACTGGTAGCAAGTAACTAACTCACACAAGGCAAAGGCAGATAATGAACGCATTCACACTCACTCCAGGATCGGTCAATATTCGATTTGGAGCAGGCTCTGTCTCACAGTTGCCAGAAGTTGTTGCAGGGTTGAATAAGAAGAAAGTCTTTATCGTCACAGACCCTGGTGTTGCAGCCGCTGGTGTGCTTGCAAAGGTGGAGGCAATTCTTGCCAGCGCAGGCATAGAGACAGCCTCCTACACTGATATCAAGCCAAATCCCACAACAACTCTGATTGATGCAGCCGCTAAAGCTGGCGTTGCCTTTGGTGCAGATTGCATCGTTGCCCTGGGTGGCGGTTCATCTCTTGACTCATCAAAAGGAATCGCGCTTGTCGTTGCCAATCCAACATTCTCATCTGCCAAATTTGATTACTCCATCACTCCAGATTGCCCAGCTGTACCCATCATCGCAATCCCAACGACATCAGGCACAGGCTCTGAAACAAATAACTGGGGCGTCATCGATGATCCAATCCGTCAATGTAAGTTCTATGTAGGAGATGCCAGCACCACACCAATAGCTGCAATCCTTGATCCTGAACTCACTGTGGGACTTCCACCACGACCAACAGCTGGCACAGGAATCGATGCACTTACTCACGCTATCGAATCTCTCACCTCCAAAGGTCGCACACCTATCTCTGCCGCCTATGCGCATGAAGCTATTAAATTGATTTCTAAGGCTCTTCCCATCGCAGTCAAAGAAGGCGCCAACGTTGATGCTCGCGGAGATATGTTGATGGGTGCTCACCTTGCAGGTCTTGCACTGACTCTTTCAGGTCTTGGCCTTGTCCACGGAATTGCGCACTCAGTATCAGCTCACGTAGGGGCTGCACATGGTGAAGCACTCGCAACAGTTCTTCCTGAAGTAATGGAATTTAACTCACGCGAAGTATCAGATATCTATGCAACGGTCGGAAACGATATGGGTGTATCGGCAAACTCTGCGACAGCAATCGAAGCTGTGCGCGATCTATCTGAATCAATCAATATCCGTAATTCCCTTTCACATTACGGCGTGAAAAAAGAGATGATTGGCGATATTACAAAGACTGTTCTGGCAGATTCAGTCACGGGCAATAATCCGATCGCTCCAACTGATAGTGAAGTGCAGGCAATACTTACTTCACGCCTGTAAAAGCCTCGCTGCATCAATGTAATTCAGAATCTGCCTCACCAATTGACCAACCTGTAAAGGTAACAACGAGCCCTGCGCGAGTGGGAGCACAGAACATAGGACCGGCACTCCAGGTGCGAGATGGGTCAAGAGGTGCCACACGAACAAGACGTAAATCTCCATCTATACCTGCGCGCATCGTCACCGCATCTCCTGATCGACTAACTCGAATAGTGACTTCCTTATTCATCCACTCTGGCACAGGGGCTACAGACCAATCAGAGTTCACATCAGTGACAACAGCGCCCACTTGTGGGAAACCATCGCAATATTCAACGCCTGCCTTAATCCAATTCTCGGAGCCACTGGTGATAAAGATTCCTGCCTGATCAAATTGCTCTGTGTAGTTAAGGATGAATCTGACTTCCACCGCGGATTCATTAGGGAACTCTTTAACGAGTGCATGTCCGTCATCATGGATAAATCCATAGGCAGTTGTGCGCCACCAATCGCTCTCAGCAGCTGCTTCCACAGCCAAAGTTGCACCTTGCTCATTTACTGAAACTGGCTCACGAGTCCAGGTGCCTTCACTCCATGCAATCTTCTTCATCTGCAGATCCTAGAGACCCATCAAGGCAAGGGCAGCAATAGCGCTGTCATAGCCCTTGTCTTCTTTACTACCAGCACGACCTGAACGAGCTATTGCTTGCTCAAGGTTGTCACACATCAATACACCGTAACCAACAGGCTTTGACCACTTGAGTTGCACATCCATCACACCTTGTGTGACGCCTTGGCAGACATAATCAAAGTGTGGAGTCTCACCCTTAAGCACTAAGCCCACTGCAACGACTGCGTCATAGCCCTTTTCAAACATCTTCTGCGCAGCAAGTGGAATCTCAAAGGAACCTGGAACATAGATGACCTTAATCTTCTTCACTTGCGCTGCCTCAAGTGCGCGCGTAGCACCAGCGATGAGGTCGTTACAAATATCAAGGTGCCAAGAAGAGGAGATGATTGCAACCTTTGCCTTGGCAAACTTTGGTACTGCGATCTCAGGTGCGTGGCCGGCCATTATTTTCCTCCCGAATGCCCAAGGCGATCTGCCTTCGTTGCAAGGTACTTCTTATTAAATTCATTAGGTGTGATTGTCAGCGATACCTGCTCACACGTAATCCCACCATCGGTCACAGCCTTCACCTTTTCAGGGTTATTGGTCAATAACTTAATGGCTGTGAGGTTAAGGTTCTTCAAGATTGCAATCGCCTCAGACCAATCGCGTGAATCAACTAAGTGGCCTAACTCCAAATTGGCATCAACGGTATCCATACCTTCATTCTGCAAGGTATATGCCTTGAGCTTTTCTGTCAGGCCAATACCGCGACCTTCATGGTCACGGATATAGATGATGTATCCGCAGCCATATTCTTCAATTGCTGCAATGGATGCATCGAGTTGCTGACCACAATCACAGCGCTGTGAATGAATGACATCGCCTGTAAAGCACTCAGAGTGGATGCGCACCATCGGCACTTTATCCTCAAGGCAATAGCGCATCACAACTTGCTCGCGGTGCTTCAGTGATGGATAGGTTGCAAGATCCCATTCGGCATCGCGCAGTTGAACCTTTACCCAATCAAATTGATGGCGTGGGTAGGTAAGAACTTGAGGCAGAGCTGCGAGCTTGCTCTGATACTCCTTGATTTCATCGATCGAAATAACCGGAATGTCATGTTCATCTGCAAAGTGCGCAAGTGTTTCATCGCGCGCCATAGAGCCATCTTCTGCAACGATTTCAGAGAGAAGTGCTGCAGGGTATGAACCAGTGAGTTCTGCAAGTGCGATACCGGCTTCTGTGTGACCACCACGTGCTGCAAGGCCATCTTTATGGGCAATCAGCGGATAGACATGTCCTGGACGGATGAAATCGGTAGCCCGTGTTGTGGCACTTCCTAGTGCGCGAATCGTTGCTGTGCGCTCTACAGCGCTCACACCCGTTGTAATTCCAGCAGCTAGATCAACAGAGACGGTAAAGGCAGTCTTTCGCACATCTTGGCTCTGCTCCACCATATAAGGAAGACGCAGCTGATGTGCATGCTCTGCAGTAATTGCCACACATAAAATTCCTGTGGTGTAGCGAACCATGAAGGCGGTCTTCTCAGCTGTTGCATGCTCGGCGAGCATGATGAGGTCTCCCTCGTTCTCGCGATCATGATCATCGACGACAATCACCATCTCACCGCGTCTAAAGCGATCGAGTGCATCTAAGAAATTACTCTCCACGAGTGGCCCCCTTTGATATCAAACGCTCCACATATTTGGCCAGAATATCGACTTCGATATTAATCAGATCGCCCACCTTCTTATGAGAAAGATTTGTCTTTGCAAGAGTTTCAGGAATCAACCAGACAGTAATAGTGTCCTTAGCATCATCAATAGCCCCAACAGTCAGCGATACTCCATCGAGAGTAATAGAGCCTTGTGCAACGACATACTTTGTGAGGTGAGAAGGGACAGCAATGACAAACTCCGCCCACTTATCCCCCGGTGTGAGGCTTATGACTGTGCCCGTTCCATCCACATGGCCCTGCACGATATGTCCACTCATGCGCATATCCATCTGCGCTGCCAGTTCTAGGTTGACGGGTGAACCCACCTCTAATTGAGCAAGGGATGTCAAAGAAAGCGTCTGCACCATCACATCTGCTGTAAAGGAATCAGCGGTGAGCGATGTTGTAGTCAAACATGTTCCATTGACAGCAATAGAATCACCAATAGATAAGCCTGCAACTGACCCTGGCGCGGCAATCGTGAAGATCGCAGAGCTCTCACCGCGTGTGATGGATGAGACTGTGCCCAGTTCCGTAATGAGTCCTGTAAACATTTAGCGCCCCTTCACGAGATAGTGAGATTTGATATCGCTACCAAATGGCTGGACAGAGAGAAGTTCAAGCTCAAGATGATCAGCAAGCGTTGAAATACCGAGGTGGCTCACAAACTCTTTACCCGCACCCAGCATCTTGGGAGCCTGATAAATAATGAGTTCATCGATATTTCCAGATGCCATCAGCGCAGAGCCCAATGTGGGACCTGCCTCAACCAATACTTGGCTAAATCCTTCATCACGTAAAACTTTCATCAACTCTGGAATAGATTTACTCTTCACGCAAATTGTGCGAGCTTCATTATCAAATACTCTGTTGGTGGAAGGAACTTCTTGCTCACCACTAATGATGCGCACAGGACGAGCCGTATGCCCACGAGGGATTAAATGTGGGTTATCTACCAGGGCTGTATTAGTCCCGATTAAAATGGCATCAGATTGCGCACGCAGCTCTTGAACATCTTCGCGTGACTCAGGTCCTGTAATCCACTGCGATGTGCCATCACTTGCGGCCACCTTGCTATCCAGTGTTGTAGCAACTTTCCAGAGCATCAAGGGACGTCCGGTCTTCTCTTTATGCAGCCATGCGCGCTGCACATAACTGAGCTCTTTAGACTCTCGGTATTCCACTGCGATGCCAGCATCAATAAGCTTCTTGGCACCGCCCGCCGCAATCGGATTGGGATCGGCAACTGCATAAATAACTGTAGAGATACCTGCATCAATGATTGCCTGAACACATGGCGGCGTGGTTCCTGTGTGAGCACATGGTTCAAGTGAGACCACCATCGTCGCCCCGCGCGCTGCTGCCCCTGCTTTTTTCAAGGCAACTACCTCTGCGTGATCAACTGACATTGTGCGGTTATGAAAACCATCTGCAATCAAAGACCCATCTGCGCCATAGATTGCGGCTGAAACATTTGGG
>Ga0209596_1001403_pt1 | contig 20757 bp, 17 predicted proteins | sample M_130807_MF_Meta_FD_187314 | JGI IMG/M metagenome (GOLD analysis project Ga0209596, IMG submission 187314) | Freshwater microbial communities from Lake Montjoie, Canada to study carbon cycling - M_130807_MF_MetaG (SPAdes) (version 2) | ecosystem: Environmental > Aquatic > Freshwater > Lake...
GACTTTTCCAGCCTGACCCGTCGCGGCAATCACTTTCGGCTTCAGATCAACCCCACCCCGCATTCCAGCGCCTTTGCCCTTCACTGCAGAACCCAAATTTTCTCCCGATTCCATATCACCCTTAAAATGACTCAAGGCCTTCCTCGCCTTCAATGTCGCCTCTTTCTCCGCTCCATGTTCGCGTATCGCACGTATCGTATTTTCGATTTGCTGATTCGTTTCTGCCAACAATTTCTTTGCCTCGTCACGGGCCGACAATAAATATTCTTGTCGTTTCGCCTGCAACTTATCCTTCAACTGCTGATACGATGTCGTTAGCTCCTCCAAATGCTTCAGCTTCTCATTATATGCTCCCACCTGCTGCAACAACTGCTGATTCTGTTTCTCTAACGATAGCATCAAATCCTCCGTTTTCCCCATCTGCTTGCCCGCCAAGGTCCTAATTCGATCGATCCAATCCGATTCAAATCCAGTTTTTCTCATCAACTCAAGCGCAAATGACGATCCCGGCTTGCCCACAACCAAATGATACAAAGGTTTCATCGCCTCCGCATCATAGGCCATACTCGCTTGAACCACCTCCGAAATACCCATGCCCCATTCTCGCAATTGCGAAAAGTGAGTCGTTGCAATCACAAAAGCACCCGCATTCAGCAACTGCTCCAACACCGCCTGCGCGATTGGTGCCCCAAATCGAGGATCCGTGCCCGCTCCAATTTCATCCATGCCTATCAACGCTCGATCCGATGCGTTCGACAACAGATTTTTTAGATGATGCAAATGCGCACTAAACGTACTCAAACCCTGCTCAATGTCTTGACCATCGCCACAATCAATCCCTAAATATTCAAAAACGCCAAAACGACTTTCAGGATCGGCCGTCACAAATAATCCGCACTGAACCATATACTGTAGCAGTAAAACCGTTTTCAAAACCACCGATTTTCCACCGGCATTGGGTCCGCTGACGACCATAATTCGTTGATCACTCAGCACCATCGACAATGGAATTGCTTCCTTTTTTAACTGCTTTAACTGTCTGCGTAAAACAGGGTGATAAGCCCTACGCAAAACCACCTGCGGCTCCGAACTCACTTTGGGTCGCTCCGCCTTTTCAGACAAACACCAATCCCATTTCGCAAGCGCAAAATCCAACTGAATCAGTCGATCCATAATTTCGCCAAGAGCTGCTTGATGCGGTGCCAGTTCCGACGTTATTTGTCGAAGAATCCGCTCCCGCTCCCGCCTTTTCTCTGCAAACAATTCTTTGAGTCGATTATTCATCTCCAACATCTGCGTTGGCTCCACGTATAGAATTTTCCCCGTGGCCGATATGTCTTTCACAAAACCTTGAACCCGTCGCTTAAACTCAGCCAGGACCGGAATCACCAATCGCTCTTCGCGCACAGTGACATCTGTTTCCGCAGTAAAACCTTGCGATTTCCACTCCCTAAAAATCCCACGCATCACATTCCTTGCCTCGCCTTCCAAGCGATGAATCTCCTGCGATATTTTGGCGTATTGAGGCGTGGCCCTTACAGAAATTTCGCCAAACTCATCCAACACCTTGCCAATGGCCGATGCAATCATTTTGGTAGCATCCTCAACCGGAAACAACGCAAACAATAGCGGCAAATCAGACGGACGTTGATGCAGCGCAGTAGATAGTTTTTGGTATGTTTGAATCGTTTGAAGGATGGCACTTAATGAAGGCTCCTCCAAATAAAAATTCTCTATTCCTAGATGTTTTAAATCCCCAGAAATATCACCGCCCAACAAATTTAACGCACTGGGCGATGTCACATTCAAATTTGCAATTTGATCCAATAAATCCAAATGTTGAATCACCAACTCGGCATCCGTTTGCATCTCCCACCCCGAAGCCAAATCATGGGTCGACGGGTATTTAAACCGTCCTACAATGGCCAAACGAATTTGATCAAAACCTACTACCGCTTCAAAGTCTTGAGGATACTTCACTGATTGACCTTTCTCGCATTCATTTCCGCCAACTGAAGTTGGGTAATTACCTTTTCCATCACCACGTCAAATTCAGCAGGGTTGGCTTTCAAACGCGACAACTCCGCCTTAAAATCATCATATTTCACCCCGTGTTTATTGCAAACAAATCCATAATCACGCACCCAAATCGAATCGGGCAAAATGCCGTAGTTGTATTTGACTTGATGACCCGCTTCCATCACCATGACATCGGAAAGCACAGAAACCATTTTCTTTTGTTCAAGTTTGGGCTGTTCTGGACCGCATGCCACGGCCAACAACGACAAAAGGACAAACAAAAATGAGAGATTTCTGGTTTTCATGCTAAAAGAATACAAAATTACAACAAAGCCTGCGGTAATTTCGCATCGCAAACCCCTATGAATCGCAATAACCAGATCGCCCAAAATATCGCAAATATCAAGGCCCAGATACCGGCCAATTGCAAACTCATCGTGGTGAGCAAATACCGACCAGCGGAAGAAATCCAATCCGCCTATGATGCCGGCCAACGCGAATTTGCCGAAAACCGTGTACAGCCCTTGTTGGAAAGGGTTGCTGAGTTACCAAAAGACATCCAATGGCACCTCATCGGACACCTTCAGACCAATAAAGTCAAGTTTATTGCCCCATTTATTTCGATGATTCATTCGGTGGATAGTGTAAAGTTGCTGCAAGAAATCGACAAAGAGGCCAAAAAGAACAATCGCATCATTCCTTGCCTCATCCAACTGCATGTGGCGCAAGAAGAAACCAAATTTGGATTATCACCGGAAGAAATTCAGCCGTTTTTTCAAGAAATCACCCAATTGGGACTACAAAATACAACCGTAAATGGACTCATGGCGATGGCAAGTTTTACCGAAGACCAAATGCAAATTGCTGAAGAATTTAGCCAAGTAGCCAACGCATTTCAAGAAGTAAAGTCACAGTATTACTCAGATGAGCCACAATTTTCTGAACTTTCCATCGGAATGAGTTCAGATTACGGCATCGCCATCGAAATAGGATCCACCCTGATTAGAGTAGGAAGCGCAGTTTTTGCTTAGTAGTTGTTCAACATCATCGGCATGATGAGCATCGTAATGTCTTCATCGCGCTCGTTTTCGTTGGGGATCACCAAACCTGCACGGTTCGGGGCCGACAAACACAATTGTACTTGATCGCCATCCAAAGTGCTCAACATCTCTTTCAAGAATTTCGCGTTAAAGCCAATCTCCATGTCGTTGCCTTCAAATTCACAAGGAATCTTCTCCACCGCCTCATTGGCCATTTCGATATCTTCCGCGCTGATGGTCAACTCGTTGCCCGTCACTTTAAAACGAACCTGATAAGTAGTCTTACTCGCGAAAATGCTGATACGATTGATCGAACTCAACAAAGCCATACGAGAAATGGTGATGATGTTTGGATTCTCCTGTGGAATTACCGCTGCATAATCGGGGTATTTATCTTCCAACAAACGACAAATCAAACGGGTTTCGCCAAAAGTGAAATAGACATTAGACCGATTGTAATCGATAATCACCGGTGTCTCGTCGTTTGGCAAAGCTGTTTTCAACAAGTTCAACGGCTTCTTTGGAATCAAAATACCGCCTTCAACACCTGGATTGACATCTTTACGGGTCAAACGAACCAACTTATTGGCATCGGTGGCGACAAAATTCACTGAATCGCCTTTTAGCTCAAGAAACAAACCGGTCAAATTCATACGCAACTCATCCGAACCTGCAGCAAACAATGTCTTACTGATCGCACGCAACAAAACGTTAGAAGCGATAGTAAAACTGCCATCGGCATTGGTCTCAGGCATTGCTGGGAAATCTACACCGTCTTGGCCAGCCATTTTGTAACGACCATTATTGTTAACCACTTCGATACCGTAAGTATTCGCATCGATGTTGAACGTCACGCCCTGATCAGGCAATGATCGCAAAATATCAATCACCATCTTACTAGGCACGGCAACTTTAATGTTCTCCTTACACTCAACGGCCATGCTGGTGGTCATGCTGGTTTCCAAGTCAGTACTGTAAATCTTTAACTGATTGTCGCTTATGTCGAATAGGAAGTTTTCCAAAATTGGAATAATCGGCTTCGACATGATGGCTCCGTTAACGGTTAACAGATGCTGTAAGAGTTCGCTAGATGGCGCTATGAAATTCATAATTTATTCGGATTTATTTTAGTTTTCCTTGGATACAAACATATTTCATCTTGGGCAACAGAAATACACATTGTACATTGTTTTATAAACACTATTTGTCATTGTCCTCCACTTTCTCCTCCTCCACAATCACAAACACGTCTTCATTGTCTTTTTTCATCAAATACTTCTCGCGGGCAAATCGTTGCAAATTGCGATCATTCCCAAACAGATATTTCTTTTGCTGATCCAACTCTGCGATGGCTTGCTTGTGCTCTTCGATGTTATCTTCTAAGACGCTTACTTCATTTGCGATGCGATAGCGAAAGAACAAATTATTCATATCGAAGAACGACATCCAGATGGCAAAAAAGCCGAAAAGGATGTAATACCGAAAGCGAAACAGCGGATGCAACATAACAAGACAAAATTGCACTTTTTTTCCGTTGTTCCAAACCAAACTTTGTGGGGCTGTGCGATTATTTGTACTATTTTCGAACACTGCATGACATCCTTAAGAGCCAGCCTAGTATTTACAACCATTTTGATCGCAATCTCGATGCTCAGTGGATGTCAAAATGCACCCAAAAAATCGGGACCAAACGACATCGTGTGGATAAAGAACACGCACGCACAGTTGTTCCGAATCGGGCTGACCAAAACAGACAGTTTTCTGGAGGTGTATGATGCCCCTAAATCGATGCTAAGTATTGGGAAATTCTATTGGGGTAGCTCTTCAAAAATCGAGGGGTATCAAAAAATCGAAAATCGTGACAAAATCGTGAGTTTATCAGCCATACATACTGGAATGTTGGCAGAGCTTGGACTAGCAAAATCAATTGTTGGCGTAGAATCGAAGCAATACATCGCCCACCCCGCAATTTATTCATCATCACTACTTGATTCGGTGCAAGAGCTTGCTCCAGACGGACCCGTAATACCGGAAAAATTGGCAAATCTCAAACCCCAAATACTCATTGGGTACGTGTTTAACATCCAAGAAAAAAACACCATAGAACGCATCGCCAAAAACCACTTTCCTGTAATTTGGGCCAACAATCATCTTGAACCTCACCCGTTGGGCCGCGCCGAATGGATTGTCGCCATGGGCTGGCTTTTGGGCAAATCGAAAGAAAGCGACAACGTATTCAAAGGGATATCAAAAGAATATTTGGCTATCGCGAAACAAGCGGCGGAAGCGGATCAAGAGAAAAAATCCACTACAGAATCCAACAGTTCCAGAGCACGACCCACCGTAATGATGAACATCCCTTATAACGGTCAATGGTTTGTGCCTCAAGGTCAATCTTATATGAGTCAGTTCATTTTGGATGCGGGAGGCATGCCCATCACCCTTCAACCCGAAGGCAGCGGCAGCAATATGGTAGGATTAGAAAAAGCGTTACAGGCCATGAAACTCGCCGATATTTGGATAAACACAGACAATTGCAACACCCGGAAATGCTTGACGGAAATGGAACCTAGGGTTATGAATATCAAAGCCATGCAAGGGAATCGTGTTTTTAATTTTAACAAAAAACTCAACTCCAATGGAAGTAACTCTTATTGGGATTTAGGGTGTATTTTTCCAAATCTTGTCCTGAGAGATCTTTACAACATCATTCAGAATGATACACAATCAATGTATTTTTACCAACGATGCAATTAAGTCGACAGCAGCTTTTTTCTTTTTGGGTTTGTCTGGGATTGATCGGACTGATTCTAATCGACCTATGGCCGAGTCAGGGAAATGCGATTGCGTTTTGGCAAAGTGAAATATTTTTGGAATTGCGATTGCCCCGTGTGTTGAGTGCGTTGATTGGCGGCATTGCCTTGGGATGGAGCGGATTGATGATGCAGACTTTGTTTCGCAATCCATTGGCGGGTCCGTTTTTAATTGGGATCACACCCGGCGCCACCTTCGGTGTCGCCCTCACTACCTACCTGGGAAGCAGCCTCGGACTCAACGAAACCTTCAGCCACATGGCCATACAACCCCTCGCTGCGCTCGGGGGCGCATTCCTCGTCCTTTCCATACAACTTGCACTCCATAAAAAACTCTCCCAAATGCACTCTCTACTCTTGGTGGGATTGGTTCTCGGATATTTCTTTGGTGCCGCGGTTGACATTATCACCCAAACCGCCCAAGCGCAGCAAGTCAAGCAATTTGTGATGTGGGGCATGGGAAGCTTTGATCGCGTCCTACTCAGAGAACTGATTCCATTGCTTGGCGCCACAATTATGGGCGGACTCATCCTCACCTATCACCGCCATGCATTCAATACCTATTTACTCGGCGATATCCACGTTGAAAGTGCCGGAAAATCGGCCAAAACACTCAGAAACTGGCTCATTGTTGGCAGCGCAACCATGGCGGCTATCGTCACTGCGTTTTGCGGCCCCATCTCCTTCGTAGGACTTATCGCACCACACATTTCCCGAAAAATCCAAGGCACCGAAGCACATCAAAAAAACATCTTCACCACTGCCATGGCTGGGGGAATATTAACCCTCGCCGCCGACATCATCGCAAATAACACCTTGGAAAATAGCACTTTGCCCGTAAACGCAATCCTATCGATTATTGGCGCACCGCTTGTCATTTGGATGCTCGCTAGAAAGACTGGCTAACGCGTCACTCCAACCTTTCCAACTTGATAATATTCTCAATCTGATGATCCAAGACCGGATCGTACTCCGTGAGCAACGAATGTCCGTATATGCTGCCGAAAGCCTGCCAAAAAATCGCTTCGCCAGTGCCCCGATAATTCCGCATAATCTCCCAACTCGTCTTGCCCGTTTCGCGATGCAATAACTTCATCAAGACCTGACCCTCGCCAATCGTGAGGTTCTTCAGTTGGTCCATATACATCTTTTTGATACTCTCCTCGCACTGTTTGACATATTTGCTGCGCTCTCTCCGTCCCTGAATCGTCTGCAACTTGTCTTCCATCGCCTTCATTTTCATCGCCGCCATCTTGGCATAAGGCATCGTTTTTATCACCCGGCGCTTAAGAATCAAATACTCACGTCGCTTCGCAGCATCCATACTAGCCGACACATAAACGGGGTCAATTCGATCAAAATCCGTAACAACGATGGTATCCACCGGCACTGCGTCCGATTGCGAAACCGCTGGCAACCAAATAAGAAGAAAAGCCATCAAGCCAAGCGTGAATCTCTTCTCTATCACAAAAGCCCCCATCACACTATAAACCCATCGCTTATGAAAAAATAAAACCCCTTTCATGTCCCTATGCCGTTTTCATTTTACGATCCCGCATCATTCCGCCCCAAACAAACCCAACAACCCCTAAAATCATCAAAACCAACGATATCATCTGCGCTTGAGAGAACTCCATCCCCAAAAAGTGATACAAACTAATTCCGTGCTCGCGAATGCTCTCAATTAACATCCTCTCCGCGCCAGCCATCATCATATAAATCGAAAAATATTGGAACGGTGCCCAACTGCGATTGCGCAACACATACCACAATATCGCAAAAAGCCCCAATGCCATCAAGGCCTCATAAAGGGGCGTGGGATAAACCGGAACCGCCAACTGATAGCAATACTCTCCCGAGCAACCTGGAATCATCTCCATTCCTGTTGATGCATAATCCTTTCCCAAAACATTGTGAGGGTATTTATAAGCCCATGCCCAATCTGGCAAACCCGGGTTGGCTTTCAAGTTGGCAATGCCCCAATCGCCATCGCCGGAGAAATGACAACCAAATCGACCCAAGCCATAACTCAACATCATCGCAGGACCACCCGCATCAAACACATGGGTCCAATGCATTCCCTTCTTCGATGCATACCAAATCACACCCGCCGCACCGCAAATCAAGCCCCCGTAAAACGTCCAACCGCCGCTGGTCAACAAATCCATCAAAAACGTATCCCAATGAATCTCGCTTGGGGTTTCGAGCAAATGAAACACTTTTGCACCCAAGAAACCACTCAGCAAAGCAACCGTAGTAAGATTTGGCATATTCGCCGATGCAGACATTTCAACAATCGTCTCAGAAGGTGCAACGCTGCGCTGTTTTTTATCTGTAACCCATGTCCGCCAAAGCGAAAACGCCATCGCCAATGCACCAAACAACCAACTTCCTTCGGTGGAAAACACGTGATCTTGAGGAGAAAATCCATCGCCGGTTTCCACCATCAAAAAGAGAATTTTATAACCAAAGACAAAAGCCATCGCCGCATTGAGAATATACTCGTTGCGAGCCACACCCACGCCGGTAACCTGTTTCACTTTCACTTTGGAGAACTGACCCAAAGATGTTCTGCGATCAAACTCAGACGACATCGCCCAGAAGGCAGCGCCGATGCTCATGGCGACGAAAAAACCGAAGGTATTAACGACCTTTAGAAAGGGCAGGGAAATTCCCGTTAAATCGTACAGAAAATGATAAAGGGTTGGAAACACAGGTGCAAGTTAATGCGCAACCTCGGCGTAATCAAATGCAGCGTTTACCCAACCTTCGGAATCTAATGAAGAAAGCGACACATCCGCTACGGTATTGACCAACAAAGGGTCGTAATCGGTGGCAACTTTGATGTAATTATCGGTAAAGCCAAACATCACGCCTCTGCGCTCCTCTTCTTCAAACAAAACCGGTCTCCGCGTGCCCAAATGCTCACGATAGAAGGCCATGCGCTTTTTCTCACTGAGTCCGCGAAGCATTTCACCGCGCTCCATTCTCACCTTCACCGGCACCACATCCTTCATTTTTTTGGCGGTGGTATTGGCGCGCTCTGAGTAGGGGAAAACGTGCAGGTACGACACATCCAATTCGTTCAAAAAGCGATAGGTTTCGAGGAAATTCTCTTCCGTTTCGCCGGGAAAGCCCACAATCACGTCGACGCCGATTCCACAATGGGGCATCAACGCCTTTATTTTCTGAATTCTGGAACGATACAAATCCGACAAATACTTTCTGCGCATTCGCAACAAAATCTCGTCGCTCCCGCTTTGCAAAGGGATATGGAAGTGAGGCACGAAACGCTTGCTTTGCGCCACAAACTCGATGATTTCATCGGTGAGCAGGTTGGGTTCGATGCTACTAATTCTGTAGCGGTCCACCCCCTCTATCACGTCGATGGCTTTCACCAAATCAAAGAAATTCTGGTTGTGTTCGATGCCAAAGTCGCCTAGATTCACACCCGTTAACACGATTTCTTTTGCACCTTGTTGGGCTGCTTCTTTAACCAACTCGATGGTTTCGGCTACGTTTCCGCTGCGACTTTTCCCGCGGGCCAAGGGAATGGTACAAAAGCTACAGAAGTAATCACAACCGTCTTGGACTTTTAAGAAAATGCGGGTTCTATCGCCGAGGCTGTATCCTGGCACAAACGTATTGACGTCTTTGATGGGGGCATTGTGCACCACAGCCTTGGGTTCTTTCACCAAGGTATGTAGGTGCGATATCAATTCGAATTTTTCTGCCGCTCCAAGGACCATATCCACGCCTGGAATTTGGGCAATTTCATTGGGCTTGAGTTGGGCGTAACAACCAATCACCACCACATATGCATTCGGGTTATGTTTAAGTGCTTCGCGAACCACTTTTTTACATTTACGATCCGCGTGATCCGTAACGCTGCAGGTATTTATCACATACAAATCGGCCCCATCCTGAAATTCCTTTTTCTCAAATCCCGCCTTGCTCAGTTGCTGTCCGATCGCACTGCTCTCAGCAAAATTGAGTTTACACCCAAGGGTATAGAAGGCTACGGTTGACATTGAAGAATTGCAGAAAATACAAAGGTACGAAATCCCGAGAGAATCAGAATATCAATCAAAATTCCGAGCTCGTGAAATCAGAATATCAAAGCATATTCAAGGCTCCATGTCCCAATAAATTGGGGGGTGCCAGGGGATTCTTTCGATGGATCGGTGGTAGGAGCAATCAGCTCTTGCTTGGTTTCGGCAACCCCATCACCGTCGGTATCCACCATGCCAATAAATAAGAAATTGTTATTCAAATTTCGCAAGCCAAACTTCAAAGCGATGGAATAACCCAACGATTCTCCCCGCTGTTGAAAACCCAACGATGCCTGATAGTCAAACGCTTTCAGGGGCAATTTATCCCAGGTTTGAATGCTATTAAAAGTATTTAATGCCGTTGGAAGGGGAGTTTTGCTGGGGCCGACGTATAAAATCGAATTGAAATTATATCCCAATTGAACGCCAAATTGCAATTGCTTTACTTTTACGTCGCGCTGCTTTGTTAAGCGATAATTGATAAGGAGCGGGACATCCATACTCATGATACTAATTTTTGTATATGAACGATTGATTGCCGAATCACCGGACCTACCGTTGGCAAAATTGCTACCTCGCATGCGTAAATCCAATCCACTTTGAATGCCCCAAGGCGATTTTTTATCCAATTTGGAATGAAAATAAAACCCTGCAAGCACGCCAATGCTGGGCCTGGGATTTAAAAGCTTCCCGCCATACATCGAACTCATCCCCATTCCCATTTTTAACCCATATCGCTGTCGACCTTCATAAACCACATCCGAAACAGCTTGCGCATTCGATAAAACCGCAAGGCCACTGAGTCCAAAAATCAACAATAGGGTTTTCGCTGTCATTTATATTCCTTTTCCTTTGAGTGCCGATGCAACAGCCACATCCATCAATCGTTCGGCAAACGGACGGGTATAATCATTCAACCCAGTCACTGATGCCAGAATCTCATCTTTGGAGGCCTGCGATTGCAATAGACGCTCAAGTTCTTCGATGCGTTGTTTCGTCCCATCGATTTCTTCTTGACTCATCATTCCCCCGTTTTTATCCAAGAAACGTTTGGCCAGATAAATCAATTGTTGAGCCTCGTTTACGGCTTCTTGTTGCATGCGCAGTTGCACATCACTTTGGGCAAACTGAAAACCATCCAAAAGCATCTGTTCCACTTGGGCATCGGTGAGCCCGTATTGTGGAGTGATATCGATTTCTTGCGAAACATTACTGCGAAGTTCTTTGGCTCTCACCTGTAGCATTCCATTGGCATCGATGGCAAAGCTGACTTCGATTTTCGGAAAACCTGCAGGCATCGCTGGAATTCCCTTGAGTACAAATTCTCCTAATTTTCTGTTTTCCGCCACCATTTCACGTTCGCCTTGAAACACTGCGATTTTCATATTCACTTGCCCGTCGATTGAGGTGGTGTATTCCCTTCCCACGCGGGCTGGAATCTTAGAATTCCTTGGTATCAGAACATCCATGAGTCCGCCAGCAGTTTCGATACCCAAACTCAATGGAGTGACATCTAGCAGCAACACATCGCTACGATTACCGGCCAACACATCCGCTTCGATGGCTGCGCCCAAGGCTACAACTTCATCGGGATTGATTTGGTTATTGACCTTAACATGCGGGAAAAGCGCCGTTAATAATTTATAAATTTCTGGATAACGGGTTGAACCACCCACCATCACAACGGCTTGAATGTCGGACTCCTTTAAATGAGCATCCTTTAATGCGGCCGCAATGCAATTTTGGGTTTTTTGCATGATGGGATTTGCGGCCGCTTGCAACTGATTGTAATTTAATGTCAAGTCCACAGCCACCCCACCCACTATTAATTTATTTCGATAAATACTCTCCGGATCGCCACTCAAATCAATCTTCGCCGATTCAGCCATCAATCGCACCTTCTGCTTATCACCGGCATCTAAACCCTGAAGCACCTCCTGTTCCGATATCCAAAACTGCATCACCGCCCGATCTATATCATCACCGCCCAAAACAGTATCGCCCTTGGTCGACAAAACCTCGAAAACACCCTCTTCAATAGTCAAAATCGAGACATCAAACGTCCCACCGCCCAAATCATATACCAATACTCGCTCCGCCTCGGTTGTATTTAAGCCATAACTCAAACTCGCCGCAGTGGGTTCATTCAAAATTCGCAAAACATCCAATCCCGCCAATTTCCCCGCATCGCGAGTGGCCTGACGTTGCGCATCGTTAAAATAGGCCGGAACCGTTATTACTGCTTGGTTGACATCGGCCCCCAACGCTTTCTCCGCCTTTTGCTTCAACGATTTCAGAATAATCGCACTCAATTCTATCGGATTGTAAAACGCATCGTCGATCATCACTTTCACTAACGCATCGGTTTCATCATCAATGATGCGATAACTCAGAAACGACTGAACATCCGATACATCTTTATAACTTCTACCGAGCAATCGCTTGACACTATAAATGGTAAGATCTGGCGATGCAATCAAACCCTCCTTCGCAATGTATCCCACTTGGGGCAGCTGACCCGGCTGAAATCCAATCACCGAAGGCACCAAACTCCCCATCTCGTCTACAATGATTTCTGGCTGATGCGTTTCCGGATTCACATAGGCCACCAAACTATTCGTAGTCCCCAAATCAATCCCAACCACAATGGCCGTTTTTGTCACTGTCCCTGATGCTATATCGATTTTAATTTTTGCCATTTCTTCCCAATATCAATGCACAAAGTTAACCCTTAGCGCCATTGAAAGTTGATTCCTATTGATGAATAAATCGAAGAAAAAATGACAAATGTCACCATTTTGCTGACATTATTATGACAAAATCCTTACAATACCTCAAGTCCGATTCTTTGCTCACCAAAGTAAATTTGCGACATCAAAAAAATGAAAAACAAAGGTCAATTTATTCTAGTTATTTGGGCAGCACTTTTATCAGGGCAGCTTTTTGGACAAACCACTTATAAGGACACTGTTTCAATGGGACCTGGCTACGCCAATGCGGTTTATTTCAATCTCCGCACCGGAGAAAAATCGCAATCAGCCATTTCCACTTGGCACATGTCGCACACCACCGTTTCTCGCGACAATTGTGTTCGCTTAAATCACCTAAACGGCGTTGATGTCTATGCCTATCCAAAAGGCAACAACAAGGATTTTAGCAAAATGGACACTGCGGGATGGATGTCGTGGAAGCACCTTTACAACGACATTCACACCCACGAATTGGGCGCTCTAAATCAGAGTATCAATTCAAAAGATCCTTTGGATTTCAGTTGGGGCATTTATAATACTACCACCCATGAAATCACTGGAGATTCTCTTTACCTTTTTGTTGTAAATACTCCAACGGTAGGGAAAACTTTCCTTAAATTTAACCCTATTTTACAAACGGCCACCGGCGATTTGATTTTCCGATTTGCTAGTTTGGACGGAAGCATCGACAAAACAGACACACTGAAACAGGCGAGTTTTACCGGTAAAAGCTACAAATATTACAACTTCTTCAAAGGCGCAGTTCAGCCCGAACCCATTCGCGAAAACTGGGACCTTCTATTTACAAGATACATGGCACCCACTACCCCTCCCGGCGGCGGACCAATGGTGATGTACCCTACGATGGGCGTTGAATCAAAAAGAGGCGAACGCGTTTCAAAAATCACAACATACACTTGGGATGTGATTGCGGCCAACCCTGTCCAATCGATTGCTGGAATCAAAATGACAGGAACGCCGGGTGAGTTGAGTAAAGATTTGACAAAAATCGGAGGGGATTGGAAAGCATATGATGGTGCAGCAATGACGTGGACTATCAGCACAGATTGGAATTACATCATGGAAACAATCCGTACTCAAGGAACAACCAAAGACACCGCTTTTTGGATGTTGGCCTTTACCGGATTCAGTGGAAGTTCTAAAGGTGAAAGCCAGTTAAAAAGAATGGAACTGAAAACCGCTGCTGCGGCCGTGAGTCGTGCGAAACAATTTTCTGCCAAATTATTTCCAAATCCCTCTACCGATAATGTTTTAATCATGGCGAATGGAATTTCTGAAAAAGCCATCGTACAAATCATAGCTATGGATGGTCGTTTAATCCATTCCAATTCAAATTGTGAATTTAGTCAAGGTGCAGTTCAGTTTTCGGTTCACGATTTACCTAGTGGAAGTTATTTCGTGGCGATTCAAACCAACACCGACAAACTAAGCCTACCATTCATTAAGCAATAATCATTGAATCACGGTTTCCTATTAGCGGTGTGTTTAATGCCCCTGGCTTTGCTATCGCAAAGCCAGGGCGACACCCTGCAAAACGAATCCGAGGAAACCATAAATCCTGTGTACATCACCGGAACAGGCATCGCAACCAAATCCAATAAATCCGCCTACCAAATCAAGGTCATTTCGGCAAAAACCATCGCCCAAATGGGTGCTCAAAACGTTGGCGAAGTACTTCAAAATCAATCCGGAATCCTTATCAATCAAGACCCCATCTTGGGATCCGGCATCAACCTTCAAGGCCTATCCGGCCAATCAGTAAAAATCCTTCTCAACGGCGTACCAATGGTCGGCCGCATGAACGGAAACATAGACCTAGGTCAAATCACAGCTGGCCAAATTGAACGCATCGAAATCATCGAAGGCCCAATGAGCGTCATCTATGGCTCCGATGCCATCGGCGGTGTCATAAATGTCATCACAAAAAATAGCAACGCCAAGCCATTTCAAAAAATCACAGGTTACGCCGATGCCGTAAACAACTACAACATCGATTATGCAGCACAACTGAAATCACAACTTTCAACCGTTAATAATCTAAAACTTACCTGCCCAGCTATTTTCATCAATGCTGGCCGACAATTTTTTGGCGGAATCGACTTCGATACCAGCAACCGTCAGTTTGATTGGAAACCCAAAACCAAATACTACGCCAACGCTACAACCCAATGGGAACATGGGCTCAACACGAATCATACGCTCCGAATCGCCGGTTATCACGAACAACTTTTGGACCGAAGTAACGTAGAATCAAACCTGATCACCGTAATCGGATACAACAAACGATTTTACACCCTTCGTGGTGAAATATCATTAAATTCGAGCATCAAAACCAAACAGGGTAAGCACATTCAGTGGTTAAATGGTTACAACGATTTTCACAGGCTTAGTACGATGGTTAGACGAGACCTAGTCACTGGGCAAGAATCGCCAGCAAATAGCGCCAACCAAGACACTACTCGAAATCGTGGCTTTAACTCCAGAGCAATCATCACCCAAACAAAAAATGAGCATTTTCACTGTCTTTACGGCTACGATGCCGCTGCTGAAACGCTACAATCCCTAAGAACTGGCTCACCAAGATCAATTACCGACGTTGCAATATTCTTTCAGCCCGAAATTTTTGTCGGCCCTAAAATCTCAATCCGTCCAAGCCTTAGAGCCATGTATAACAATCGATTCGCCACCTACGCCATCGAAAACGGAAAGCTAAAAACGGGCCCCATTATCCCAGGCCTTCAAACAAAAATCGCAATCAACCAAAAATTATCGATTAGAGCCTCTTTTGCCCAAGGTTTTAGAGCCCCAACACTCAAAGAACTCTATTTCCTATTCGTCGATATCAACCACAATGTCCGAGGCAATGCAGCGCTCAAAAGCGAACTCGCTAACAATTACATCGGAAGCATTGATTATTCCCATTCATCGAAAACAATCGATTTGCGCATCGTAGGAAAAGGATTCTACAATCACGTCAATAACCAAATTCAACTATCATTGGTGGATGCCAATACCAACTTGTTTCAATACATCAATATTGGCGAAATGAATAGCAAAGGACTCGGTGCGGAAATCACAACATTTTATGGCAAATCCCAGAACAAAAGCATCGCTCCCAGCTGGAATACTCAAGCGGGTTTCGATTTGATTTTCGCCCACAGCAAACTAAACGACACCTCAAAATGGGTAGGATTCTCAACCATCCAATCAAAATTGAACGCGGGATACTCCTGGCCAAAACAAGGAATCTCAACCCAATTGTTTTTACGTCATTCCGGTAAAACCCTGAACTTCCTTAACAACGGCGATACTTATTCGACAAAATCGTACAGCCTCATAGATATGAGCGTAACCAAACGATTCGCATCAACCCAATCTCAAAAAGGCAAAATAAACACCCCCATTTCGCTGCAAATTGGTTGTAAAAATATCCTCGGTGTACGTCAGATTGCCGGCCAATTGCAAAACGCAACGATTCATTCCAATGCCGGCAATTTAAATATCTCCGCTGGCCGTTCCATTTTCTGTTCCATCAACATCACGCTGCTATGAAAAAAATCAGCCTCTTCCTTGCTCCGCTATTTTTCTTCATGAGCTGTGAGAAACCGGAACCTCTTTATCCAAGGCCCATCCTACCCGTTGGCCTCCAATCCCAAACCTTTGCGATGGGAGAAACGTATGAGAATCAATTGTGGTTTGACTTTGCGACGCAAAAAACGGAAACGAACGCATTTGGATTATGGCATATTGGATTTTCATGCGATAACAACGCATATGTCATTCTAAACGGCGGACTCAATGGAAGCACCAGCGTGGCAACGTTCAACAATACCGACTATTCAAAAATCACCGCTGATAGCCTGATCAACGTCACATGGAAATACGACCATCCCAATGGCCAAAGAGATTCAACGGCCTTTTCATCGCCATGGACAAAGCAAGGAGCCAACTGTATCGCCAATAAAAAAATCTACATCATCGATTTAGGTGCCCAAATCAAAGACAGCAGTCGATACGTAAAATTGCGCATCAATGACCTAATCCAAGGCCAAGGTTATCAAATTGAATTTGGTGCAATCAACAGCACTACCCCGCTAAAAACAGTCACAATCCCCATCAACACAGATAAAAATTTCGTTTACTACAACTTTTCGAACCAAACAATCGTAGAAAATGAACCCTTCAATAAAATGGATTGGGACATCGTTTTCACGACTTATAAGGAGAGCATTGCGGACATCACTGGAATCTTTTACAATTATGTAATCCGCGGTGTTTTGATCAATACGCACAAGGTTGAAGTAGCACAACTAGATAATTCAGACTTCTCTGCTATTACCTTAGCCGATGCCAACACTGCGAAATTCACAAAGAAGCAACACGAGATCGGGTATGATTGGAAACAGTACGACCAGTCCTCCGACCAATATTCAATGGTCCCAAAGCGTGTTTACTTGATCAAAACCAATGGCGTCATTTACAAAATGAAATTCGTGGATTTTTACAACGACCAAGGGAAAAAAGGCTATCCAAAACTTGCTTGGGAATTGCTGAAATAAAAAATCCATTCGTATTTTTGAAACATGGCGGATATCATATTTCGTGATACGCCCCCATACTATTTTAGCAGCCAATTAAAACTCTCGTGAAAAACCTATTCCTCGCACTTACCACAATTACTATTTCGCAATTCTCATGGGCACAAGCCCCTGTGAACAATAACCCTGAAACCCATTTAAAAAACCTCACCCAATTGACCTTTGGCGGCGATAATGCAGAAGCCTATTGGAGTTTTGATAGCAAAGCAATTACGTTTCAAAGCAATTTTAAAACTTGGGGTGTTCAGTGCGATCAAATTTTCACCTCCCCCATCAAAAAAATGGGCATTAAAGACACCACCAGAAAATCAGCGCTAGTGAGTACTGGTTTGGGTAGAACCACCTGCTCCTATTTCATGCCAGATAACAAGCACATCCTCTACGCGAGCACCCACGAAGGCGACAGTGCTTGCCCACCAACCCCAGAATCAAATGGCAAATACGTTTGGGCTATCTATTCCAATTTTGATATCTATGTCGCTGATTTAAAAGGAAATATCACCAACAAACTCACCAACTCACCCGGATACGATGCTGAAGGAACCGTTTCGCCCGATGGCAAATCTATCGTTTTTACGAGCACTCGCTCAGGCGACTTGGAACTCTGGATCATGGACATCGATGGAAATAACCCACGGCAGATCACAACGGGTTTGGGTTACGATGGAGGCGCATTTTTCTCTCCCGACAGCAAGAAACTTGTTTTTCGCGCTTCACGCCCTGAGACCGAAGAGGAAAAAGCCAAATACATAGATCTTCTCAGCAAAGGACTTGTAGAGCCAACAAATATGGAGATTTACACTTGCAATGTAGATGGTAGCAACCTGCACCAAGTAACCCACCTGGGCAAAGCAAACTGGGCACCATTTTATCATCCTGCAGGCAAAAAAATCATTTTCTCTAGCAACCATCACAGCAAAAGAGGCTACGATTTCCAACTGTATATGATCAACGAAGACGGCACAGGTCTTGAACGCATCACCAACAATAGCTATTTCAACGCCTTCCCGATGTTCTCTCCCGACGGCAAAAAACTAATTTTCAGTTCCAACAGAAACAACCACGGTACGCGCGACACCAATTTGTTCGTCGCCGAATGGGTTGACTAATTTTCGATGCGATGCTTGTTAAATCAGAAGCACTGGTCATCAAGCGCACCCCCTACACGGACCATTCTGCCGTTGTGAAACTGTTTACCCGAGAATTTGGCCTGCTGCCCTTTTTAATTCAAGGCCTCCACGGCAAACAAAATAAGAATTCCCTTTTCCAACCCGGAACCCTCATCGAAGTCGTTTTTCACAAGCAAAATCGCGGCATGATGCGGGCCAAAGAAATTTCGCTGATTTCAGGCTGGGGATACACCCATCACCCACTGCACGACCAAGTACGATGGTTTTTCCTTGAGATTTTGAGTCATAGTTTACACGAAGAGCAGCCAGAAGAAACACTATTCGACCTTAGCAAAATTACCTTTCAATCGCTAAACGACGGCTGCAACCACTTACCGATTTTACCGATTCAATTTTTATATAAATTTTGCGATGTCACCGGTCACGGCATTCAAATCACACAAGAAACAAAACGAATTGGGTTCGATATTTTATCGGGGATGCCTGCCACCTCAAAGTGCGTCCCTTCCAACATGATCGATGGGGAATTGTGTGCCGCACTAGAAGAAATTTCCATCAACAACGACTTTACGCTACCGTCCAAACAAAGAAGAAGCCTCGTTAATAAATTGGTACAGTACTTAGAAATTCACGCCATTCCTGGCAAAACATTGAAGTCGTTAGACATCCTGCAAATGATTATGCAAGAACCGCAGCAGTAACCTCTTCGTTAAGCATCGCCACAGCCAAATCCACCATATTCTTAGAGCCGATAAACAAAGGCACACGCTGATGTAATTCCGTTGGCTTTACATCCAAAACTCGCTCAGTTCCAGTGCTCGCAGCGCCACCGGCCTGTTCCACCAAAAAAGCCATCGTATTGCACTCATACATCAAACGCAATTTTCCATTTGGCGTCTTCTCGGTAGGAGGATAAAAGAAGATTCCACCCTTTAACAAGTTCCTGTGAAAATCAGCAATCAATGATCCAATATACCGCGCAGAATAAGGTCGGCTCGTAGACTTATCCTTCGTCTTACAATAATTGATATAAGCTTGAACACCCGCTGGGAAATCTTCAAAATTCCCTTCGTTCACACTAAATATCTTTCCGTCTGCTGGCGTTTGAATATTGGGATGACTCAAGCAAAATTCCTGAATGCCATCGTCCAAGGTAAATCCATTCAGTCCCACGCCTGTTGAATAAACCAACATCGTACTAGAACCATAAATAAAATATCCCGCAGCCACCTGATGCTTGCCTTTTTGTAAACAATCATCGATGCTTGGCGCAGCCATTGGGTTTTTGCGACTGTAAACCGAAAAAATGGTACCTATACTCGCATTCACATCAATGTTAGAACTTCCGTCCAAAGGATCCATCGCCACCACATATTTCTCATTTTCAGCCCCTTCAACGTAATACACATCGTCGTTCTCTTCAGAGATAATCATACACACCTCACCGCTTCTCTCGAGGTTGGCAATAAAAATATCGTTTGCGATGATATCCAACTTCTTCTGCTCCTCACCCTGAATATTCGTAGACCCTTGATTACCAAGTATATCCACCAAACCCGCTTTGCGAACATCGCGGTTCACCATCTTAGCTGCAAGCTCCAACGATCTAAAAATCTTACTTAAAGAACCTTGGGCGTCCTTATACAGCGACTGCTGATCAACAATAAACTGTTCGAGGGTGATAACTTTAGAATAGGACATAACTACTTTAACAACAAATGGTATTTATTTTGCAAAACAACAACAAAAACCCCAATTAAACGACTACTATCACATCAATGAGAATTTTCAAATTTGGAGGTGCCTCCATCAAAGACGCTGCAGGAGTAAAAAATGTGGCTTCCATCCTTACTAAGGACGACTCCCATGATGTACTTGTCGTTATTAGCGCTATGGGAAAGACTACCAATGCGTTAGAGTCGGTAATTCACCACAAATACCACAATACCGGCCAGGTAAAAACGGCATTACAAGTAGTTTTCGATTATCACAATGGCATCCTAGCAGAACTATTTGAATCGAGCAATTTATTTGGTGTAAGCGACATAAAAAACTTGTATTTGGAGCTAGAGAACTTTGTTGATAGCCAAAGTGCTCAGGATGACTACGATTTTCTATACGATCAAATCATTGGTTACGGGGAATTGATAGCCACCAAAATCGTGAGCCACTACCTTTTGTCGCAAGGAATTGAAAATCAATGGGTAGACGCGAGAAACTTCATCATCACAGATGCCAGGCACCGGGATGCTAGGGTTCAGTGGAAAGAAACCGAAGAATTAATCAAATCCGATTTAATACCCATCGCAAAGACAAATTTGGTCATTACCCAAG
>Ga0209596_1001404_pt1 | contig 20750 bp, 25 predicted proteins | sample M_130807_MF_Meta_FD_187314 | JGI IMG/M metagenome (GOLD analysis project Ga0209596, IMG submission 187314) | Freshwater microbial communities from Lake Montjoie, Canada to study carbon cycling - M_130807_MF_MetaG (SPAdes) (version 2) | ecosystem: Environmental > Aquatic > Freshwater > Lake...
CCGAGGTCTTGCGCACACACTTAGCTGAAAAGGGCACACCACTTGTGGCAGTCCTTGAACTGTCAATTAATAACGCCGAGATTGTTTCTAGACTCTCCAGTCGTCGAACATGCAAGGATTGTTTTCAGCCATCAGTTGGCGTAGTTAAATGTCCAAGCTGCGGCGGAGATGTTTATCAGCGCGAGGATGATAAAGAAGAGGTAATCGCTCGTCGCCTTGAAGTCTACGAAGAGCAGACTGCTCCAATCATCTCTTTCTATCGCAATGAAGCTCTACTCATTACAGTGAGTGCAACAGGAAGCGTTGAAGAGATAACACAGCGTGCGATTTTGGCTCTTAGCCATGTTTCGTAAAGGAATGTAGCTAATGGCAATTCAGATTAAAACCCTTGATCAGCTAAGGATTATGCGCCGTGCCGGCTTAGTTGTTGCACAGATTCATGGGGCGATTCGTGAGGCCATAAAGCCTGGAATGACCACCGATGCACTCGATGTAATCGCCGCTGCAGTTCTTAAGCGCGGCGGAGCAACCTCTAACTTTTTAAATTATCACGGCTTTCCAGCAGTGATTTGCGTATCGGTCAATGATGAGATTGTGCATGGAATTCCTGGATCTCGAATTATCAATGATGGTGATGTTGTATCTATTGATTGCGGTGCAATCATTGATGGTTGGCATGGTGATGCAGCCTTTTCAATCGGTGTTGGAGCAGTGAGCGCCGATGATCAAAAACTCATGGATGTCTGTAAAGAGTCAATGTGGCGTGGTATTGCAGCTGGTAAAAACGGTGCCAAGTTAACTGACATTGGTTATGCAGTTGAGCAGTACACAAATTCACGAGGCAAGTATGGAATCTTGCGCGAATATGGTGGCCATGGAATCGGCACAGAGATGCATCAAGAACCACATGTTTTAAACTTTGGTAAGGCAGGCCAAGGCCCAGATATTGTCCCTGGATTAGTTTTAGCGATCGAGCCCATGATTACGCGCGGATCAGAGCGCACCAAAATATTAAGTGATGAGTGGACTGTGGTCTCAGTTGATGGCTCGCGTGGTGCCCACTTCGAGCATTCCTATGCGATCTGTCCTGATGGCAAGCCCTTTGTATTGACTGCCGTAGACGGCGGTAAAGAAGAGTTGGCTCGATTAGGCGTAGAAATCTCGGATTTACTCTAAATCGTTATAAGTAAGTAACATTTCCAAGTAGTAATCCGCCTTATCTCTAGGTAATCGTCTTGGCCAGTTCATAGTGCCGGCAGCGGCCGGATTGATCGCTGCAGCATCAGGTGCGGGAGCCGTCTTTATCGGCCTTGCGATCTTGCTTGGCAGCTCGGTTTTCAGCGTAAAACGCGAATAGGTGTGGTCCGAGTTACACCATTGTCATTCAAATAGCCCGATTTCCCTATTTCTGCCCCGCCCTCTAAACTACAACTTCGCTTGTTTCACGGCTTAACAGAGGATGTGGGTACAGATTGGCTAGCAAAGATGGCGCCATCGAAATGGAAGGCACCGTTTCTGAAGCTTTACCTAATGCAATGTTTCGGGTGGAACTAACTAATGGACATAAAGTCCTCGCTCATATCAGCGGAAAGATGCGCAAGAACTACATTCGCATCTTGACGGCTGACCGTGTGATCGTGGAAATGAGTCCGTATGACCTTACCAAGGGTCGAATTATTTACCGTTATAAGTAACGAAGGAGCACAACGACATGAAGGTTAATCCAAGCGTGAAGAAGATTTGCGATAAGTGCAAAGTCATTCGCCGCAAGGGTCGCGTCATGGTCATTTGTGAAAATCTTCGTCACAAGCAACGTCAAGGCTAGGCACTAACTAACTCGTATTGCGACTTTTAATTTATTAGAAGACCTCTGGTCCGGTAGGCCAGAGAACAGCAATGCGGAGGACCTCCGGATACAGATAGGTAGATAAATGGCACGTCTCGTCGGTGTCGATCTTCCACGCGAAAAACGTGTTGAAGTCGCACTCACTTACATCTTTGGAATGGGTCTTACCCGTTCTCAAAAGACATTAGCTGAAACTGGCATTAGTCCAGATACACGCGTTAAGGATTTGCAGGAGCCTGAGCTCGCAAAACTTCGCGAATACATCGAAGCAAACTTCAAAATCGAAGGTGACCTTCGCCGTGAAATTTCTGGCGACATCCGTCGCAAAGTTGAAATCCAGAGCTACCAGGGAATACGTCACCGTAAGGGACTTCCCGTTCGTGGTCAACGCACACATACAAATGCGCGCACACGTAAGGGTCCTCGTAAAGCAATCGCAGGTAAGAAGATGGTGACTAAATAATGGCCGCTCCTAAGACAAAGACAGCCCCTACAACTAAGGGCAAAGTTAAGACTCGTAAAAAAGAGAAGAAGAACGTCGCTGTTGGTAAGGCTTTTATTAAGAGCACTTTCAACAACACAATCATCTCTATCACTGATCCTTCCGGTGCCGTTATCTCTTGGTCATCATCTGGCCAAGTTGGTTTCAAGGGCTCACGTAAGTCGACTCCATTCGCAGCACAGCTTGCAGCAGAGGCTGCAGCCCGTCGCGCGCAGGAGCACGGCCTCAAGAAGGTTGATGTTTTCGTTAAGGGTCCAGGCTCTGGTCGCGAAACTGCAATCCGTTCATTGCAAGCAGCTGGTTTGGAAGTTGGTGCCATCTCTGATGTAACACCTGCGCCACACAATGGTTGCCGTCCATGCAAGCCTCGTAGAGTTTAAGGAAGGAAGAGAAAATGGCTCGTTATACCGGAGCAGACTGCAAGCGCTGCCGTCGCGAAAAAGTAAAGCTCTTCCTTAAGGGCACCAAGTGCGATGGACCAAAGTGTCCAATCGAATCTCGTCCGTATCCACCTGGCCAGCATGGTCGTGGACGTTCGAAAGAGTCTGAGTACCTACTGCAGATGCGTGAAAAGCAGAAGTGCGCACGTATCTACGGTGTTCTCGAGAAGCAGTTCCGTGGTTACTACGAAGAGGCAAATCGCAAGCAGGGCAAGACTGGTGAAAACCTACTTATCCTTCTTGAGACACGTCTGGACAATGTTGTATTCCGCGCAGGCTTTGCAAAGAGCCGTGACATGTCGCGCCAGATGGTGCGCCATGGTCACTTCCTCGTCAATGGCAAGAAGGTAAACATTCCTTCATTCCGTGTAACTCCAATGGACATCATTGATGTTCTACCGAAGTCACTCGATCTCACACCATTTATCGTGGCAAGTGCCGAACTTGGCGAGAAGGCAGTACCAGCATGGATGGAGGTCGTTGGTTCGCAGATGCGCATCATCATTCACGGCGTCCCTGCTCGTGCAGTCATTGATACCCAGGTCCAAGAGCAGCTAATCGTTGAGCTTTATTCGAAGTAATTTTTTTAAAAGTCTCTGAGGTAAAACTCAAGCGACATGCAGACAGCAGTACACATGTGGAGATCAAATAGTGGATTTCCCTTAAATGAAGAGGAGCACCAGTGCTAATTGCACAACGTCCCACCCTCAGTGAAGAAGTAGTATCAGAAAACCGCTCACGGTTCATCATTGAGCCGCTAGAGCCAGGCTTTGGATACACACTAGGCAACAGCATGCGTCGTACATTGCTTTCATCTATTCCAGGTGCAGCAGTTACAAGTATTCGTGTAGCCGGTGCACTCCATGAGTTCACAACTCTTGAAGGCGTTAAGGAAGATCTCACCGATATCGTTTTGAATATCAAGAACTTGGTGCTCTCATCAGATAACGATGAGCCAAGCGTCGTCTATATCCGCAAATCAGGTGCTGGCCCAGTTACTGGCGCCGACATCGCTGTTCCAGCTGGCGTTGAAGTTCATAACCCGTCACTTCACTTAGCAACACTCAACGGCAAGGGATCCCTTGAGATCGAACTTACCGTTGAGCGCGGCCGTGGTTATGTCACAGCAGTTCAGAACAAGCAGGCGGGCGCTGAAATCGGACGCATTCCAGTTGACTCAATCTATTCACCAGTTTTGAAGGTAACGTATAAGGTCGAAGCAACTCGCGTTGAACAGCGCACAGACTTCGATCGCCTCGTTGTAGATGTTGAGACCAAGTCATCAATGAAGCCACGCGATGCGGTTGCATCGGCTGGTCGCACGTTAGTTGAGCTCTTCGGTCTTGCACGCGAACTTAATATGAACGCCGAAGGCATTGAGATGGGACCATCTGTAATGGATGCAGCACTCGCCGCCGATATGGCCCTTCCTATTGAAGATCTAGATCTCACAGTTCGTTCATACAACTGCTTGAAGCGCGAAGGCATTCACACAGTTGGAGAGCTTGTTAACCGTTCAGAGGCTGACTTGCTAGATATCCGTAACTTTGGATCAAAATCAATCGATGAGGTCAAGGCAAAGCTTGTCTCAATGGGAATGTCTCTTAAGGACAGCCCAGTCGGATTTGATCCAACTCAGCACCAAAATTACAACGCAGCGCTAGACGATGAGTTCGTCGAAGCAGAGCAGGCCTAGGAGATAAGCAGATGCCAAAACCAAGTAAAGGTCCTCGTCTGGGTTCAGGCCCATCACATGAGCGCTTACTCCTTCGCACACTCGCAGAGCAGTTGTTCGAGCACGGCAAGATCACAACAACCGAGGCAAAGGCTAAGCGCCTGCGTCCATTGGCTGAAAAGTTAATTACTTTCGCTAAGAAGGGTGATCTTCCAGCTCGCCGCCAAGTTATGGCTCAGATTTCAAATAAGGGCGTAGTACATACGCTTTTCACTGTCATCGGACCACGCTTTGCTGCCCGTAATGGTGGATATACACGCATTACAAAGATTGGGCCACGTAAGGGCGATAACGCTCCAATGGCTGTAATCGAAGTTTTAACTGAGAAAGATAACTAAGCCTTAACACCTTAGAAAAATATTCTTATGTCGGAGCCCACTCTCTACCCGGAGAGTGGGTTTCTTCGTTTACGGATCGATTTAGCCTACGACGGAACGAATTATTCTGGGTGGGCTAAGCAGCCTGATCAAAGAACAATTCAAGAGGAGATTGAAAAGGCGCTTTCAACTGCAACGCAGAGCCCAATTGAAACGATCGTTGCTGGGCGTACCGATGCCGGCGTACATGCAACTGGACAGGTAATTCACGTTGATGTGCCTGAGGCAACTGAAGTTGACGGTTTAGCGTTTAAGTTGAACTGCATGCTCGATGAAGATATTAGAATTCTTAAAGTAAGAGTTATGACTACTGAATTTCACGCCAGATTCACCGCAACCCAGCGCAGTTATAGCTACACAATTTTAGATGGCAATCGAGTTCTGCCACCGCTACACCGCCTAGATGTTGCACCCTGGTATCGCACTCTAGATATCGATCTACTCAACTCTGCCAGCACTTTACTGCTGGGTAGCCACGACTTTGCCGCTTTCTGTAAGTTTCGCGAAGGCGCGACCACGGTGAGAAATCTCCTACGCTTTCATTGGATCCGCAATGATGAGGGCTACTTAATCGCCGATATCGCAGCCGATGCATTTTGCTATTCGATGGTACGTAACTTAGTTGGCGCTGTGGTGTGCGTAGCTGAGGGCCGTAATAATCTTGACTGGATTGCGGCGATGCTAGCTAACAAGGAGCGCGTTCCTGACTCTTTGGTCTTTGAGGCGCGCGGCCTGAACCTTCGCCACGTGGAATATTCTTCACAGCCAACGAGTGAATAACTCAAATGCTCTACAAGAGCCCAAAATCTATCGCTGAACACTAAGTTACTTATTACGGATTACTTCTTTACATTTTGCTGGGCTATGTGTACTTTGAATTTACTATGACATATTTTGATATCAGCGGCCCAGTCAGACCAGGGGTTTGGCATTACGGTGCTCCATATTTTCCTTTTCAAATTCAATCTTTAAGTACACCAGACTGGATGGATTTTCCTGTTTATGCCGAATCAATCTCGATGCCAATGCAGACTGGAACATATATTGAAACAGCTGGCCATGTTTATCCCAACCAAATAACAACGGCACAGTTACCTCTAGAGCGAACAATCCTTCTTCCGAGTTTTTGCCTTCAGATACCATCGAGTGCGCGCAGCGAAATTACTAAGGCGATGATCCTTGATGCGCTCACAAGAATTGGAAGCCCATCCCTAGTTGGAAAAGGTTTAATTATTTCAACTGGATGGTTCAAGCACTGGTTTGATCCAGAGTATGTATCGGATGGCCCATTTTTTTCACCAGATGTGATTGAGTTTATGGTGGCATCGAAGGTGGGTTTGTTGGGCTCTGACATGCCATGTTGGGACAGCCCAACTCATCCCACGGGACATCTCTTGACCTACTTTAAGAGTGATGGGCTAATGTTGGCTCCCCTTTATGACACAGATCGACTTGGCGAAGGCAGTGGGCAACTCATCGCTATCCCTCTAGCCATTGAAAATACCTCTGCATCACCCGTCCGGGCCGTTTGGGTTGCATGATCTGAGGGTACGGATGAGCTGTTTTGACCCAACAGGACCTTGAAAGGTACCCTTACTCCTCTGCGCTCCTTACGGGCGCTTGAAGAAATAACTCGAAATAGAAGGTAGGCAAGAGCGTGCGTACATATAGTCCAAAAGCCGGTGACGCAGTCCGTGAGTGGCATGTCATCGATGCACAAGATGTGGTCTTGGGCCGCCTTGCAACACATGCCGCCGTTCTGCTTCGTGGAAAGCACAAGCCAACTTTTGCACCACATATGGACATGGGTGATTTCGTTATCATCATTAACGCAGAAAAGATTGCATTGTCAGGTAATAAGGTGAAGCAGAAGTGGGCACATCATCACTCAGGTTTCCCAGGCGGCTTAACATCGACTGTTTATGGTGAGCTCATCGAGAAGTTCCCAACACGCGCAGTAGAAAAAGCGATCAAGGGAATGATTCCAAAGAACCGTCTTGGCCGCGATATCACCTCGAAACTTAAAGTCTATGCGGGTCCAAACCACCCACATGCAGCACAAGCACCAAAGCCATATGTATTCGAACAAGTTTCACAAATCGTGAAGTAAGGGATGGAAATGTCAGAGAACACAACTATTAACGATCTCGATGAGAATGAAGTTCCAACTTCATACACATCTTCAACTCCAGCGGCTGCAACTAACCGCCCTGCAATCAAGGCTCCAGGTGGCGGCACAGGTCGTCGTAAAGAGGCCGTTGCACGTGTTCGCTTAACTCCAGGAACTGGCAAGTGGATCATTAACGGTAAGGCACTTGAGAATTACTTCCCAAACAAAGTTCACCAACAGTCAGTTTCAGAGCCATTTCGCACAGTAGGTGCTGAAAACCAGTACGACGTATTTGCTCGTATTAATGGTGGCGGAGTATCTGGCCAAGCTGGTGCACTACGTCTTGGTGTTGCACGTTCACTCAATCAAATTGATGAAGAGGCAAACCGTCCCGCACTTAAAAAAGCTGGGTTCTTATCACGTGATGCACGTGTTATCGAGCGCAAGAAGTACGGCCTCAAGAAGGCACGTAAGCGCTCTCAATACAGCAAGCGCTAATTTACATATAAGTAGAGGAGTTCCAATGGCACTCTTTGGTACCGATGGAATCCGTGGCTTAGCCAACATCGATCTCACCGCTGAAATCGCACTTGATGTCTCCGTTGCCGCCGCCCATGTTTTAGTGGAGAGCTCTTCTAATAAAGATCACCGTCCAACTGCAATCGTGGGACAAGATTCACGGGCATCGGGTGAGTTCTTAGAGGCGGCCGTTGTTGCAGGCCTAACAAGTGCCGGAATCAATGTCTATCGTGTCGGTGTTTTGCCTACTCCTGCAATTGCACATCTTGTTGCAGAATCTAAGGCCGATCTTGGTGTCATGATTAGTGCATCCCATAATCCAATGCCCGACAATGGAATCAAGTTATTTGCCCGTGGTGGTGGCAAGTTAGATGATGCGATCGAAGCGCGCATTGAGGCACGAATGGGTGAGGATTGGAAGCGTCCCACGGGTCGCGGTGTTGGCCGAGCAGTTAACGATGAGAGCTCTACAGAGCGATATTTAAAGCATTTATTAGCATCGGTTGAAACCCCGCTAAAGGGCTTAAAGATAGTTGTCGATTGTGCCAACGGCGCATCATCGGTTGTTGCACCCGAGGCATACCGCAGAGCTGGTGCCGAAGTTATTGCTATCTTTAATAAACCAGATGGCTGGAATATAAATGAAGGTTGTGGCTCAACGCATCTGCAGCAATTACGCGCAGCGGTAATCAAAGAGGGCGCAGACCTTGGTATTGCACATGATGGTGATGCCGATAGATGTTTAGCAATTGATGGCGCAGGAAATGAGATTGATGGCGATCATATTCTTACAATTTTAGCGCGCGGCTTTAAGGCGCGCGGTAAGTTAAAGGCCAATACAGTTGTTGCAACCGTAATGAGTAACTTAGGTTTTATACATGCCATGAAGGAATCTGGAATTGATGTTGTCACTACACCAGTTGGTGATCGATATGTATTAGAAAACATGATTGCCAATGATTATTCTCTTGGCGGAGAACAGTCGGGCCATGTGATTATGCGCGATCTGGCCAACACGGGTGATGGAGTTTTAACTGCTTTGCAAATCATGCAGGAGGTTGTTCGCACTGGCAAAACCCTTCAAGAGCTTGCTGCAACTATGGTGCGCTTTCCGCAAGTTTTAATAAATGTTAAAGATGTTAAAAAAGAAAAGCTACAAGAATCGGCTGCAATCTCATCGGCAGTAAAGGCGGCCGAAGATCGACTTGGAGATAGTGGGCGAGTTTTATTGCGAGCATCTGGTACAGAGGCCCTCGTGAGAGTCATGGTTGAGGCCTCCAGTGATAGCCTTGCCGAAGAAGTTGCTCGACAACTTGCAGATATTGTAAAAAGCGAACTGGGGTAAGGGTCTATGTGTGGAATTGTGGGTTATAGCGGACCACAATCTGCAGCAACGCCCCTGATTGAAGGTCTACGCCGACTTGAATACCGCGGTTATGACTCAGCAGGTATCGCGCTGGGTACTCCTGAGAAGTTATTTATAAAGAAAAAAGCTGGCAAGCTTACAAATCTTGAAAACTCTTTAGATGCATCTCTTCCCATAGTTCACTCTGGAATCGGTCATACACGTTGGGCAACTCATGGCGGACCAACCGATGAGAACGCACATCCGCATGTAGATAACGATGGCAAGCTCGCAGTTATCCATAATGGAATTATTGAGAACTACTCAGAGCTGCGTAAAGTGCTTGAAACTCGAGGGCACAAATTCTCTTCTGAAACAGATACTGAATCAGTTGCACATTTACTCAGCGATCTTCGCAAGGAGCATCACGGAGATTTAGCGGCGGCGATGCGTGAGGCGGTAAAGGCGCTTCGTGGTTCATTTACACTTGTTGCAATTCATGCAGACCAGCCGGATGTAGTTGTCGGCGTTCGCCGTAACTCTCCGCTAGTTGTCGGTCTTGGTGTGGGCGAGAACTTTATGGCCTCTGATGTCGCCGCCTTCATCGACTACACCAAGCGCGCTGTAGAGCTTGGTCAGGATGAAGTAGTAACTATTACCCCGACAACGGTAGTGATCACTGATCTAAATGGCCGCTTAGTAAAACCTAAAGAGTATGAAATCTCATGGGATGCAACGGCTGCACAAAAAGGTGGCTTTACGCACTTTATGCTCAAAGAGATCTTTGAGCAGCCTAAGGCAGTAGCAGATACCTTGATTGGCCGCTTAAGTGATAACAAGCAGATTGTTTTAGATGAGTTACGAATGAACGCCGATGAGATTAGATCGTTAAAAAAGATAACTGTTATCGCCTGCGGAACGGCTTATCACGCGGGAATGGTCGCAAAGTACGCCATTGAAAAATGGGCAAAGATTCCCGTAGAGGTTGAGATTGCAAGTGAGTTTCGCTACCGAGACCCAATTATTGGTTCGGACACCTTAGTCATTGCAATATCCCAATCAGGTGAAACGATGGATACGTTGATGGCCCTTCGTCATGCAAAGGCGACAGGTGCTCGCGTATTAGCGATCTGTAATACAAACTCTTCAACGATTCCACGTGAATCAGATGCCGTTCTTTACACCCATGCCGGTCCAGAAATCGCCGTGGCATCAACTAAGGCGCTGTTGACTCAGATGATTGCCGTTTATTTAATAGGCCTGCATTTAGCTCAGGTAAATGGATCACTTAAGGACGGGGAAGTAGTAGCGCTCTACGCCGAACTTCTCGCACTTCCAGGCAAGATTGAACAGATTCTTGAAACCGTTGAACCATTACGTGAATTAACTCGCAGTTTTGCTGATAATAATATGGTCCTATTTCTAGGTAGAAATATTGGATATCCCGTCGCACTGGAAGGTGCATTGAAGTTAAAAGAGCTTGCATATATTCACGCCGAAGGTTTTGCAGGTGGTGAGTTAAAGCATGGCCCCATCGCTTTGATTGATAAAGGCACGCCAGTAATTGCAATTTTTCCGACCGGCCACGAGCACGCCCTTGATGAAAAGATGCAGAGCAATATTCAAGAGGTTAAGGCACGTGGGGCACGTGTCATCGTGATCGCCCAAGAAGATGCACATGTTGAAGGTGCCGAACACATCATTCGAATCCCGGTAGCACCTGCACTCTTTCAGCCAGTTCTTGCAACGGTTCCACTGCAAGTCTTTGCCTATGAGATGGCGGTAGCACGGGGAAACGATGTAGATCAGCCAAGGAATTTGGCTAAATCTGTCACGGTTGAATAAATGCGCTCATCTCAAATGTTTCGCGCCCTTCGCTGGTCATTACTCCTATTCCTTGGTTTTCTTCTCGTTACCCAGCAGGTTTTGAGTAATGGTCCACTCGTTAACTTCGATAATGACGTTAATCGCACCCATCGCCCGCGCTTTAATGGGATATCTGGTTTTCTTTTAAGACGTCTTGATGACTTAGGTCTGCGCTGGTTGACTGCCACAGTTTTACTGCTTGCAGCTGCGTATATCGCTTATAAATTTAAAACGTGGCGCCCACTTAATTTGGCAGTTCTTTCACTACTTGCACTCAACTTAGTTGTGGGGATTTTTAAAATCTTCTTAGGTCGTACTAAGCCCCGTGACGGTATCGATTTAATACATGCCGGTGGAATGTCATATCCGAGTGGCCATGCCTCGAATGCAGTTCTATCGTGGGGAATTTTGGCCTACTTGATTTATAGATATGCAAAGGTTGATCGATATCAGGGCCGCCTTGCAACTGCTGGCGTAGTAACAATTTCATTAACTATTTGTATCGTCTCCCTGATTCGTCACACACATTGGTTTACCGATTTGCTAGGTGGCCTCTTTATCGGCAGCGCTTTATTGGTCGCGGTCATCGCAGTAGATCGCTACGTTCCCTCTAAGAGCCAACTGCACTAGACTCAAGGCCATGATTGATGGAATCGGCATTGATGTCGTCGATATCGAGCGCTTTATATCCTCACTTGAGCGAACACCAGGGCTACTTGAAAAACTCTTCACCCCCGCAGAGCGCATAAAGCCAGTTGCATCACTGGCAGCGCGCTTTGCTGCAAAAGAAGCGCTGGCTAAAGCTTTGAGTGCAGGCAAGGGTTTGCCGTGGCACGATGCAGAAGTTGTTAATTTAGAGAGCGGAAAGCCGGTATTTCTCTTTCGTGGTGAAATCGCTGATTTAGTTGATGGTGCAGATGTTCATCTATCTCTCTCCCACGATGCTGGAATCGCATCGGCGATGGTCATAGTGGAGCGACACTAATGGAGCACCGCGCCGAAGCCAGAATTGATGTTGCGGCGATCGCTGCAAATATTTCACACCTAAAAACACTGAGCGGCGTGGACCTACTAGCCGTTGTTAAGGCCGATGCATACGGACACGGATTAATCGAAGTAGGTTTAGTCGCCGAAAAAAGTGGTGCTGACTGGTTAGGCGTTGCCTTACTAGAAGAGGCGATTGCACTGCGAACGCATGGAGTGCGCGCTCCCATTTTGGCCTGGTTACTGCCTCCGGGATCAGATTTTAGGGCAGCACACACACACGATATCGATGTAGCAGTTGCCTGTATTGCAGCCTTCAAAGAGATCTCAGCACTTAAATCTCAGGTGCGTATCCATATCGAACTCGATACTGGAATGACACGAGGTGGATTTTTAGATGAGTGGAATGAGTTCTTGACTTTAGATTTTTCAGATGTGAATGTAGTCGGAGTTTTCTCCCACTTTGCTCGTGCCGATGAACCTAACGAGAAGCAAAATACCGATCAACTCAATCGCTTTAATGCAATGGTTGCAGATCTTGCCGCTGTTGGGATCAACCCGCCGATAAAGCATCTCTCTAACTCTGCAGCAACCCTTAAAAATCCTGATGCCAGATTTAATTTGGTACGCACTGGAATTGCGATGTATGGATTATCACCTGATATAAAAACTCTTGGTGATAGTAAGAGTTTGACTTTGAAACCTGCTATGCAACTACGGGCAAAGTTACACCTTGTAAAGAGAGTTCCTGCAGGTTCAAAGATTGGATATGGTGCAACTGCCGTTACATCAGAGCAGACATATCTTGGAGTGGTTGCAATGGGATATGCCGACGGGATTCCACGGATTGCTCAAGGCGCTGGTGTCTTTTTCGGTGGCAAACGTGCGCCAATAATCGGTCGAGTTTCAATGGATCAATTTGTAGTTGATCTCGGCGCCTCAACTACAGCGGCAGCAGGGGATTGGACCATTGTTTTCGGGGATGGATCTCAGGGTGAGTACACAGCCGATGACTGGGGCGCAGCATCGTTATCTATTAATTATGAAATTGTCACACGAATTGGACCTCGGGTGCCTAGAATCTACGCACCTCATGTCTACTAATACGCAAGCCCTTCAATTCTCGATGAGAAAGAGGGCCTATGACAGATAGCGTTCTGCTCTCCGTTAGTAATCTTTCGGTGAACTTCGGTGGTCTCAAAGCGCTCAATGGAGTCAACCTCGAATTGAGAAAAGGTGAAGTCTTGGGACTCATCGGCCCTAATGGCGCAGGAAAGACCACACTCTTTAATGCACTCTGCGGGATCATTACTCCCGACACTGGATCACTTGAGCTCTATGGCAAGAAAATCAAATGGCCTAAGCCTCATAAATTAGCCAAGCTGAAGATTGCTCGAACCTTACAAGGCGTTGGATTGTTTCCAGATCTGAGTGTCTTTGACAATGTGATGATTGGTGCCAATAAATTCGCCACGTCAGGTTTGATGAGAGCTGCATCTGGAATAAACCAGGCAGATGAGAAGGCGTTAAAGAAGCGGGTGCAGGCAGCACTTGAAAGAGTTTATGTAGGTGGGATTGCCCAGCGGCGCGCAGATACTCTGGCCTATCCAGATACCAAGCGAGTCGCTATTGCAAGGGCGCTAGTTGCAGAGCCTGAAATATTATTACTTGATGAACCAGCAGGGGGCCTCGGGCCGCACGATATTGAGTGGCTCAATGGCCTAATTAGTAACCTGAAGTCTCAGACCTCGATAATTATCGTTGAGCATCATATGGATGTCGTGATGTCAGTGTGTGATCGCATCTACGTTTTAAACTTTGGCGAGATAATTGCCTCTGGCACCCCATCTCAGGTCAGAGAAGACCAAGCGGTCATTCAGGCCTATCTTGGGAACAAATCAAAGGCCAGACCATGATCGGCTTACAGGTAAGTGAACTCTGCGTCTCTCATGGGGCGATTGCGGCTCTGCGCGGCGTCTCATTCTCAGTTGAAGTCGGACAACTTGCAGCGGTAATCGGTTCCAATGGAGCTGGAAAGACCACACTTCTTCGCGCACTCTCTGGACTAAATAGGCCATCATCTGGAAGCGCGCAGTGGAGTGAGTGCGAAATGCTCGGAGTACGACCAGAAGCACTAGTACGACGCGGAATTAGCCATGTATCCGAGGGCAAGTCTGTCATTCCTGAGTTAAGTGTGAAAGAGAATTTAGTATTAGGTGGAATCTGGCGAAATAATAAGGGTGATACCAAGTCTGCCATTGCAGAGGTAGTTGAGCTCTTTCCGATATTAGGCCAGAGGATGAACCAAAGCGCAGATACTCTCTCAGGTGGCGAACGACAGATGCTGGCAATTGGTAGAGCTCTAGTCTCAAGACCAAAGTTACTATTGTTAGATGAACCCTCACTTGGCTTGGCTCCATTAATTATTGAGCAGATTTTTTCCACCATAGATCAACTGCGTCGCAAGTTAGGGCTGACCGTAGTTCTAGTCGAACAGAATGCGATGAGCGCACTTGAGATCGCCGATATCGGAGTCATCATTAATCTAGGTGAGGTTGTTGCCTCTGGCAAAGCTAGTGAGTTAATAGATGATCCCGCCCTTCGAGCTGCTTATTTGGGATATTGATGCAGAAATTATTAGAGACCTTACTTATAGGAGTATCGACAGGATCTATTTACGCTTTAATGTCCCTTGCACTTGTACTGGTCTGGAGATCAACTCGCGTAGTTAATTTTGCGCAAGCAGGTCAGGCCATGCTCTCCACTTATATTGGTTTTGAGATAGCTAGCCGAACTGAAATATTTTGGCTTGGCTTAGCATGTGCCATTACTGCCGGAGCTCTACTTGGGGCTGGCGTGGATTATTTCTTTATGCGGGTTTTATTTAAACGCGCCGTCTCTGGGCCTGCAGCCGTAGTTGCTCCAGTAATTGCCACGTTGGGCTTACTCGGATTAATAAGGAGCATTGTGGGATTGATCTGGGGCGGAGAGTTCAAATCAATTGAGGCGCCAGCATCGAAAAATGGTTTCACCTTAGGAGAAACGACGATTCCATTCTCAGCTTTAAATCTCCTGATTATCGCCACGGCCTCCTTGATTCTGATCACTCTGGCGATCATATTTCAACGCACGAATCTAGGCCTTTCGCTTCGGGCCTCAGCTTATGCACCCGAGATTGCGCAGTTAGCGGGAATCAAGACGGCTCGAACCAGAACCATTGGATGGGCGATAGCCGGTGGAGTTGGCGGAGTCGCTGGGATGTTAGTGACTTCCTACAACTTCCTCTCACCATATTCGCTAGATCTCTTACTGGTCTTTGGATTTATTGCAGCGGTTATCGGTGGCCTTGAAAGTATGGTCGGCTCTGTTATCGGTGCCTTAACCCTTGGAATTGGCCTTACTTTTATTTTGAACTACATCGGGACCTCATTGGTATTTATCGGTGGATTTGCAGTGCTCATCGTGGTGTTGCTTCTTAAGCCAGATGGAATTATGGCCAGAGGTAAGGTGCGCCGTGCGTAAAAAAATAGCTTTCTTCATCCTCCTTGGTTGGCTCTTGCTTTTAATCGGTGATCGCATAGATGAGCTTCGTGTTTATCAAGGAGCACAGATCGCGATGTATACGATTGCTCTAGCATCAATAGTCTTACTCACTGGTTACTCCGGCCAAATATCACTTGGCAATGGCGCCATGATGGCAGTTGGTGGTTATGCCGCGGCTCTGAGCCTTAATAAACTAGAGAGCCCGGTTTGGTTTGCATTTTTGATGGCAGTATTTTTCTCAGCTCTCTTTGGCGCTCTCCTTGGAGCGGCAGCTGCCCGATTATCTGGACCATATCTGGCAGGAACAACTCTGGCTCTGGCTGTGGGTCTTCCAGAGATTGCCAATCAATTTGCATTTCTGGGAGGAGTACCTGGGATTCTCTTTGATGTTGGTTTTCCTCCCGCGAGATTTGGAGAAGAGTTCACTCAATATAAGTGGTTCTTTTGGATCGCTACCTTTCTAGCCCTGCTCTCTTTATTTATCACCTCTAACATTCTCCAATCGCGCTTCGGACGAACCTGGAGTGCGATTCGCAGTAACCCCTTGGCCGCCGAGCTATCGGGGATCCACTCATCGCGCATGAAGATCCTTGCCTTCACCATCAGTTCGGCCCTTGCCGGACTAGCCGGAGCGGTGCTCGCCATGACAATAAGTCTGGTCGCCCCTGGGGCTTACACCCTGACGCTCTCATTTGCCCTGGTCACAGGGGCGGTGCTCGCTGGCGTCTCTAGCCTGCCAGGGGTGGCCCTCGGAGCGCTGATCCTGGTGGCAATCCCTGAGATCGCAGATGTTCTTGCCAACAGTTGGGGGGGTGGAGAGAACTTCAGTAACTATCTTCCCGGGCTCATTGTGAGCCTCTTGCTGATCCTCTCCGTAATCTTTACTCCCAATGGTCCAGGGGAGAACCTGCGTAGACACCACCATAAAAAAGCTTCAGAGCATTGATTACCAGCAGGCTAAGAGTAGATTAACGGGAGTTTAACAACCCTCGATGGAAGGAAAACAATGATCAGAGAGACGCGCAGAAGGGGAGCCTGGCTCGCCGCTACGGTGCTCGCAGCAGGCAGCCTCATTGCAACGGCGCTTCCAGCATATGCAGAGACGGGAGTGAGCAGCAGTGAGATAAAACTCGGGATCACTCTTCCGCTGACTGGAGCAGCATCCCCGGGCTATAACAAAATCGGTAACGCCATGAACGCCTACTTCAAGTACGTCAATGAGAATGGCGGAGTCTATGGCCGAAAGATCACCCTCATCCAAAAAAATGATGAGTACTCCCCACAGTTGTCGATTGCTAAGACGAACGAATTAATTTTAAAAGATAAAGTTTTTGCATTAGTTGGACCACTTGGAACTGCAAACTTCACAGCAGTTCACAAATCTGTTGGCCTTGCCAAGCGCGGAGTCCCTAGCCTCTTCCTCAACACTGGATTTAGTGGATTTGCAAAGAAGGCGAACTATCCAGCCTCTTTCATGATTCTTCCTTCCTACGCTATGGAAGCAAAGATAATTGCGCAATTCCTCAAAGAGAATCATGCTGGAAAGAAACTCGGCATTGTCTATCAGAACGATGAGTTTGGAATTGATGGAATGGGTGCATTTAAGGCAGCGGGAACTAAGTTTGACGTAACCGTGCCTTATACATCAGGCTCTCAGAGCGCTGCCACTGCACAGACCTGGGTCTCCCAGCTTGCAGCAGGTGGAGCCCAAGTTGTTGTCTTCTTTGGCGTAACTTCGGCAACAGCTCCGCTACTTGCAGTTGCTGCTGGAGCCAAGTACGCCCCACAATGGATCCTTGGATCAGTTGGTTCAGATCCATTAACGCTACGAGCACTTGGTGTTCCGGTAGCAGTTCTCAATGGCGCTCAGACTCCTGCTGGCAATCCATCACCGAATGACACTAGCGATGAGTACGTTAAGCAGTTCCAAGAGATCAATACCAAGTACAACACTGGTACTGCATTTGATGACTATGTACTCCAAGGCATGAACATAGGCCTAATGACTGTTCAAGCGCTGCGGGCTGCAGGACCAAATCCAACCCGTAAGGGATTGACTAGTGCGATTGAGACAAAGGGATCAACCTTTGCATCCGTGGCTTACTCTCCTCTGGGATATTCAAAGACCAGCAACGTTGGTCATACCGGTTATTACATGGCAGTTATGGATGCCAACGGAGATAGAAAGCCATTTGGTGGAACAGTCAAGCTCTACACCACCGATAGTGGCTCCGGTCCAGTTGTGCTATCCACCTTCAAGCGTCCTGCAATGCCAGCGAAAGGATTACCAAGTAACTCATGAAAAACTTTAAGTTCAAGCGTTCCTTAACGCTCATAGCAGTCTCATCACTGCTCTCAATCACCGTTGTCTCGATTCCAACGGCCGCACAGGCAGCTCCTGCTTGCACCACGGCAAACTATGTAACTACCTGCCTTGGGGCAACTACAGACACCGCTCCTTACATGTTAATGACTCCAGCAAACTTCAATGGAACTGTTTATCTCTACTCTCATGGGTATCGTCCAAACGTTGCAATTCCTCTAGGAATCCCGGCATATGGTGGCTATACCATCACTAATACTCCAGAGCCAGCACCTGGGGGTGATCCAAAGATCATTGGAGCACTTCTTGCTAAGGGATTCGCCGTGATGGGCTCTGGTTTTGCGCGTCAAGGGTGGAATGCAGATTCAGCTATCAAGACCAATGTTGAGTTGATAGATGTTTTCAAGAAGCAATATCCAAAGACTACGAAGGTGATTGCCTGGGGTAGTTCACTCGGAGGCTTCATCACTCAAGCCTTAGCTGAAAAATATCCAAATTTGATTAGTGCCGCTGCGCCTTTATGTATGGCCAGTGATCTCACTCCATTGATGACAGTTGCTGGGGATGCGCTTTGGGGAATCAAGACATTCTTTGATTCAACTATCAAGGGCGGAAATTATGCAGCTGGTCCTGCAGGTTATGCCGAAGCGATGGGAGATCTGGTTAAGGTCTTTACCGTGATTGGCGCCATGCAGGCAGCAATCGGAGCAAATCCGACTGCACCGGCTTGGCCTGCAACATCAACGGTTCCCGATGCACTCAAGGCAGTTCCCTCAAGAAGTGCGTTAGTACTTATCGCACTGATGTCAGGTGTTTCGATGCAATCGGCACACTTTGATTCGACATCAGCGCCTGCAGGAATTCCAGCCGCTAACGCTCTCTCATTCCAACTAGCCATCAACCCTGCGCTTGCTGCGCTAGAGAACCTTGCAAATGCTGCAGCTTTGGGCGTTCTTGCAACTTATGATGTAGAGCTACAGGCAGGTGGAGCAGTATTTGATAACACTGCAACCAATTACGCTGCACGTGTAGCTGACGAGCAGTTCATCTGGAGCTCAGCACTCTCTGGCAACGCTGGAATCGGAGCCCTGCTGGGATATCTCGCAGTTGTGCCAAGAGCTAAGGGAAATCCTGCAGCAATGGCCAAAATGGCTTCGCTGACAACTCACACTGGCAAAGCTGATATCCCCACGATTCTCTTTACCGGAACAGCTGATCCCGTCACAGGACCTGGAAATCAGCAATCTGTGATTGATAAATATGCTGCCTATCTTGCACAACAATGGCCAGCAAATAAAAATGCTGCAGTCCGTAAAAGACCTGTAAACAATCAGTTGGCCTTGTGGGGTTTCCCTCCTGCGAAGTACACCAAGTTCACGGCCGCTGGTTCTCCAGATACATCGGTTGCCGCAGCCCCAGGAACAAATCACTGTAACTTCACCGTTGCTCAACATTTGGCTATAGCAGATCTTCTTGCTTATGCCTCAGCTAATGGTAAGAACCTATCAGGAGGTCCATTGCTCACCAAGATTCGTAAGGCAGGAAATATGACTTACGATCGTGACTATAGCGCTCCAAAGCTGAAATACTACGGAGGATAATCTTCCGTAATCCATCGTTAGAGATAGTAATCAAGAGAGGGCCTGGGAAACCAGGCCCTCTCTTTCCTTTACCCTTAGTAAATGTTTACAGTTTCAACGGCCGAAGAAATGCATCAACTTGGCCTGCAACTATCAGCGCATCTACGGGCTAGTGATCTCATTCTTATCAATGGCCCGCTTGGCGCCGGTAAAACAGTATTAGCTCAAGGCATCGGTGAAGGCCTAGGTATTAATGATGTTACATCGCCAACTTTTGTTATCTCTCGTGTACACAAAGCTCCTCTGCCCATGATTCACGTCGATGCTTATCGCTTACTCGATACGGCTAACCCCAGCCTTTACTTAGATGATCTAGATCTAGATATTGAAAACTCGGTCACCGTTATCGAATGGGGTGGGGCAGAATCTGCGCGCCTTAGTGAAGATCGACTTGAGATTTCCATTGATAGAAGTCAAGATGTTAGAAGAGTGGAGATCGCATGTGTAGGTAAGCGCTGGGCAGGATTTACATTATGAGCATCACATTAGTAATTGATACCTCTACCTCTCGAACATCTGTCGGTATTATCGAAGAGGGTGTATTGATATGGAGTGGTTTTAAAGATGGAGCAACTGCTCATGGACCTGCACTTCCTGCACTTGTTCAAGAGGCAATTACAGGTCAAAGTATTGATGAAGTCGTTGTAGGTATGGGACCCGGACCTTTCACAGGTTTACGTATTGGTATCGCCTTCGCACACAGCTTCGCATTAGCTCGCAACATTTCCGTACGCGGTGTTTGTTCACTCGATGCAATAGCAGCACAAGTAGATGGAAAGGATTTTATTGTTACGGTAGATGCGCGGCGCAAAGAGATTTATTGGGCCCGCTATAAAGAGGGAGTTCGAGTAGGAGAGCCAGCGGTTAATTTTCCATCAGAGGTTTCAGGGGCGCAGGTTTATGCAGATCTCTACCCAGATTTATTGGCGATGGCTGCCCTGAGTGGCAACATTACGGAGCCGATTTATTTACGTCATCCAGATGCAGTTGCAACAGCGGATAGATCATGATTGCCTATCGCGTAGCCAATGCTTTTGACCTCCCTATCTTTGTTTCCCTCGATAAAGAGTTATTTCCGTATTCACCCTGGACCGCTGGCCAGTACAAAGAGGAGTTTTCTAGCCCTACCCGCCACTTCGTTGTCGCATTAGATGAGGAGCAGAGCATCATTGGGTACGCAGGGGTCTTTGCACCAGGTGCAACAGAGGCAGATATTTTGACGGTGGGGGTGGTTCCTGGCCATCGCGGAAAAGGCATTGCCAAAGCACTTATGACTTTAATTACCGATTGGGCTAGCGCCCAAGGTTCAACGGCGATGATGCTTGAGGTGAAGGCGGACAACGTCGATGCAATCGGTTTGTATGAGTCATTAGGGTATCTCAAGCTCAATGTACGTAAGGATTATTTTGGTGCGGGCCTTAATGCCCAAGTAATGCGATTGGAGCTCTCATGAGCCAGCCAATTGTTTTAGGTATTGAAACATCCTGTGATGAGACCGCCGTTGGAATTGTTCGTGGACG
>Ga0209596_1001406_pt1 | contig 20711 bp, 18 predicted proteins | sample M_130807_MF_Meta_FD_187314 | JGI IMG/M metagenome (GOLD analysis project Ga0209596, IMG submission 187314) | Freshwater microbial communities from Lake Montjoie, Canada to study carbon cycling - M_130807_MF_MetaG (SPAdes) (version 2) | ecosystem: Environmental > Aquatic > Freshwater > Lake...
CCTGCCCAGTGAAACAGTCGCTCCACCCCGACATCGTCATCGCACTGGAGTGGAGTTGGGGGGCGTGAGTGAGGGTTGCGGCACAAAAGTGCAAAGGTGGAAAAGTGCAAAGGTGTAAAAGTGAAGCCCCACCTGTATTGAGGTAGGGTTGCGACTGTGTCGCGTCCACCTGTCTCGTGGTAGGGTTGGCACTGCGTGCCAACCTAGTTGCCTCGTCTGCCTCTCTCGCGGGCTCCGCCCGCGAGTAGGGGCAAAGCCACGCCCCTACCCATCCCTCCGTAATCCGTACTCTGTACTCCGTAATCTTCTCTGCCACCGCCACGCCCCTACCTCATGCCTTTAAAATCCGTACTCCGTACTCTGTACTCTGTAATCCTCCCTGTACTCACTTTTCCACCTTTGCACAGGAGCTCTGCTCCGATTTGCACCTTTGCACCTGCCTCCCCCCTCACGTACTCCGTACTCCGTACTCCGTACTCTGTCCTCCGTCCTCCGTGCCCCTCTTCAGCTCAACGGATGTTCAAGCGGGTGACGTGGTGGGCCTCGATGGCTTTCACCAAGATGTGGATATAACGATCCACCAAATTAATTGAGGGGGCATCCATGTCCGCGGGAGCCGTAAAAACGGACAGGGTCGCGTTCGAATCTCTCAGGGCGCGGTTAAACGCCGCCATCTTGTCATCGTAGGATTTGCGGGCCTTCTCCGACTTGATATCGCCAGGGTAGGTGTAGTCACCAGGGGTGGTGGCCGCGATAGCGGTCTGGTTGGCGGCAATCACGGCGATACCTACCGCTTGGATGGCGGCGAAGTTAGCCAGGCGTCTCGCTGGCTGGGCTAGACGAAAAGGGTGGAGTCGGCGAGGTGCAGCGGGCGAGGATGTCGACTTTCTTGGCTGACTTCTGCGCGGTGGCGTAGTTGCCCCGGGCCTGGCGGTAATGCGGTCGAGGAACGATTTCATGATGGTGAAGTGTAACAGAGTTACCGCCTCACCGTGCATCGATATTTATAATACAGACTATCGGTATTGCCGATGAGAGGCCAAACCCCGTCCTCACCGTCCCAGGTATCGGGTAGGGTTGGCACTGCGTGCCAACCTAGCCGCCTCTCTCGCGAGCATCGCTCGCGTGTAAGGGCAAGGCTCCGCCTTGACCTCCTAACCAAGGAGGGCGCGGCAAAGCCACGCCCCTACCTCATGACTTTAAAATCTGTAATCCGTACTCTGTACTCTGTAATCTACCCTGACTCCACTTTTGCACTTCGGTTTCCTCGTCCTCTCACGAGGCACCGCTCGTGCGCTTAAGCCGAGCAACCGCAGCCGCCGTTACCGCAGCCGCCTTGCTTCTGCTGGGCAGCGGGCTCTTCCGCGGAGCAGCAACCAGCGCTCGAACCTTCCGTGGAGCAGCAACCGCCAGCGGAGGCTTCGCCTTCGGATGAGCAGCAACCGCCTTCGGATTCGCCGGAGCCACAACCACCACCGCCACAGCAGCCACCTTCTTGGTGCGGATGGCCATGGGCGAGTTCGGTGAGTTCCGCCGCGCGCACGGAAACAACTTTGACGTCAAAGGTCAGCGTCTTGCCAGCGAGCTCGTGGTTGCCGTCGAGGACAGCTTCGTGCTCGTCGACGTGTCGGATGACGAGCACGCGCATGCCGAGATTGGTTTCGGCGTGGAAGCGCATACCGATTTCCACTTTGTTCGCACCAAAGCGATCGATCGGAACGCGCTGGATCAGCTTGTCGCTGTATTCACCATACGCATCGACGGGCTGCACGACGACGACCTTGGTGTCGCCGGCGGTGAGGCCTTCGAGGCCTTGCTCCAGTCCGGGGATGATATTGCTGGCGCCATGGAGATACTCCATCGGGCCATGGCTGGTCGACGCGTCGAGCACGTTGCCCTTGTCGTCCTTGAGGGTATATTCGATGCCGACGACGGTTTCTTTGGAGACGCGCATGTGAGTGGGAAGAGCCGAGAAAAGTATCGGGCGCACCCACGGTGGCAAGGGGAACCCGCAGTTTTCGGGGCACCCGCCGCAGCCGGGGCTATCTAAACCTTGCCCTCTGGCGGACCTTCGCTTCCTTCAATGTCCTGCTGTGTGGGGCCGTAGCTCAGTTGGTAGAGCGCGTCGTTCGCAATGACGAGGCCGTGAGTTCGAACCTCATCGGCTCCACCAGTAGGGTTATGCTTTAGGCCGGCGGACTTTCGGCGTCTTCCCCCTCCTCGGTGCCATCGAGGTTCAGCAGCAGGCGGGCTTCGGCGTCCGGCAACTCCGCTACCTTGGTCATCTTTTTAGCAATCTTCCGTTGGCGATCCGCCGCGTCCGTCACCACCGAGCTGGCCTCTTCCAACTTCTTATTAATCTTCTCCAGCAGGTCGCCGAAGTTTCCAAAGTCCTTCTTCACCGCGCCTAAGAGTTTCGCGATTTCGGCGGACTTCTTTTGCACGACCAGGGTCTGGAATCCAACCCGGAGCGAATGGACCAAGGCCATCATGGTGGACGGCCCCGCCACGACGATACGCTTTTCTTTCAGGGTCTTCTCGATGCCAGGGAAGCGGAGGACTTCGGCATACAGCCCCTCGGTGGGTAGGAATAGAATCGCGAAGTCCGTCGTGCGGGGCGGATTGATGTATTTGGTGATGTCCGTCGCAAACCCCAGGACGCTGGCAGCGAGGTCTTTCTGCGCCTGCTGTAAGGCCGCCGAATCGCCGACTTCGGCCGCGTCCACGATGCGATCGTAATCTTCCCGCGGGAACTTGGAGTCGACGGGGAGGTAAACTGGGCCGTCTTCATTGCCCGGCAGGATGATGGCGAACTCCACAGTGTCCGCGCTGCGCTCCTTGGGGCGGAAGTTTTTGACGTACTGTTTTTCGGGGACCAGTGAATCGGACAATAGGCTCTCGAGGAAGGTTTCACCCCAGACGCCACGCGTCTTCACGTTGCCCATCACGCGCTTTAGATCGTTGATATTGGAGGTGATTTGCTGGACCTCGACGAGGCCTTTGCTGACAGTGTCGAGGCGATCCGAGACTTGCTTGAAGCTCTCGCCGAGGCGGGTTTCCAAGGTCTTCTGGAGTTTTTCCCCGACGACTTCGCGCATCTCATTGAGGCGGCGTTCGTTGTCCGCCCGCATGAGCTCAAGCGCTTTTTCGACGTTCTTCTGTAACTCGGTGGTCTTGAGGGCTGTCTCCGCCGAGAAGTCGGCCACGGATTTCGCGGATTCCTTCCGGGACTCGGCCAACGCCGTCACGACTTCGACCCGCGACTCCCTTAGGCCATCGGTGAGTTCTTTCCGAAGTTCACTGGCTTGTTGCGCTTGGGCGGCACGCAGGCGCTCGGTTTCTTTGCTGATGTCATCGCGGACGACGCGCGCGATGAGTTCGGCCGCGCGCGCCGAATCTTCGGGCGACGTGCTTGGGTTCTTTTGGTGCAGAAAGATACCCAGGCCGATGGCGCTGCATACGACGACGAGGCAGGTAATGATGGTCTCCATAAGTTCTAGAAAGGCTACTCTACCCACGGAGGCACACTCCGCAACCCCATCACCGCGGGTCGCTGTCGATGGCCATGGCGTTCCCGACATTCCACGCGGCTTCGTAGGCGGCGATGTAGTCGGCCGAGGACCAGGCAGGTTCGGCGGGTTCGCCCCCGAGGCCCGCCAGAAATCCGTAACGAATGCCGTGGGCAATCCGGCGGCGCCGCGGGTTGAGCCGCTTAGTCACCCACTGGTCGGCGAAGAGGGTTCGCTCATTGGGTTCGGTTGAAAAAACAGAACGACCGACCTGCCAGGCGACAATCGAGGCATGGAGGACGTCGGAGATACTCCGGTTTTGCAGGAAGGGGCAGGGGCCCCCTGCGCGGCCTTGCTCAATGTGCTTACGGATTTCCACGGCCAGGCCGACTTGCCAGCGTTCATCCATCGTCAGGAGGCCGAAATCAAACTCAGGGTCGTCGGCCGCCGCATCCTTCAGTTCGACCCGGGCATAGGCCCGCCATTTAGCCAGCCAAGCTTCCCACGCGTCAGTGCCGCGACGCGGGGGCTTTCCAAGCCATTCGGGGAGATCTTCGCGCATAGGGTGCCTAAGTTCAGTTAAGAGGGTTTAAAGGCGGTTTGTCCACTTTAAATGGTGAAATAATGTTCACCTTTCCCTCCGTGGGTGGCTAATGGTAGGCTCTCCCCTAGCCGCCCCCTAAACATTCCACCAAAAACCACCTTTTCCATCGAACTATTCTGTTCCGTTGGTGTTAATCCATTCACCCCCTCCTCCAGTGAATTGCTCTTCCACCCCTTCCCCGCAGCGGTCGCTCTCCCCGCTGTTCCTCCTCGCGGCCGTTAGCCTTGCCTTGTCCCCCGTCGGCTTTGCCCAGACAGCGGCGCCGGCGGCCCCCGCGGTGGCTGCCCCTGCGGCGCCCGCCGTGATCGTCGGCACCGTCGCTGCGACGCCCGTGCCTAGCTTGAGTGGCACCGATAAGGTGGGCCCCATGGTCCTCCGCGATGAGACCATCGGCCAAGTGCTCGAACTGCTCCAGCGCTGGACCGGCAAGACGGTCCTCCGCCCGCAAGCACTCCCCGCCAGCCTCTACACCCTCTCGCTCCCGGCCACCGCCACGCGCAATGACGCACTCCTGGCCATCGAGACCCTGCTCACCTTAAACGGCGTCGCCGTCATCCAACAGGGTGACAAGTTCCTTAAGGTCGTCCCGAACAATGTCGCCAAGTCAGAGTCCCCGACGTTGCTCAGCGAGAGCACGCTTTCGCTACCCGCTAGCGGTCGCGTGGCTTCCAAAATCTTCCTGCTCAAGCACGCCAACGGCCAAGAGGTCGTCACCCAAATCCAAGGAATGCTTAACGGCACCCTCGGCGTGCCGCCGGTCTTCTTCGGTCGTAACAATGCGATTCTGGTCACCGACTCGATCATGAACCTGCAGAAGATTGAGACCCTGCTCGCGCAGCTCGATCGCCCGCAGCTCGATGTCATCGCGACCAAGTTGTATAACCTGAAGCACGCCCTAGCGACCGACATGGTCAACAAGCTGACGACCCTCCTGCGGGCGCCTGCCGCCAATGGCGCCGCGCCCTTCCGCCTTTCGACGGGCACGAGCTTCACCGCCGACGAGCGCACCAACCGTGTCATCGTCATGGGCTCGGCCGATCAGCATCCGTTCTTCGATAAGCTGATCGAATCCCTCGACGCGACTTCAGACCCCAATACGAAGACCGATGTGGTCTTCCTCCGCCACGCCAACGCCACCGAGACTGCCTCGCTACTCACGCAACTCATCACCGGCCAGACACGCGCCGCTTCGACCGCTAATGGCGGACGGGCAACCACAGGTACGAACCGTGTGACCACGCCCGTCGCTCCGGTCGCCGCCACTGGCGCCGCCACTGGCGCCGCCGCCGCAGGCTCTCAGCAGAATGGCGCCGACGAGTTCAGCTCGATGGTCACAGTCATCGCCGACGTCCGCTCCAACTCCATCGTTGTCTCGGGTACTAAGGATGACCTCCGCCTCCTCCATGACTTGATCGATAAGGTCGACGTGGTCCTCCCGCAGGTCCGCGTCGAGGTCGTCATCGCCGAAGTCACACTCACGAGTAACGACAGCAGCGGCATCACCGCCCTCGGCATGACCGTCACCAACGGTAAGTTGACGGGCGTTAACGGCACGCTCTTCGGCGGCGCCGGCGGCGTCACGGGTATCGGTGGTGGCCCAGCCGCCCTCGCTCCCAACGGTACGCTCACGGGCATCGTTAACCTCGGCACTTCCACCTCGCCGACTAAGAACGACCTGCAGGTGCTTTCCGTCCCCGCCATCACCACTTCCCACAACAAGGAAGCGACCATCTTCGTCGGCGAATCCCGCCCCGTCATTACTGGCACGCAGTCCACTGCCGGGACCGCCGGCCTGGTGGCGAGCTCGACGGTCTCCCAGCGCGACATCGGCATCCAGCTCAGGGTCCTCCCGCTCATCGGTAAGGATGGCTCCGTTCAACTCCAAGTGACGCAGCAGGTCGAAGATGTCCTCGGCACTGTGACCATCGACGGCAACGACCAGCCCGTCATCGGCCGGCGCTCGACCGATTCGTTCGTCAGTGCCATGAGCGGCGAGATCATCGTCCTCGGCGGCCTCCAGCGCTCTAACGATACGACGACCAAGAATCGCCTCGGCCCCATCCCGATCATTGGCGACCTCCTCGGTGGCTCCTCGAAGACGAAGACCCGCACCGAGTTGCTGATCTTCCTTCGCCCCTACGTCCTCAATAATTCCGCCGTTGATAACCTCAACGCCATCAGCCGCATTGATGCCACGCCGATTGCCGAACAGGTCCACAAGCACATCGATAAGGCGCCGACCCCCGCGCCCGCGAGCCCGCTTATCAATGGCCTCCCTGGCTCGACGCTCGAAGTCGGCGGTTCCTCCAAGTAAGCTAACCGATGTTGACCGCCGTTAGGCATGGTTTGCCCGCCGCTCTGGCGGATCGTCTGACGGACGAGGCCCGCGCTTCGTTCGCCGAGGCCCCGCGCGACGCCCGCTTTAAGTTGCTCTGCCAAGCGCTCAGCGTGACCGAAGCAGTCTTGCTCGATGAGCTAGCCAAGGCCTCCGGCCTCGAAGTACTCGATGAACCCGCCGTCGACCCCGAAGGCGTTAAGGTGCTCCCAGCACGCATCGCCACGGAGTCCCAAGTCATCGCGGTCATTCTGCCCGGCTCCGAAGAGGGCCGCCTCAACCTGATCTCGCCACTACCGCCCGATGCGGAGACGGTCGATTGGATCGCAACTTTTGCCGCTCGTCGACCGAAGTGGTACCTCGCCCCGCCCGAACGCGTGGCCCAACTGGTGACCGATAATTACGGCGTCGGCGGCGGTAGCCTCGATGACGAGGGCGGCGATTTACCCGAACTCGAAGTGGCGAACCAAGACGTCGAGGCCGATGCCGATGCCGCCGTGGTGCGCTTCGTCACCGATGTGCTCTCGCAGGCGGTCGCCGAAGGTGCGACGGACGTCCACTTTGAGCCGCAGGAAAATAACCTGCGCATCCGCTACCGCGTCGATGGTATCCTCATCCCGGTGCCCTTGCCCGATAACCTGGCGCGCTTTCAGGACGCCATCATCTCGCGCCTGAAGATCATGGCACGCCTCAACATCTCCGAGCGCCGCCTGCCGCAGGATGGTCGTATCAACTTCCGCGACGGTAAGAACGTGTTAGATATCCGCGTCTCGACCATCCCGACCATCTACGCTGAGTCGGTTTCGCTCCGCTTACTTAACCAGCGCAAGGAGGCCTATGACATGAACCGCATCGGGATGGCGCCCGACGAGCAGGCCGTCGTCCGCAAGGTCCTCGACTACCCGCACGGTATCATCTTGGTCACCGGCCCAACGGGCTCCGGTAAGTCGACGACGCTTAACGCATTCCTACGCGAGATTAATTCCCCCGAGCTGCGCCTCGTGACAATCGAAGATCCGATCGAATACGAAGTGCCTGGCGCCAATCAGATCCAGACGAAGGCTGAAATCGGGCTGACTTTCGCCGGCGCTCTCCGCAGCACGCTCCGTCAAGATCCCGATGTCATCATGGTCGGAGAAATCCGCGACTTGGAGACGGCCGAAATTTCCATCCGCGCCTCGCTCACGGGTCACCTCGTGTTCTCGACGCTCCACACCAACGACGCCCCGGGCGCCATCACGCGGCTGATCGATATGGGCGTAGAGCCATTCCTCGTGGGCTCCGCCGTCGAACTGGTTATCGCCCAGCGCCTCGTCCGTCGCCTGTGCACGGATTGCGCCAAGACTTCGCCCGTCAACAAGGCCCGCGTCATCCCCGCCCTGGAGGCTCTCGGCATGAAGGAAGTCGACCTCGCAGGCGTGACCGAACTCCGTGAGCCGGTGGGTTGCCGCCGCTGCCGTAACACGGGCTACCGCGGCCGCGTCGGGGTCTTCGAAATTTTCCATCCGAAGCCGCTCCACGATTTAATCATTAACCGCGTGAGTAACCGCGAGCTCACCGAACGCGCCATCGCCAACGGCATGCGCCCGCTCGCCCGCGCAGGGTGGGAGAAGGTTAAGTCCGGTCACACGACGCTCGAAGAGCTCGTACGCAACCTTAGCTCGAACGAATAAGGTCGGATGCCTTCCTTTACCTACACGGCCAAGGACGGGCAAGGGGCCGCCAGCGATGGCTCCATCGACGCGCCCAGCCGCCGCGAGGCGCTGCGCCGTTTGCAGACCCGCGGGCTTCGCCCCATCAAGGTCGAGGAGGTCGGTGCCGCGCGCCGTGAAACGGAAGGGCCTTCCGCTAAAGGGGGCGCCGAAGAAGCCCCGACCGCCGCCGAGTGTCTTCCTTTCTTGGAAGCGATGGCCGATTTAGTGCGCAGTGGTATGTCCGCGGGCGAATCCCTCCGGCTGTTATCCCTGCGTCTCCAGAAGTCCCGTCTCCGTAACCTCTGCGCGGGTATCTGGGCCAAACTCAGCGAAGGCCAAAGCCTTTCCGGCGCGATTAGCGGCTATCCCGCGGTCTTTGATGGCCAGACGATTAACTTAATCGCCGCCGGTGAAGCGACGGGTAATATCCGTGATGTTCTCGAGCGGTTAATCACACACTTCACGGAGCAGGCCGAGTTCCGTCGGAAGCTGATCGCCGCGATGGCCTACCCACTGTTCATCTGTTTCGTCGCCATCGGCGTGGTGATCTTCTTCGTGCTCTTCCTGCTGCCCCGCCTGCAGACGTTGCTCAACTCCCTCGGGGGAAAACTGCCGCTGTCCACTAAGATGCTGATGTGGTTTGCGGAGGTCTTCGTCGTGGTCGGCCCGATTATGGTCGTCGCCGCCATCGCCGCGGTCATCGGTATTTACCAGTGGCGCAAGACGGATGCGGGCAAGATCGCCTCCGATGCGCTCCTCCTGAAAACCCCCCTCGCCGGGGCCTTCGTGATGCGGGTGTCGGTCTTGAGTTTCTGTCACACGCTCGCAGTCCTTCTGGAGAACGGCATCACGACGGCCGAAGCCCTGCGCCTCGCTGAAAAGACCGCTCCCAATCGAGCGATGCGCGCCCAGATGCGCGCGGCGACCGACCGCGTCCTCGAGGGCGAAAGCCTCTCGCGTGCCCTCGCCCGCACGGGTTATTTCCCGCGCCTGCTCCTCGACCGCGTCGCCGTCGCCGAACAGACCGGCAACCTCGCCCCTGGCCTCCGCGACATCGCCCGCTCTTACCGCGCTGAACTCGACCGCTGGCTCGGCACGATTTCGCAGACCATCTCCGCGTCCGTCCTCATCGCCGCCTTCTCGTTCGTCGCCTTTATTGCCTTCGCGATTGTCTCCGCCGTCTTCGAAGTCAGCTCATCCTTTAAGTTCTGAGCGTACCTGTATCTAGGTAGGGGCAGCACCGCGTGCTGCCCTAGCCGCGCCCATTGTGCTGCGCGCATTCTTCCCGGTCCCCAGTTCCCCTTTGCCTCCTGTCTCTAAGGTAGGGGCGCGACTGCGTCGCGTCCGTTCGCCGAGTGACGTCCGAATCTCGACTTAACTGCGCGAGCTCCGCTCGCGGGTAGGGGCAAGGCTCCGCCTTGACCTCCTAACCAAGAAGGGCGCGGCGAAGCCACGCCCCTACCTCATGCCTCCAAAATCCGCACTCCGTACTCTGTACACTTCCCTGTACTCACTTTTGCACCTTTGCACAGGAGCTCTGCTCCGATTTGCACCTTTGCACCTGCCTCGGCCTCCCTGCCTCGGCCTCCCTGCCTCGCTTCACTTCACCGGCGTAATCAACTCTAGCGAGCTGAGCGTCACGACCATGGTGACGGTGCCGGAAGTACCACGGTCGGACTGGAGGGAGAGTGTGTTGATGGCGATGTAAGGCGCCCGGGGGCTGATAGTCTGGTAGAAGCGAACCACCGAAGCGAGGTCGGCCCGGCGGCAGCTGAGTTGGAGGGTGTGAACCGCAAACTTACCTGACTTCTGCGTCTTCGGGGTTTCGGTCGTCGGGCTTAGGCCCGCATCCTTAGCCGCGGAGAGGGCTTCTTCTACTAGGCGGGTTGAATCGTAACCGCGCCCAGCGTCGAGGCCCTGGATGGCGAGTTCAGCGGCGGCTTTAATCTCCGGCTGTTTGTCGAGCCAAGCAACCTGCGTCGCCGCCTCGTTCTCGAGGGATTGCCAAGCGGCCCAGCCATCGCGGGTACGTCCCCAAGCGGAGGTGGCCCAAAGGAAGGCGGCGACGGCGATGGCCGCGAGCGCCATGTAGCGTTCGCGGGTTTGGAGTCCGAAGAAAAGGTGTTTCATAGCAAGAATTATTTGGCGGCGGCTGGGGTCGTGACCGGAGTGGCGGGGGTCGTTCCAATCGGAGTCGTCGTTGCGGGCGGCTTCGCGGCCTCCGCAGCCTTGGCGGCTTCCGCAGCCTTGGCGGCCTCCTCGGCCTTCAATGCTTCGGCGGCGGCGACGGACTTACGGAGGGTGTCGACCTTGAAGGAAATCGTGAACGTGAACGTCGTGTAGTTGTCGCGGGCCCGCATGTCTTTACTGGCCACGCCGCTGATTTCCGGGAGCTCTTTAAGGGCTCTTTCAAACGCGGAGATGTCCGAGGGATTGGTGGTGCGAGCCTCGATTTCCAGGGCGTTATTAAGCTTACAATTAATGCGTGTGAACTCCACGGTCGCCGGGCGCTGCTCGTTGGCGATGGCCACCATTTCCAGCGCGAGCGGCGACTTGGTGCGGACATCTGCGATCCGGCTGGCGGTGGCCTGGTCCGCTTCAATCTCCGCCACGTCGCCCTGGCGGGACATATTCAGCGCCTTGAGCTGGCCAGCGCGCCATTGGATTCCGCCGGCGGCAACTTCCATCACTAGCGAGAGGATGAGGACGGCGACGGCGGCTCGGGTGAGATTCCAGAGCACAAGGTTGAGGCGTTCCTTCTTGCGCCGGGCGTTCAGGAAATCGACATCGCGAATGTCCGCTTCATCCAGGCCCTTCTTCGTGACCGTAAAGGGTTTACCGCCCTCACGTTCGAGGACGAGGTCACCTTCGTTGAGTTTGCTGTGAAGAGCGCCGGCTACCGTCGTGATGGGAGCATCGGCCGCCAGGCCGGCCCGGGTGGCGGCTTCCTTGCCTAAGCTGGCCTCGTCCGCATCAGCGACGTCAGCGACACTGATGGCGATGGGTAGGGGATTAGTCGCATCCCAGGCTAAGGCGATCAGGCGTTCGTCGCCGCGGTGGACGAGGACACCCGCGGCGACGGGACGTTCGCCGCACAGGGCGAGAAATTCTGGGATGACTTGGCAGTCATCGGGCCAGGCAAAACTTTCTTCTGGGGTGAAGCGTCGGCGGTGGGCCGCGTAGGCCAAGGCTTGTTTGCCATCCTCCGAGACCACGTGGCCTACGAGCATCTGCTCGGTCGGAAACGGCGAGAGGGCTTCGAGGGCCAAGGCGACTTGGCCGGTGGCGTCTGCACCCTCTAGGGCGACGGAGCGCACAAAGAAGCGGTTGCCTGGGAGCAGGGCGGCCGCCCCCAGCGACGTTTGGCTAGTGATCAGGTTGGAGAGGGTACTCATTTGTTCTTGGAAGGGGTCGTGGTGGTGGGCGCTAGCTGGCCGGGGCGACGAATCACCGTTGGTTCATCGGCATCCTCTAGCGATGCGGTCACCTTGGGGGCGCCGTTATCTTCGCTCCAGGCGATGATGGGGAAGGGGTAGTTGAGGCTGGAGCTGGAAGTGCGGCCACCGAGGGTCACAGCACTGGCCGAGTTGAGCACGACGCCTGGGGTCAGCGCGGTCGGGGTCTTCGCCGTTGTCGCGCCGAAGCCGCCGCCAAACCCACGGCCCATGCCCGACGTCGGTGTGGCGGTGACGCCCGTCGAGGAAGTGGAGGCAGTGGTGGTCGGGGTGAAGGTCCGGGTAGTGGTGGTTCCGGTCAAGGCATCGATGCTCGACGCGGTGTCCGGGTCGGCACTCGCGGCCGTGAAGGTGACGTCCTCGCGGATGGCGACCAGCGCACTCACGCGGCACTTGGCTTGGCCTTCCTTGACGGTCACGCGCACCCACATGAGGTGCACTTCATCATCGAAGCGGGAGAGGGAGCCAGCGGCGCCAATCAGTTGGCGGACTTCGCTCGTGACGCGGAAATAGGGCGGGGTGCCGGCGGCGCGCTTCTTCTGTTCGTTCTGGCGGTCGCGAATCAGGGCGAGTTGACGCTCGTCTAGGCCTTGCGACAGGAGCAGCGCGTCGGAGGCGGTGTTGATGTTGGTGTCGCCAAAGGTGTAGAGGCTCACGCACTGCTGGAAGTCGCGGAGGAGGCGGGTGGGATTACCGTCTTCGTCGAAGAAGAAGTCCTTGGCGACGCCGATGGTGCGGAGTTCTTCAAAGGAGCGGAGGGGGCGCCGCGCGGGCTTAAAGGAGAGTTTGGCGCGCTGGTACGCCGCATCCGTGGCTTCCTCTTCGATGGATTCGTACTTCTTGCTGGTCCAGGCGACCATCGCATCCGCCACGCGCTCGGCGTCCCGCTGCTCGAGCCCGAGGGAGTAAAGGAGTTGGATGAGGGTGTTCTTATCTAAGGTCGAGAGCGGGAGCTTGCCGCTTTCGTCTTCATACTCGAAGTTCACCTCGAGGCCTTCCCGGACCGCGATGCCCGAATATTTGTGCGGGTCATCGTAGCCCTGCGCGGGGTCGTGGACTTTATTTAGGTCAATGGAGCGAATCTCGGCGATGACGGCCAAGGCAAGCTCGAGCTCAGACATGGCGTCCATCCGCAGGCGCGAGCGGTCGACTTCGCGCGTGGCCATCGCGAGTTCCAAGGAGTTGTCCTCCATGAACCGCGCCAAGAGCAACGAGGCCAAGGTGATGAGCACCAAGACGACGACAATGACGGATCCGCGGCGACGTTTTCTCATGGGCGGGAGGCGCCTGGGCGCTTGATGGGGAGGTCGAGGATGATCTCAGATTTCAGTTGGCCACGAGCGAAGCGTAGACGGAGGCGCGCAGGCTTCTGGTAGGCCGTGCCCGCGACGTCCTTGGCCGGTTCTTCTTCCGTCGTCCACCGCCGGAGATCGGCGTCGTAGTAGTCGTAGGCGAGTGAAGCTAAGAAAGGGGTGAGGACTGTTTCGTGGACATCGTTGAGGTCGCGCTCCAATTCAAGGCGCGATTGCCATTGCAGGATGAGCCCGCGCTCTGGGTCGGCATGGAGCGAGCAGTCGACATCCGGTAAGGGAGCTTCCGGCCAATCTGCAAAGCGGCCCGCGTCGGCCAAGGTGAAGGCAATGCGCGCCGCATTTGTGCCGTCCGCCGCGCGGACCTCCTTCACAACAAAGCCGACGGCTCCCGGGCCGCTGGTCGCGTGTTCGAGGACTTCACGCACTTGCCGGGTGGCCGCGCGAACGTGCTGATCAAAGAGGCGTTGGTCGCGCTTCCCGCCCCAGAGCTCGCTCATGGAAAAGAGGAAGGTGTTCAGCGTGACCATCAGAATACCGAGCAAGGCCAGCGAGACGAGGGTCTCGAGGAGCGAGAAGCCGCGAGACTGGGCGCGGGCGTGACTCATTGTTTCGGGAGGGGCGCGACCGGACCGCGTCCGCCTTGGTTATTACCGCCACCGGTATTTCCACCGTTACCGCCGCCATTATTACCGCCGCCCGTGTTACCGCCACCCGTGGGAGCGCCGCCATTATTGCCGCCGCGACCGCCAGCGGTGTTGCCGCCACCTTGATTACCTCCGCCTTGATTGCCACCGCCCGTTTGGCCACCTTTGCCACCCTGGTTATTGCCGCCCGCATTGTTCTGGCCGCCTTTACCATTATTGCCGCCCTGATTATTACCCTTACCGTTATTATTACCCTTGCCGTTATTATTGCCGCCATTGGTTTGGCCGCCGTTGCCACCGTTATTGTTGCCGCCGCCGAGGGGCTTTTTGGGGGTGGGTGAACTGATGAATTTTGAGCCGCCGGTGGCCTCGTCGTAGCCGCGCTCCTGGAGGAGACGCGCTTTGGCGGCGTCGCGGATAATCTTACGGTCCGAGGCCGTGGACCAGGTCGGACGAAGGAGGAGGCGTTTCTCTTCTTTCATCTGGATGAATTCGCCGCCGGTTTCCTTTTGAATCTCGGCACTGAGCGTGACCGTGAAGAGATCGCTGACCTCGGTGGGCTCGACCTTGCCCTGCCAGCGCGCCATGCGGTCGTCAGGCAAGTAGATGTCGCCGCCGACTTCGATGTCGTCGTAGTTGACGGTCTCCAACAACGCTGCCCGGCAACGCGCCATGTCCTCCGCGCCGACGTCATACTGCTTGAGCGCTTGGCGTCCGAGCAGGACGTTCGTGTACGCCGCGCCTAAGCCGACCGCCGCGAGCGCGAAGATGGCCAAGGCCACGAGGACCTCGATGAGCGAAAAGGCGCGGCGGTTCATTTGGCGTCTTCCGCCGGCAGCGGTGCGCAGGTTAAGGGGTCGATGGGAATCACCCGTCGTGCTTGGTTCCGGATGATTTCGACGCGCATGCGGTCGCAGGTGCCATCCGGGTAGAAGCGGATACGAGTCAGCGCGCGTTCCTCGATTTGGCCGCCGAGTAAAATCGCTTCCTTCACTTCGGGGGCGATGATCTTCACCCGGGTGTCGCCCGCCACCGGGAGGGTTTCCTTCTGGTCGTGCCAAGAATAGGAGAGGATGGTATCTTCGCCGTCCGCCTCAATGTCCGGCTTCAGCTCGATGACTTTGGCCTGCTCCACGGCTTGGCGGCGCACGGTTTGTAGTAGCGCCATCAACGCCGACTCCGGGTCATCGCGGGCGGTGCCCTTCAGCAGGGACGCCGAGCCGCCGATGAGCACGGCCGCCAGCATACTAATCAGGCCGAGCACGAGCAGCGTCTCCAGTAAAGTGAAGCCGCTGCGCGCCAAGCGGCCCGCCCGAGACTGGTCCGGGTACTTTACCAATTGCCGATGTCGTCCGAGCTATCAGGGATTTTGTCGCGACCAATCGAGAAGAGGTCGTAGGACTCAGTATTCTTTGTGCCCGGGTAGCGGTACTGGTAAGCAGCCCCCCACGGGTCGAGCGGGAGCGCGCCACCCTTGGCATCGACATACGGGCCGCGCCAGCGGTCCTGCTTGCCTTCCGGGGCGGTGATGAGGGCCTTGAGACCATCATCGGTGGTCGGGTAATCGCCGAGGTCGATGCGGTAACGCACGAGCGAGGCCTTCAGGGATTCGTTGACGAAGAGCTTAGCGACGCCTTCCTGGCTCTGGCCAAGAATCTTGTCGATGTTCGTGACAGCGATGCCAACGAGCATGCCGACAATCGCGACGGCGATGAGAATCTCGAGCAGGGTGAAGCCCTTGCGCAAGGTGCGGCGGGCAGAAGTGGTGAGTCGACGGTTCATGGGTGAGAAAAGGTTTACGGGAGATTACTTGCCGCCGCGGCTGCGGCCACCGCGGTCGGTGTTGCCGGTGGGGGCGGCATTGGTAGCTGGAGCGGCGCTGGCGGTGTCGCCGCCGCGCGAGAAGTTGCCGCGGTCGCGCTTGCCGCCTTCGGTCGGAACCGCGCCGCCTTCGCCGTTGGCGGCGCCACCATTTTGCATGCCGCGGGACTTCATCTGCTCGCGGAAGGCCGCGATTTGTTCAGCGGTCGGTGGTTGACCACCGTTAAAGCCACCGCGATTAAAGCCGCCCTCCGTGGCGGGTGCCTGGAAGTTCGTCGCCACCCCTGCGACTTGCGGCATCGGTGCGCCCGCGGCTGGAGCCACGCCAATGATAGCTTGCTTGAGTGAGAGTTTTACGGGCTGCCCCGCATTTTCGAGAATGATCGAATCGGTGTCGGCGTCGTAACTCTTTACGCTGACGGGGACGAGCCCCGCGGGGGCCTCGCCTTGCGCCACCCAGGACGAGAGCTTGGTCGTGGTGTTGTAGATGCTGAAGTAGGTGACGCCGTGGTCGACATACATGCCGCGGAATTCGAGATTGCTCGGCTTCTCCGTCACGGTTGCGCTTTTCCCTTCTCCAAAGGGCGAGTGCTTGACGAGGGCGTCGAGATCGACGGCTCCGGCGAAGGCCGGCAGGGTAGCCAAACCAGCGACGAGCAGGAGCTGACGGAAGGAGGAGGGGACGTGTTTCATGAAGGGGGGAGGGGTGGGTAACTTTAGAACCCCAAGTGGAGTGTTTGGTTTCGTATCTTCTTGTCCAACCTCGCCTTTTCCTAGGGTAAATCTTGCCGATTTGGGCCGACCCGAGCCTTCCCAGGGTCATCCCCCGCTACCCTCGCCCCCATTCACGCGGCTTTTTATAACTTAAGTAACTGTTTAACAGTGACTTATACCTATTATGCCCTTGGAAGGTCGCCGAACTCGTCCGACGAAGTTTGCAACCAACGTCCGTCCGCTTTGTCTTTATGGCCTTGAAGTCCCCTTCGCCCACCCTCCGCCCCTGGCGTTTGGCCTGTTTCCTTTTGGGAGTCGGGCTGGGGACGAGCGTGACCGCGGCGGCACCGCCCGACTTCAAACAAGGGGTGCAGCCCATCCTGGAAAAGTACTGCTATGGCTGCCACGGCAACGACAAGACCAAGGCCGATCTTAACCTCGAGCTCCATAAAGATGCGAAAGGTTTCTATCGCGACCAACAGATGTGGCGCCAACTGGTGACCCAAGTCGTTGCCGGTGAAATGCCCCCGCCTGAGCGGAAGTCACGCCCCACCCAGGCCGAAATCGAGACGTTGCAGGCCCAAGTCAAAGGCTTGCTCAACCAGGCCGTCGCCCAAGCGAAGGTCGATCCAGGTAAGGTCACGGTTCGCCGCCTCAACCGTACCGAATATAACAATACGGTCCGCGACCTTTGCTACGTCGAAGGTAACTTCTCGACCGACTTCCCGGCCGACGACACGGGCTACGGGTTCGATAATATCGGCGATGTGCTGTCGTTCTCGCCGGTCCACTTGGAGCGGTTCATCGGAGCGGCTAAGGTCGTCGCCGAACGGGCCATGCCGACGGCCGAGCAGAAGCTCGATGTGCTTAATGTCGACGGCTACAACATGCAGCCTCGCGGGCGTTCCGAAGACCAAATGCGCGTCTTTAATGCGGCGACGTTGACGGCCTCCTTCGACGCCCCGCGCGAAGGGGAATACATCTTCCGCGCTCACTTAGTGGGCATCGGTAATCCGGGCGATCAGGCAGCCGTCGTCAACCTCGCCGTCGACGGCAAGACGGTCGGCACCCAGACACTTAAGGTGAAGACGAGTCGTGGCGCCGAAAAGGTCGATGCGAAGGTGAAGCTGTCTCCCGGCAAGCACGCGCTCGCCGTGACGTGGGCCAACCCGCCGCCCGAACTGTCCTCCGGCAGCCGCCGCCTCGGGACGTACCGTTACCAGTTGCTGGGACCGACCGACACCCGCACCGATTTGCAACGCAAGCTGGCGACGTTCGCCGAGGGCAAGAAGGGCGACGAACGCGCCCGCGCGATGGTCAATTTGTTCGTGAGCCGCGCCTTCCGCCGACCCGCCACCGCCACTGAAATCCAGCGTTATACCAAGGTATTTACCGCCGCCGAGACCACTGGCGGGTCTTGGGAGGCCGGTGCCCAAGCGATGATTTCGGCTGTCTTGGCTTCCCCGAAGTTCGTCTTCCGCATCGAGCAAGACGAGCAACCACTCGCTAAGGATGCTCACCCGCTCGCGGAGTTCGCCCTCGCCTCGCGCTTAAGTTACTTCCTGTGGGGTTCGATGCCCGACGAGGAACTGTTCGCGCTCGCGAACGCCGGTAAACTTTCCGCCAACCTCGAGGCCCAGACGACGCGCCTCCTTAAGGACAAGCGGGCCCAATACTTGGTGTCAGGCTTCGCCCTGCAGTGGCTCCAGACGCGGCGCTTGGCCCTGGTCACGCCCGATGCGAAGATGTTCCCTGAGTTCGATGACGCCCTGCGCTCGTCGATGGTCAAGGAGACGGAGTTGTTCTTGTCGGAGATCGTCCGCGACGATCGCAGCGTGTTCGATATCATCGACGCGGACTTCACCTACCTGGACCGTCCGTTGGCAGAGTTGTATAAGATCCCCAACGTGGAGTCGCGGCGCGCGGGCGATTTCGTGCGCGTGACGTTGCCCAAGGGCGAACGCGGCGGCGTCCTCACCCAAGCGAGCATCCTGACGGCGACGTCTAACCCCGATCGCACGTCACCGGTGAAGCGCGGAAAGTGGATCCTCGAACAAATTCTCGGCACGCCGCCCCCGCCCGCTCCCGCCGACGTGCCATCCCTCGAGGGCCAGAAGCAACTCACCGGGAATCTTCGCCAACGCCTCGAACAACACCGCGCTAATCCGTCCTGTGCGTCCTGCCATAACCGCATGGATGCGCTCGGTTTTGCTTTCGAGAAGTTCGACGCCATCGGCCGCAACCGTACCATGGATGGGGGCGTGCTCATCGATACCGCGGGTAAGTTGCCCGATGGACGTACGTTTGCCGGCGCCACGCAGCTCAAGTCGGTCTTGAAGGCTGACCACGAGAAATTCGTTCGGAATCTTTCGGCTAAGTTGCTGACTTACAGCTTGGGCCGTGGGCTCGAGTTCTACGACGAGCCCGCCCTCGATAAGATGGTGCTTTCAGCCGAAAAGGGCCAGAACCGCTTCTCGGCTTTGGTCATGGCTGCAGTCCAAAGCGACCCCTTCCGCCTCCGCCGAGGCACTTCGCAGGTTGAAACCGTCCAGCCACCCCCCAAAAAGAAGTAACCCCTCTCCGTCATGCTCCACGACAAAGTCCTCAGCCGCCGCACCGTCCTCAAGGGTCTGGGTGTTACCCTCGCACTTCCTTGGCTCGAGAAGATGGGCATGCAAACGAGTTGGGCCGCTGGCAATACCCCCCTCGCCCAGGCCGCGCCCAACCGTATGGCCTACGTTTATATTCCGAATGGCGTCGTCCCCAGTGCCTGGCGCGTCGCGACGGAAGGGGCGCTCCCAGCTAAGCTGCCGCCCATCCTCCACCCGCTGGCGGACCTGACCAAGGATTTCTCAATCCTCTCCGGCCTGACGGCCGACAAGGCGCGGGCCAACGGCGATGGCGGTGGTGACCACGCTCGTGCGATGGCCGCTTACTTGACCGGTGCTCAGCCGCGTAAGACCGACGGTGCTAATATCAAGGTCGGGGTTTCCGTCGACCAAATCGCCGCTGCTCGCATGGGCGACCGCACGCGCTTGGCCTCTCTCGAGGTCGGCGCTGATTCCAGCAAGATGGCGGGCGGTTGCGACTCTGGTTACAGCTGTATCTACGAGTCCAACATGTCCTGGCGCTCTTCCACCCAGCCGATGCCGAAGGAGGTCAGCCCTAAGTTGATCTTCGAGCGTCTGTTTGGTTCGGGCACCGACCTCGACCGCGCCCGCCGCGATGCCGAACGCAAGAGCGTCCTCGACGCCGTCCGTGATGACTTCCGCGAACTCAACGTGCGCCTCGGCGCCGATGACCAGCGCAAGCTCGACGAGTACTTCACCGCCGTCCGCGAAATGGAACTGCGCATTTCCAAGGCCGGCTCCTCGGCGGCCCCCAAACTCCCCGTCGGCGTCAAGGCCCCGGCCGGTATCCCGCAGAGCTACGAGGAGCACCTCCGCCTGCTCGCTGACCTCATCGTCTTGGCGTTCCAGACCGATACAACGCGCATCTCGACCTTTGTCTTCGCCAACGAAGGCAGCAACCGTTCCTACCCGTTCATCAACGTGCGCGAGGGTCACCACAACCTCTCTCACCACGGCAACGACCCGGAGAAGATGGCGAAGATCCAGGACATCAATATTTTCCATACGACGCAGTTCGCTTACTTCCTCAACCGCCTGAAGTCGGTGAAGGAGGGCGACGGCACGTTGCTCGACCACTCGATGATCGTCTACGGTTCGGGTAACGGCGACGGCAACCGCCACAACCACGACGACTTGCCCATCCTCCTCGCCGGCCGCGGTTGCGGTACGATTCGCCAGGGTCGTAGCATCCAGTACGGTAAAGAGACCCCGTTGAACAACCTCTGGGTCTCCATGCTGAACCGCATGGACATCCGCGATGTTCAGTTCGGCGACAGCTCCGGCGAACTCAAGAAACTCGTCTAAGTGAGGTAGGGGCAGCACCGCGTGCTGCCCTAGTCTGCCTCGCTTGCCTCTGGTAGGGTTGGCACTGTTCCCGGTCCCCGGTGCCCCCTTCCTGTAACTGTCTTTTTCGCGAGCTCCGCTCGCGGGTAGGGGCGCGACTGCGTCGCGTCCGTTCGCCGAGTGACGTCCTAATCTCGATTTAACTAAGCGAGCTCCGCTCGCGGGTAGGGGCAAGGCTCCGCCTTGACCTCCCCTCAAGGAGGGCGCGGCAAAGCCCCGCCCCTACCTCATGCCTCCCAAATCTGTACTCTGTACTCCGTACTCTGTAATCTTCTCTACGTCATTCACTTTTGCACCTTTGCACAGGAGCTCTGCTCCGATTTCCACCTTTGCACGGTCTTCGTAACTCACGTCCTCCGTACTCCGCGGCTCCGCCGCGCGCTAGATCATCCCCATTTCCTCCGCCACGCTATCGACCTTGTGCTCCACCAAGGCGAGCTTGGCGTGCAGGGCGGCGACTTCGTGTCTGAGCAGGGCGTTTTCTTCCCTGAGGGTTTTGAGTTCTTCGAGGATTTCTCCGATGAGATGATGAATGTTCATAGTTTTTTAAAGGGGGGGTGTCGTGTTAAGGAGGCCCGCGGCCACTACACGAGGCGGCCGGAGGTGAAAAACCCGCGGGCGCATGGGCGCCCGGCAGGGGAGGAGTCG
>Ga0209596_1001407_pt1 | contig 20705 bp, 17 predicted proteins | sample M_130807_MF_Meta_FD_187314 | JGI IMG/M metagenome (GOLD analysis project Ga0209596, IMG submission 187314) | Freshwater microbial communities from Lake Montjoie, Canada to study carbon cycling - M_130807_MF_MetaG (SPAdes) (version 2) | ecosystem: Environmental > Aquatic > Freshwater > Lake...
AACGGAAGCATCAGAGCCGAGCGGGCACCGATGACGATATCGTATTGTTTGTGTTGGATTTTCTTCCATACTTCGACCCGCTCATTATTGCTGAATCGCGAATGATAGACTCCTATACGATTTCCGAAAACCGAGCGCAGTTTTCGCACAATCTGCGCTGTGAGCGCAATTTCTGGCAAAAGATACAGGGCTTGTTTCCCTTGCGCGATGCAATCTTCAATCAGTTTAAAATAGATATGTGTCTTACCGCTTCCGGTGATTCCTTTTAACAGCACCGGCTTCTTTTGCGCAAAACCATCGAGTATCTCACGATAGGCCGTTTCTTGTAAAGAAGACAGGATATTAGGTTTCAATTCAACCGGCGCATCAAATTTGATACGGTCAACTTCAATCTTTTTGATGGTGAAGACTTGCTTATCGAGTAGCGCATTTAGTTGTGCTGAACTAGCTTCTGCCTGCTTTATCAATTCGGTCTGAAGCACGTCAATTTGAGTTTGCTTCAGATGTAAATACGTCAGTAACAGATTTAATTGTTTGGGTGCTTTTTCAAGTTGAGAAAAAAGGAGCTTGAGTTGCGCTTCATCTTGATATTGTTGCGTCAGAAAAACGTACTTCTCTTTTTTAGGTTGATAATTTTCGTACATATTTTCATAGACACTCACCAACCCTTTTTCGAGTAACGAATTGACCACCTTCCACGCAGAGGTCGTATGCACAATCTGTTGCACATCATCAATCGTTATATCCTTATGGTTGTTTTTCATACGAATGCGCTAAAAATACAACTAAAATTTTAATAGGAATTTAGTCTTGAATGTCAACAATGCCTAAAAGTAGACGCTGACTAGCTGACAATCGGCAACAAGGTTGTTTGAGCTTTTTTTGTATCCAGGTGGTCATTTCACTTTTCAGATTGACTATTTTTTTACCTGATTCACAAATTTTCAATATAGATTTGCCCCTTTCCTCATAAAAATTTAGGTTATTAACATTCTATATGGCTTTATTAACAGGTTGATTTGCACTATCCACATTTCAAACACATAAAAAATCGCTGAAAGCAAAGACTGAACTACATTTCAGGCCAAAACTACCTACTACAAATCGATTGCTAATTGTGGATAAATAAGATTGCTAAAATATTGTGTTATTTTGAGTTAAAATGTGTTATTTTGTGGAGTCCAAAAGACATATTTTCATCCAATGGCAAAGATTTTAGGCGAATTTGAAGTGACTTTAGACCCGAAAGGAAGATTCATGCTTCCCATCGGGTTAAAGAAACAATTGCCCGAGGGTGAAGGTGGCAGCTTTGTTTTAAACAGAGGTGTCGAAAAGTGCCTGACCCTATATACTATGAAGCAATGGGAAAAAATCGAAGCGGTGATTCTAAAACTGAATGACTTCAACGATGTGGCTAGTAAGGTGAAACGACAACTCTTGAGCGGCGCTACCATATTAGAAACCGATGCAGCAGGACGAATATTGATACCAAAATCGATGTTGGCATATGCTGGCATTACCAAGGATATTGTATTCTCTGCCCAGATGAATAAAATGGAAATTTGGGATGCCGAAACGCATCGTAAAGAAACCACAATTGATCAAGCTGATTTCAAATCGATGGTTGGTTCGGTTCTTGGTAGCAATTTTTTGAACCCTTTTGACGGCGAATAGATGGAAAACGAAACCTTCTATCACCAATCAGTTCTTTTACATGAATGCATCGAATCGCTGAATATCATCCCCGACGGTACTTACCTAGATGCGACATTCGGCGGCGGCGGACACAGCAAAGAAATTCTGAAACACCTTGGACCGAAAGGTACCCTCATCGTGTTTGATCAGGACGAAGATGCAACACGCAACCTGCCGGATGACAAGAGGGTAATTTTCATACAAGAAAATTTCCGCTACGCAAGCCGTTTCGTCAGGTTGCACCATTTAAAATTAAATGGCGTGCTAGCCGATTTGGGCGTCAGCTCGTATCAATTTGATACTGCTGAGCGAGGCTTTTCGATTCGATTTGATGCTATGCTCGATATGCGGATGGATAACAGAACGCCCTTGACAGCAACAAAAATATTAAACACGTACTCTGAAAAAAGATTACAAGAGCTCTTTGAACAATATGGCGAAGTCACCAACGCCAAAACATTAGCAAAAAAAATTATCGATACGCGCGGTCGAATGAAACTGAGTACCATCAATGAATTTAAACAAGCCATTGACGGATTGATGTACGGAAATCAAAACAAGTACCTCGCTCAGGTTTTTCAAGCTTTACGAATCGAAGTGAATGATGAAATGAATGCCCTAAAAGATTTTTTAGCATCCATTACCACAAGCCTAGAAGAGAATGGAAGACTTGTTCTAATCACCTTTCACTCACTCGAAGATCGCATTGTGAAACAGTGGATGAAACAAGAAAGTTTTGAAGAAGACGAATTCAGTTTCACCAATAATAATAAAAGTAAGCTATTGCAAACGGTGACAAAAAAACCAATTCTGCCAAGTGCTGAAGAACAAAAACAAAATCCGCGTTCGCGAAGCGCTAAACTTCGGGTCGCACAAAAACAAACAAAAACAACGTAATACCTCACTCACCCCGACCACCACACCCAGCTACCCAAAAACATGTCATTTGAAAAAATACCCTTATTGAAAAACCTCCCCAACTGGAAAACTATGCTCCTGTTGGCTGGCAATAAAGGCATCGTGCATAATATCCCGTTTATTTTATACTGTTCAGCATTAAGTCTTGTGTACATCACGATGAATCATTATGCCGAAAATGCCATTCGCAGCATCAATGAAACCGCAAGAGAACTGAAAGAAGACCGTTGGCGATATATCGATGAGAAATCTCAGTTTATGTTTTTGACAAAAGAAAGCCAACTCGAGATTGGAGCTTCTGTATTAGGACTCGAAAAAACAAAAGTCCCACCTTATAAAATTCAAATACGACCATGAACACTAGCAAAGACATACGGTATCGCGTGTATATCTCGTTCTTAGGTATGTGCATATTTGCTGCGTTGATTCTATATAAAGGAGGCCTCATCTATTTCAAGGAAGGGAAAGAATTAAAATCATTAGCTGACAGTCTACATACACGAATTTCAGTCATACAGCCTGAACGAGGTAATATTTACAGCGAAGACGGCTCACTGCTCTCCTCTTCAATTCCTGAATTTGATTTGCGTATCGATATGAAGGCCATCCCAAAAGATACCTTCTATAAATACATTGAGCCGCTATCAAAGAGCCTCTCAAATACCTTGAAAGAATTTACCTGGACCGAATACAAAGAAAATCTTTCCAATGAATATGCACAAGGGAACCGCTATTTCTTATTGAAGAAAAAAGCCAACTATGCACAATATCTAGAAGTTAAAAAATTTCAACCGTTTTGTAAAGGACAAAATAAAGGCGGCTTCATTGCTGAATCGAATACGAAACGTATCAACCCATTTGGTTTATTGGCAAATAGAGTGGTAGGTCTGTATCGAAAGAATGCGCAGAATATTGGTATCGAACGTCGCTACAATACCTACCTTCAAGGAAGTCAAGGACAACGAATTGAACGTAAGATTGCAGGCGGGACTTGGATGCCAATCGACGGTTCGGAAATAGACCCAGAGAATGGAAAAGATATCTTAACCACAATCGATGTCAATATTCAGGATGTAGCAGAAAATGCATTGTTGAAGCAAGTCGAAAAAGAACAAGCTACGTTCGGAACCTGTATTGTCATGGAAGTTAAAACAGGAAAAATCAAAGCGATGGCCAATCTTGGTCGCCGACCAGATGGTAGCTATGGCGAAGATTATAATTATGCCTATCAACGAATTGAACCGGGATCTACCTTCAAACTAACTTCATTGATTTCATTATTCCGCGACAAACTAATTAATATCAATGATAAGATTGATTGTCAAGGTGGCGCGTGGAGAATTGGACCATACACCATTCACGATAGTCATGCAGGACTTGGCGTGCTTACGATCAAGGATGCGTTTGCACATTCATCAAATGTGGCCTTTGCTAAATTAATTTACTCAAATTATAACGACAAGATCGGAACCTATTGGTCCAATCTGCATGCCTTGCGACTTGATATAAAAACAGGTCTTGACCTTGATGGCGAGTCGCGACCAAGTTTCAAACGCGATTCAGCAAAAAACGGCGCCTACTCCCTAGCCTATATGGGCACAGGCTATCTTGTGATGATTACCCCGTTGCATACTTGTATGGTATACAATACAATCGCCAACGACGGAAAAATGATGAAACCTTATCTGGTGAACAGTGTACGCGAATACGGCAAAGACATTTTAACCTTCCAACCTACTGTGCTTGAAGATCATATTGTTGATTCGTCGTCATTGGAACAAATTAAAAGTGCGATGAATGAAGTAGTGGAAAGTGGCACTGGTAAAGATTTAAAAAACCCTTTCTATACCATCTGCGGAAAAACAGGTACTGCACAGGTTGCTGATAAAGGTATTCGTTATACAGACAAAGTGTATCACGGTTCATTCGTTGGATTCTTTCCAAAAGAAGATCCTCAATATACCATCTGCGTTGTGCTTCGAACAAGACAAGGATCGTCAAATTATTATGGTGGATTAATTGCACTGCCGGTATTTAAAGAAGTGGCAAACAGGTTATATGCAATCAAGATGCACGAAAAAAATAACATCGCCAATCAAGAAAAAATTAAAAACGTATTACCTGCAAAAAGTATCAAAGCAGAACAATATAATATCCTTGCAAGCAAACTTGCTATCGCGAAAAAAATACCGAACGCACCAGGTTGGCTACAAAATATTTCAACTGACAGTCTTGGAAATCTTACCTATGCAGCACTTCCTACCTATGCAAATCAGGTGCCTGATGTAAGTGGTATGGGGTTGAAAGATGCATTATACGAACTTGAGAAAGCCGGTTTAAAAGTAATACCGCAAGGGAAAGGAAAAGTAATCACACAATCTATTGCACCTGGATCAACCTATTCAAAAGGACAAAAAATAACTATACAGCTAAGCTAAGTGAGACTACTGCAAGACATATTATCTAATCTACCAACCATTTCAATCCATGGCACAAGCAATCGTGAAGTGAATACACTTTGTATCGATTCAAGATTGGTGAAAGAAGGTAGTATGTTTATAGCAATCAAAGGTAGTTTGGTTGATGGTCATCAATTTATTGCTACAGCTATCGAACATGGTGCGACTTCCATTTTATGCGAAACACTGCCAACAGAAAGAAACGATCAAGTGACCTATATACAGGTTCAAGATGCCGGTATCGCTGCAGGCTTAATCGCATCGGCGTTTTATAACAATCCTTCATCCACATTAAAAGTTGTTGGCATCACGGGAACGAATGGCAAAACAACCTGTGCTACGTTGTTGTTCCAATTGTTTACACAACTTGGGTATACATGTGGCTTGATTTCAACAGTACAAAATCAAATCGGACACACGATTCTTCCATCTACCCACACAACACCTGATGCTGTTTGTTTGCAACAATTATTGGCGCAGATGACTGAGGCCAATTGCACCCATGTCTTTATGGAGGTCAGTTCGCATGCCATTCATCAACACAGAATTTCAGGTATTCAATTTGCAGGCGGATGCTTTACCAATATCACCCACGACCATTTAGATTACCATCACCACTTCGATGAATACATACGAGTCAAAAAAATGTTCTTTGATGAACTTCCTTCGAATGCATTTGCACTCACTAACGCAGATGATAAACGCGGACCGGTGATGTTGCAAAACACGAAATCACTGAAGAAAACATATTCCCTAAAAACCATGGCCGACTATAAAGGCAAGGTTCTTGAAAATAATTTGTCAGGATTGGTGATGAGTGTCAACGGCGAAGAAGTATTCTTCCGAATGATAGGCGAATTCAATGCCTATAATATCTTATGCGTTTACGGGGCCGCTGTTCTATTAGGCGAAGACAAACAATTGGTATTGCAATATCTCAGTATGCTGCAAGGCGCGGAAGGACGTTTTGAATGTATCCACTCGAAGATTGAAAACATACTAGGCATCGTTGATTATGCGCACACTCCAGATGCCTTGCTCAATGTGTTGGCTACCATCAACAAATTGAGAAAAGGAAATGAGACATTATTTACGGTAATCGGTTGTGGTGGTGATAGAGACAAAACGAAGCGCCCTGTTATGGGCCTAGTGGCATGCGAACATAGCGACAAAGTAATTTTCACATCCGATAACCCACGTTCTGAGGATGCATCAGAAATTATAAAAGAGATGGAGGCTGGTGTGGCTGTTCATCAACGCAAAAAATATGTAAGCATTATGGACCGCAAAGAAGCTATCAAAACGGCCTGCAGCATTGCAGAAGGTGGAGACATTATTCTTATTGCCGGAAAAGGCCATGAAAAATACCAAGAAATCAAGGGTGTAAAATATCCGTTTGATGATAAATTAATTACTGAGGAGATGTTTGAACTTTTAGAAAAATAAAAACACAACATGCTGTACCATTTATTTACATATCTTAAAGAACAGTTTAATATGCCGGGAGCCGGGGTATTCTACTTTATATCTTTCAGAACAGCTATGGCCATCATTCTGTCATTGATCATCTCATTGGTTTATGGCAAACGTCTAATCAAATATCTTCACAAAAAACAAATCGGTGAAACCGTTCGCGATTTGGGACTTGAAGGTGAAAAACAAAAATCAGGAACACCAACGATGGGTGGCATCATCATTATTGCTGCCATTCTGATACCAACATTACTTTTTGCTCGCGTAGAGAATGTCTATATTTTATTGATGGTTATTTCAACCGTATGGCTTGGATTAATTGGCTTCCTCGATGACTATATCAAAGTATTCAAAAAAAATAAAGAAGGACTTGCAGGCAGGTTTAAAATTTTGGGGCAAGTTGGTTTAGGCATCATTGTCGGTGCCACACTTTACTACAACCAAAATGTCTATATCATTCGCGAAACTACAGGCGGTCGACCAGCGACTTATAGCACAGCCGACAAAGTACTGAAAGACAATATTGTTCGGATTGATGACAAAGGCAGAACACGCACGTATGCAAGAGTAAAAAGTGCTGTTACCACAATTCCTTTTGCAAAAAAACATGAGCTTAGTTATGCTAAAATAGCCTCATGGTTCGGACAAGGTGCTGTAGACTTCTTAACACCTATTATCTATATCCTCTTCGTTATTTTCATTATCGTCGCAGTTTCAAATGGCGCTAATATCACCGATGGATTAGATGGACTAGCCACAGGTACGAGTGCGATCATCGGTATTTGTCTAGCCCTTTTTGCCTATGTTTCAGGGAATTTTAATTTCGCTCAGTACCTCAATATTATGCCGATTCCGAATCTAGACGAGCTCTCGATTTTCATTGGTGCCTTCGTAGGGGCATGCATCGGATTTTTATGGTACAATAGCTACCCAGCTCAAGTGTTTATGGGTGATACAGGCAGTTTGGCTTTAGGAGGCATCATTGCATCACTAGCCATTATTATCCGCAAGGAATTATTAATCCCAATAATCTGCGGCGTCTTTCTCATTGAAAATTTAAGTGTGATTATACAAGTAACATTTTTCAAATATACCAAACGTAAATATGGCGAAGGTCGGCGCGTCTTTCTGATGTCACCACTTCATCATCATTATCAAAAGTTGGGTTATCATGAAAGTAAGATAGCCATTAGATTTTGGATCATAGGAATTGTTCTGGCGGTTTTAAGTGTAGTGACATTAAAAATGCAATAAAAAAAAATAAGCAATAAAAAAACAAGTGGAATTTAATCTCATCATATTAGGAAGTGGCGAAAGCGGAACAGGAGCAGCCTTGCTTGCAAAGCAGCGCGGTATTTCTGTGTTCGTGAGCGACAGAGGGCTTATTCCTGAAAAGTATAAGATAGAACTTCAACAACATCATATTCCATTCGAAGAAGGACAGCATTCCGAAGACCTGATCTTAGATGCGCAACAAATTATAAAAAGTCCTGGCATTCCTGAGAAGGCGGATATCATGAAAAAAATTCGTGCTAAAGGAATTTCTGTGATTAGCGAAATTGAATTCGCCTTTCGATATAAAGGTGAAAGCAAAATTCTTTGTATCACAGGCAGTAATGGTAAGACTACCACCACAAGTCTTGCCTATTACATTTTCGAAAAAGCGGGGTACGATGTCTCAGTGGTCGGCAATATCGGTAACAGTTTCGCACGACAAATCGTAGTGAAACCAACCGAGTGGTATGTAATGGAAATTAGCAGTTTTCAACTCGATGATATCCAATCGTTCCGACCCGACATTGCAGTCATTATGAATATCACGCCCGACCATTTAGATAGATACGATTATGATTTTGCGAAATACACACAAGCTAAATTCAACATTACAAAATACCAAGAGGAGGATGATTACCTCATCCTTTGCAAAGACGATAAAACGATACAACAATTTTTACACGATAACCCAATCAATTCAAAAACTCTTTTCTTCACAATGAACGAACAACTTAAAGGAGATGGAGCCTTTCTCAATCAAAACGAACTGGTCATCAAAGTCAATGGTGAACCATTTTCTATATCGATCAACGAGCTTTCATTGAAAGGCAAACATAATCAATACAACTCCATGGCAGCTGGCATTTCAGCGCGCGTAGCTGAAATACGAGATGCTAGCATTCGTGAATGCCTGAAGACCTTTACTGCTATCGAACATCGAATGGAGAGCGTAGCCACCATCAGAGGTATTGAATTTATTAACGACAGTAAGGCCACTAACCTCAACAGCGTGTGGTATGCATTAGAAAGCATGACGAAACCAACCATCCTTATTTTAGGTGGCATTGATAAAGGCAATGACTATAACGAAATTAGGGAACTAGTGAATGAGAAAGTGAAAACCATTGTATGTCTAGGTATGGACAATACACCTATTCATACTTTTTTCGATGGTATGATTGAAATTGTAGACACCAACCGCATTGAAGATGCTGTTCGCGCTGCCTATTCATTAGCCGAAACAGGTGATTGTGTTCTTCTCTCACCTGCTTGCGCCAGCTTTGATTTATTTAAAAATTACGAAGACAGGGGCGAACAATTTAAATCAACTGTAAAAGCACTTTAAGAAATTACAAACATGGAACAACTACTTAAACGAACAAAAGGCGATAAAATAATCTGGGGCGTGGTCATTGTGCTCTCGTTGATTAGTTTGATGGCCGTGTATAGTTCCACCGGTTCACTCGCCTATCGTATGCATAAGGGACATACAGAGATTTACCTCATCAAACAATTAGGCGTTTTAATGGCAGGGATACTGATTATCTATTTTGCTCACAAGGTCAATTATGTCATCTATTCTAAAATTGCTGTCTTTTTGTTTGCCTTAAGTATTCCGTTGCTTCTGTATACGTTATTCTTTGGCACTACGCTAAATGAAGGCTCTCGCTGGATAGAACTGCCATACATTCATCTGACCTTTCAAACCTCTGACCTAGCCAAATTAGGCTTGTTTATGTTTCTTGCTCGTCAATTATCTCGATTGCAAAATGACCTCGATAATTTTAAACGAGTAGCAATCAATATATTCTTACCCTTGATTGTGATCTGTGGATTAATTGCAGTGGCCAATCTATCAACAGCAGTGATGATAGGCATCTCCTGCTGTATGTTATTTTTCATTGGTCGTATTAAATTGACACATCTACTTATACTAGCAGTAACAGGCATTTTACTATTAGGCATTTTGTTTAGTGTATCAAAAATATCAGGCAAAGGACGAGCCAGGACCTGGGAAACTCGAATAAAAGACTTCACATCCAAGGATAAAGATGATGTGCCTTATCAAGTGCAACAAGCCAAAATTGCACAAGCCAATGGCGGAATCACAGGTGTTGGACCAGGCAACAGTACACAACGAAATTTCCTTCCTCACCCCTATTCTGATTTTATCTATTCAATAATTATTGAAGAATATGGCTTAGCCTTTGGAGGTATGGGCATGGTGTTTCTGTATCTTCTTTTCTTATGGCGCAGCATTATCATATTCAGAAGATGCCCCTTTGCCTTTGGCGCGTTCTTAGCCGTAGGGTTAAGTTTCACGCTCGTATTTCAGGCCTTTCTAAATATGGCAGTCAATGTAAACCTATTGCCTGTTACCGGTTTAACCTTGCCGTTGGTAAGTATGGGCGGTTCATCCATTTGGTTTACCTGCCTAGCAATCGGTATTATATTAAGTGTCAGCAGATTTGTTGAAAATACAGAAGGAAACGATGACAAAGTAGTACAAGAAATTTCAGAAGAACAATAAATAGCAAGTAGGTCGAAAAAAAATGACAGGAACGAAAAACATAAAAATTATCATTGCGGGTGGTGGCACCGGAGGACATATCTTTCCGGCCATTGCAATTGCAAATGCTATGAAGCGTTTGCAACCTGCATGTGAAATTTTGTTTGTCGGTGCCAAGGGAAAAATGGAAATGGAAAAGGTACCGAAAGAAGGCTATCGCATACTCGGACTTGATATCGCAGGGTTCAACAGGAGTTCGCTGCTTAAGAATATAACATTGCCATTTAAATTAGTAAAAAGTTTTTTACAGGCGAATACCATACTCAACGAATTTAAACCCGATGTCGCTGTAGGTGTCGGCGGATATGCAAGCTTCCCTGTGCTTTATATGGCCCAACTAAAAGGCATTGCCACATTACTTCAGGAACAAAATTCATTTGCTGGCAAAAGCAATAAAATATTAGGGCGCAAAGCCAACGCAATTTGTGTCGCCTATGATGGTATGGATTCATTTTTCCCAAAAGAACACATACTACAAACAGGCAATCCAGTGCGCTCAGGCATTACGCAAGCCAACATATCCAAGGCAGAAGGTCTGCAGTTTTTCAAACTAGATCAACACAAAAAGACAGTCTTTGCATTTGGCGGAAGTTTGGGTGCAAAAAGTATCAACGAAGCACTCGCAAAAAATCTGTCCTTCTTTATAGAAAATAAGGTGCAACTGATTTGGCAGACTGGCAGTTCCTTTTTTCAAACAGCCAAGGAATTAATCAAGGGCCATGAAGATCAAATCAGTGTATTCGAATTCATCCGTGAAATGGATTATGCCTATGCCGCAGCCGATATCATTGTATCAAGGGCTGGGGCTTCATCAATTTCTGAATTGTACATCGTGGGTAAACCTGTGCTATTTGTACCATTTCCTTTTGCCAGTGAAGACCACCAAACACATAATGCAATGGCGTTGGTTAAACGTAATGCCGCGCTGATGATAAAAGATAATGAAGCCGATAGCGAACTAATAAAAAATATACATATTCTTCTAACTGATGAAAAACAATGTGAACTAATGTGTCACAATATTCGTCAGATGAAAGTGACGAATGCGGACGATGTAATTGCAAACAAACTAATTGAAATAGCGAACTAATGAATCTCGAAAATATACATAGCGTTTATTTTATCGGTATCGGCGGTATCGGTATGAGTGCATTGGCTAGGTTTTTTAACGAACGTAAGATACACGTGAGTGGATACGACAAGACACCTACCCCACTGACCGACCTCTTGATTCAAGAAGGTATAAACATTCATTTCGAAGAAAACATTTCAATGATTAATCAGCAGGCGGATCTTGTTGTCTATACACCTGCTATTCCTGCCACACATAAGGAATTGGTTTGGTATCAACACAGCTCAATCGACGTAGTTAAACGAAGTGATGTTCTGCAATCTATTTCGCGGCATATGCAAGCCATTTGTGTTGCTGGCACACATGGCAAGACCACTATCTCCACGTTGATATCGCATATACTGCGTCATACTCAGTATGGATGCAATGCGTTTCTCGGAGGCATCTCAAGTAATTATGGTGTAAATTATTGGAGCAGCAAAAATAAATGTGCTGTCATTGAAGCAGATGAATATGATCGTAGTTTCTTGAAATTACAACCATCTATTGCAGTTGTTACAGCCATGGATGCCGATCATTTGGACATCTATGGAACAGCAGAAGAAATGGAACGATGCTATCTTCAATTCATATCGCAAGTTACTGACACATTAGTATACAAACACGGGTTACAACACAGTAAAGATTTTAACGCGCCGAAGAAAGTTTCATACAGCTTGCAAAATGAAGCAGCCACATATTATGCTTCAGATATCATCATGAAGAACGGATGCTATACATTCAATTTTAACAAAGAAGAAAAATTGATTGGTGAACTCACCTTGAATGTTGGCGGCATGCATAATATCGAAAATACTGTTGCTGCATTAGCTGTTTGTGATTTACTGAAAATCGATTTTGAGAAAACTAAAATAGCAGTGGCTGATTTCAGCGGTGTAAAACGACGATTCGAATACATCATCAAAAATGAGAAAGTCGTGTATATCGATGATTATGCGCATCATCCTGAAGAGTTGAGGATGCTGATATCAAGTGCAAAGACATTATTCAAAGACAAAAAAGTGTCTGTCATCTTTCAACCACATTTGTTTACCCGCACTAGAGACTTTGCAGAAGGTTTTGCTGAAAGTTTAGACCTTGCCGATGAAGTGATATTACTTGATATTTATCCCGCAAGAGAATTGCCGATTGAAGGAGTTAGCAGTCAAATTATCCTTGATAACATGTCGCTGAACAATCGACATATTCTTTCAAAAGAGTCAACATTGAAATGGGTACAGGCTTCACAACAGCAGGTGCTTATTACAGCAGGGGCCGGCGACATTGACACAATCATTGAACCTATAAAACAAATCCTCAGCGAAAAATAACATGAATCCCCGCATACAAAAAATAGGACGGAATATTCTCTTTTTGCTATCCATACCGGGTATTGTGGGAGCGTTTGTGTTTGCCAATACAACAAAACAAGATGAGAAACTTCATGGCATCTATGTTGATATATCAAATACGGAATTGAGTTTTGTTACAACAAATGATATCCTAAAACTTTTTAACGACAATCATATAGTTGTCAATAAATCTATCCTACGCAATGTAAACATCAATATACTTGAAAAAAAGATACGTGCCAATAAATGGGTACACGATGCTGAGGTTTATGTAACAGCCAATCATACGATTCATATCAGCATTTCGCAACGAAAACCTGTAGTGCGTATCAATCAAAATGACAGTAGTGATAGTGCCTATTACCTAGATGAGCAAGCGAATTCGATTGCATTATCAGATCAATATATTGCCAAAGTACCTGTCGTAACTACGCCAGATTTGAGCAATACCACACAGGATATTAAATTAAAAAGCGACCTAGTTAAACTAGCGAATTATGTACAAGCAGATCCATTTTGGAATACAATGATTTCGCAGATCAATGTAAATGAACAACATCAAATTGAATTGATTCCTGCGCTAGGAAACCAACTCATACAACTAGGATCGGCGGATGATCTCGATAGCAAAATGAAACGATTGCTAGCCTTCTATCAGAATGGTATGACAACCATTGAGTTGAATAGATATAATGAAATCGATCTTCGATTTGCACGTCAGGTGGTTGGAAGAAATACTGCCGTGAAAGAACTGATAAATAAAACAATTGAGAAAGCAAAAATCGAATTGGCGAAAGAACAAAAAGCCAAGTACCTATTGTCACTTCAATCGAGCCCTAAAAAAATTAACACACCACGCAACGAAAAAATAAAGGATACTAAAAAACAGATTGACAAAAAACAAAAGCCTTCGACAAAAAACAAAACAACTCATTAAAACCCACCCAAAACAATTAAAATTAAATGAACATGCAAAAAGAAAACCCGGTTATTGTTGGTCTTGATATCGGAACCACCAAAATTGTTGCCATCGCAGGACGTAAAAATGAATATGGCAAATTAGAAATCCTTGGCTTTGGAAAATCCGATAGCAGCGGTGTCAATCATGGGATGGTACTCAACATCGAAGAATGTATACGCTCTATTAATATCGCACTCACTAATTGCATGGTAAGCAATCCAAGTCTGACTATCAAAGAAGTCTATGTGGGTATTGCAGGCCATCATATCAAAAGTATTCAGACCCGTGGAGACAGAGTAGTTGCCAATATAGAAGAAGAAATCAAAAAAGAAGATATTGAAGCACTGATTAAAGATCAGTATAAAACCTACCTTCCAGCAGGTGATCAAATCATTGATATCATACCGCAGGATTTTACCGTGGATGCTATCACGAATCTTACGATGAAAGAAGTGATTGGAATGACAGGTATCAAGACAGGCGCTAACTTCCATATCGTAACGGGCGACAAGACCGCTATCAGAAATATTCATCGTTGTGTAACACGCGCTGGTTTATCTACTAAAGATCTTGTATTGCAACCATTGGCTTCTGCTGCCGCAGTAATGTGTGCTGAAGATCTAGAAGCTGGTGTGGCCATCGTTGATATCGGCGGTGGTACCACAGACCTTGCTATTTTTCATGAAGGCATGTTAAAACATACTGTGGTAATTCCAATTGCAGGCGTCAATATTACCAATGATATCCGTCAAGGTTTGGGTGTATTAAAATCGCAAGCTGAACAAATGAAAGTGCAGTTCGGCATGGCATTAGCTGACGAAGCAAAACCAAACGCTTTCATCACGATTCCTGGTTTAAAAGGACAGCAACCTAAAGAAATTTCTGCGAAGAACTTAGCCCATATCATACAGTCACGCATGGACGAAATTCTAGAATATGTCGTCTATCATATCAAGCAACAAAATCTTCAAGATAAATTACACGGTGGTATCATACTCACAGGCGGAGGAAGTCAATTGAAACATCTAATGCAACTCACACAATTTCGCACAGGATTGAATGCACGTATTGGACTTCCGAATGAACATCTTGCGGCTGGACATACAACAGAATTACTCAAACCTATGTATGCCACTTGTATCGGATTAATCCTTCGTGGTTATGATGATTTTGAAAATAACAGACTTCGATTTACATCCAACAATACCGAAGATAATTTACCTGAAAGCGTTGAAGCTATCGGTACTTTCACAAGTATGGCACAAAAGTTTGAGCCTAGTGTTGAAGAATTACTGCAGCAAGAATTCGGACAGGCTGAAGATGATCACTCATTATCTAATCTATATCCAAGCGCTGAACATACACTCACATTAGATACTGTTCAAGAAATTCAAACTAATTTATTTCAAGCGCCCTACCCCAATGAACCAATTGTCAGAACCGATCATCACGGTACAAAAATAAATGAACGATCTAAAGTAATTAAAGACGTGTTTAGTACAGTCAAAACGACTGTGCTGCATTGGTTTGAAAACGTCGATGATGAGCGTCTAGACAACTAAACTAACTTACCTAAACCCAATTCAAAAAACCCAAAAATTCAAAACAATGATTCAATTTGAGCTACCACAAAACAATGCAAACATCATCAAGGTAATTGGTGTTGGCGGCGGCGGCGGTAATGCCGTTAATTACATGTATAACCTTGGTCTGGAAGGTGTAGACTTCATCGTCTGCAACACAGATAAAAAAGCACTAAATAGCAGCCCTGTCCCTACAAAAATACAACTCGGGCCATCACTAACACAAGGCCTTGGGGCTGGTGCGAACCCTGAAATAGGTCAACGTGCCTGTCAGGAAAGTATCGATGAAATTGAAAATTTACTGATGAACAATACAAAAATGGTATTTGTTACAGCAGGTATGGGTGGCGGCACCGGAACAGGCGCTGCGCCAATAGTTGCTAAGGTTGCAAAAGACCTAGGCATACTGACAGTCGGTATCGTCACGACCCCTTTTTCATACGAAGGCAAACGCAGACAAAGACAAGCCGAGGAGGGCATCAATGACTTACGTGGAAAAGTAGATACCATCTTGGTTATCTCAAATGATAAGCTACGTCATCAATTTGGAAATATTGCGGCGTCACAAGCATTTTGCCGTGCGGATGATATTCTGGCTACAGCTACAAAATGCATAACCGATGTTATTAATTCACAAGGACATATCGTAGTTGATTTTGCCGATGTGAGCACAGTGATGCGTGATGGTGGGGTTGCCATTTTAGGTAATGCCACAGCCGTAGGCGAAAACAGGGCGTATGAAGCAGCCGAATTGGCATTGAATTCACCGCTACTAAATGATAATAATATTAACGGAGCGAAATGGGTTTTATTAAATATTAATTCGGCTCATGGCATACACGAACATACGTTGGATGAAGTTGAAATGATACAAGCCTATATTCAAGAAAAAGCCGGCGAAGATTGCGATGTAATTTTCGGAACCGGATTTGATGACAACTTAGGTGAACATATTAGTGTTACCATTATCGCTACCGGATTTGAATATAAAAATACACAAAGTGCCTACTCGACCGAAACAATGAAACCACATGCTGAGCGAACAAAGATTGTGATGACGCTTGGCGAAACAGGTGAAGAAAATAAACTCTTTGATACCAATACAGACAAGCCAGCCGACACAAAAATGGAAGCGATTGTAAACGAAATCGTTACTGTAGTGGCTGACCCTATGGCACCGACAATGATTGAAATCGAACCACCAGCCATCCCTTCTGTTATGGCTTTCGGTTTGGGGAAATCTAAACCTCAGATCATGAACATGACGCCAATTGCAACAATGCAACATACAATTGATGCAACCGTTAAAGAGGTGTATACTTTAGACATACAGGAAGACGATGCTCAACCTGAAATGTTGATTGTTAGTGAGCCGGAATCTATCATCGAACCTATAACAATCGTTGAGCCTTTGGCTACCATCGAACCTATAGCGATCATTGAACCAGTCATAGAAATGCAAGAAGAACAAAAAATTGTTTTTGAATTGTCACCGGTAGTAGAAGAATCCACAGTTGAAGTAATAGCATCGTCGAATAACATAGAGGCTGTTAATGCAATAGAGGATATTCAAGAAGAATTAAATGCGCTGTTCAACGCACCGATGAAAGAGGTGGAAAAGACTGAACAGGAAATGAAAGATGATTATGTAACCCTTAAAGGAATTACATTAAATCGTCGTAAAGGAAGTCGATTGTTGACCGATACAGAACTTGAAGCTGAAGTGAATTTTGAATTACAGAAACGAGCCTTTGACGAACGAGCTTCGCGTCTTCGTTCAATGAGTTTCAATGTAAACAAAGCTGACATCGATAGCGACGAATCAAACATACCTGCATTTATGCGTCAGAATAAAGTATTAGATCCACATCCATCATCAAGCGACGATGTGTACTCTGATATTAAGATAAATAATGGCGCCTTGAATGGTTCGAACATAAGTACGTTAAATACATTTTTGAACGGGAAGAATCCCGATTAAGTCTATTTGTTTTTTGTTTTTGGGTGAACAAGAGGGGTGGTTACGGAGGTAACTGCCCTTTTTGATTTTATGCCTGTTTCGTTTAAAAAAGACAAGAATCATTCAGTATAAAAAGCTAGCTTCTTCTGCAAAACATCCGCAATAAAGTATACAAGAATCAGTGTTTGCGTTGATACAATGAAAAAGCGTGTCTATGACATCATCGACATACACACGCTTACATTCTATTGTTACTTTAATTGCTTAAATGATCAAAATAAAGTACACTATTTATAATTAATTCAACCCTTTAAGGCATTCATCAATCGCCTCAAAATTTGGAAGGTCACCGGCACTTTCAAGAACCTCTGCATAACGAATGATCCCATCTGCATCAATAACGAATGCTGAACGTTTTGAAACACCGCGCATTTCAAATGCGAATGATTCATATAAACATTCGTACATTGCTGATACCTCTTTATTGAAGTCAGACAGCAAATCAAACTCAAGTAAGTTCTCTTGCTTAAATCGTCCCAATGTGAATAGCGAATCGATAGAGACACCAAGAATTGCTGCATTCATTCCATGGTATTTAGCCATATCATCGCGCATGCTGCACAATTCCTTTGTGCACACACCTGAGAATGCCAACGGGAAAAATAAAAGCACCACATTTTTGCCTTTATAATCGGATAAGGATACTTTGTTCTTCTCTGTATTAAATAAAGCAAACTCGGGCGCTGATTGTCCAATTTCTATTTTCATAATATTAAAATTTGTCCAAATGTAAGTCAGCAAAAGGTTATTCCCAAACTATTCACAACACAAAAAGGTATTATACGTATTTATGAAGAATAGAGTATCATTGTGCAACTGAAACTACAAGCACCTTGACAGAGCATATAATTAACCTTGAAACCGTCAACCCAATTGAATTTTTTGGAGTTAACAACAACAAGTTCGATATCCTGAAAAAAAAATTCCCCTTACTTAAAATCTTATCACGTGGTTCGCTCATTAAGATTAGCGGACAAACAGACGATGTAGATAATGCCAAAGACAAGATTAACCTGATTGTTCAATATCTAGAACGAAACGGACATTTGTCAGAAAATTATTTCTCCCAACTACTTGGCGATGATGACGGCATGATTGACGAAAAAATTGTCGATGATGCCAGTAATGATATCCTGGTATTCGGACAAAACGGAAAAGTCATTCGGGCCAAAACAAAAAATCAGAAGCTGCTCGTTTCTGCCTCTGATAAAAATGATATCCTTTTTGCTGTTGGCCCTGCGGGAACAGGAAAAACATACACGGCTGTTGCATTGGCAGTGAGAGCGCTTAAAAACAAAGTCGTGAAGAAGATTATCCTAACTCGACCTGCGGTTGAAGCCGGCGAGAATCTCGGATTTCTTCCCGGTGATTTGAAAGAAAAAATAGACCCCTACTTACGCCCATTGTATGATGCCTTGGATGATATGATACCAAGCGACAAACTTAATTATTACATGACCAATCGGGTGATTGAAATTGCGCCGCTTGCCTACATGAGAGGACGAACACTCGACAATGCCTTCATCATTTTAGACGAAGCTCAAAATACAACCGAGCTGCAAATTAAAATGTTCTTGACACGGATTGGCCCCTCTGCAAAAGCCGTGATTACAGGTGATATGACACAAATTGACTTACCTAAAAACCAACAAAGCGGATTATCGAAAGCGATACACATCCTTAAGAATATCGAAGGGATTGCACATATTGAACTCGATGATGAAGACGTGGTGCGACATAGACTGGTAAAACAAATCATTCGCGCCTATGAAAGAGCGAATGATGCAACACATAAGGATGCTCGGAATGGTCAAGATAACAATGGGAAATAATTTAGCACACATCCTTTTGTTCCTGCTATTGCTTACGGTTGTCGGTTGCAAGCAAACAGAAGAGAACACTGCGACATCAACTGTAAGCCAAGCTATCAAAAAGTCTGTATTTAAAAAAGGGATTGCAGAAAGTAAACAATTGCTGCATGATGGTGATATTGTACTTCGAACAGGTAATGATGTTATCAGTGGTTTGTTTGCTCAATTAAACAAACGAGACAAAACCTATTCGCATTGTGGTATTGCATTTTTAGAACACGGACAATGGGTGGTGTATCATTCAATTGGTGGCGAAGATAATCCTGATGAAAAATTACGACGAGATGCATTCGATAAATTTGTCAGCAGTGAACATAATGTGGGTTATGCCATTTGTCGCTATCCACTCACGTCCAAGCAAACTCAATCGTTGATGAACACGGTGATTTCATTTTATACAAATCGCATTCCATTTGATATGAAATTTGATTTACATACCGATGATCGATTGTATTGTGCTGAAATGATTTACAAAGCTTTTAACAAGGCATTAGACACTTCGCATTTCTTTACAACCACCATCCACAGAGGCTTTGAGTATGTTTCAACCGACAATATCTTCGGCAATAATAACGCTAAGATTCTTTGTCATATCGTTTATTAAATCTACTTTTGTCCAAATTATAAAATAACAATACATGAAAAAATTATTATTATCAGTTGTAGCATTTGTGTTGATGACATTTGCCATAATGAGCTGCGGCAACAAAAGCAATCCAAAAGATGTATCACAAAATTTCTTGAATGCCTTGACGAAGATGGATTATGAAGGTGCAAAGAAATACGGCACTCCTGAAACCGGTAAGATGTTGGATATGCTTTCTAGCTTCTCAAATATGATGCCTGATTCAGTAAAAAATAAGGCCAAAGACATCAAAGTTGAAATTAAAAATGTTAAAGAAGAAGGAGACAAATGTGTTGTGACTTATAAGAACAATGAAAAGGAAGAAGAACAAACCTTGAATCTGATTAAAAAAGATGGCAAATGGCTTGTGAATATGACAAAAGATGAAACCATGGGTGCAGGTGAAGAGCCAACACCACAAGCTGACGAACCACTAGAAGAATCCGCTCCAATGGCCGATTCAGTAAGTGTTGATACTGCACAATAATCACGTAAGAAATTATAAAAATTAAAAGCCCTTCGGAAACGAGGGGCTTTTAATTTAAACCGTTTGAAGAACTATTACCCTTATGATATGACGCATACTTGGTAATACGAAAAAAATAAACACGTTGCTCAATACCAGATCAAAGCAACGCATTATTCCTGTAGCTTATAACTTTTAGGGATCAAAAAAGGGTAATCAACCTCTTTATCAAACTCAGCTTTATTGATTTCCATATCGAGTTGCAAGGCGCCTTTAATATCAAGTATATTGTATTGTCGTTGCGCAGGAAACAATCGATTATCAACT
>Ga0209596_1001409_pt1 | contig 20692 bp, 17 predicted proteins | sample M_130807_MF_Meta_FD_187314 | JGI IMG/M metagenome (GOLD analysis project Ga0209596, IMG submission 187314) | Freshwater microbial communities from Lake Montjoie, Canada to study carbon cycling - M_130807_MF_MetaG (SPAdes) (version 2) | ecosystem: Environmental > Aquatic > Freshwater > Lake...
GGCAATATTTTTATATTCATTTGTCAAAAATTATGCCGAAAATTGACGAGATAATCACCAAAATTAATAGCAAAACCAAATCCACTAATTAAATTTTTTGATTTTGTTTTTAATCAAAAGAGGCGATTCATCTTCAAGCTAAATTTGTGAACGCAAATTTAATGCGTAGCAAAAAAAATTTCAAAAAACCCAACAATTCATCGCGGATACGGCGATTTACTCGCCGTGGAGCGATTCATCTTCAAGCTAAATTTGCTTCAGCAAATTTAATGCGTAGCAAAAAAAATCGCTTTTGCAAAAAATTTCTAGGCATTTTATTTTTTTGGCGAGGGAATGTATAAGGACATACATGACCGAGTTAAAAAAATAAAATAACGACGAAATTTGAAGCAAAAGTAGATTTTTTAAAATGTTAGTATCAATGAGCCCATGGTCTTCTTGCTCTCAATATCGCGATGCGCCTTAACCACATCTTGAAATTTATAATTATTAATTTTTGGACGAATAATTCCCTTAGTTAATGCTGCAAAAATTTCGTTTGAAGCCATTATTAATTCTACGCGATTGTTCTTATATTTGGCAAGAGTTGGACGCGTTATATAAAGTGAATTGCCGACTAAATCATCTAAATTAAAATTTTCAACAGCGCCGGAAGTTTCGCCATAACTTACACACATTCCCATCGCCCACAGGCATTCTAAAGATTTGTTTAAAGTATCCTTGCCCACTGAATCATAAACAATGCCGACACCAGCATAATCGGTAATCTTACCAACTTCCGCAACTAAATCTTGAGTTTTGTAATTTATTACATAAGAACATCCAATCGAACGAGCATAATCCATTTTGTCATCGGAGCCAACTGTGCCTATGATTTCGATGTTTAAATATTTTGCCCATTGACACAGAATATGTCCAACGCCACTAGCTACCGAATGGATTAAAATTCTTTTAACTAGCGAGGCAATGTAAACCCTGTGAAGCAAAGTGTGCGCCATCAAACCCTTAAGAAGGCTCGAGGCCACTTGTTCGTCAGTTACATCATTTGGGACGGGAATTAAATTATAAACATTTACCGCTTTTTGTTGGGCGTAAGCGCCAAATCCAGCGTTTACATAAGCAACCCGATCGCCAAGTTTAAAATCCTTAACTTCCGAGCCAAGCGCAACTATAACTCCCGAAGCTTCGAGACCAAGTATCACCGGAAATTTATTAAGTTTATACTGTCCACTTCTAAAAGCATGATCAAAAAAATTGATGCCAATTGCTTTATTCTGAACAATTACCTCGTCTTTTTTAGGTTTTGGATCTTCAACATTTTCAATTTTTAAATTTTCTGGTCCACCGATTTTATGAAGAAGGATTGCTTGCATTTTTTTAAAAAATTTAGTTAATTAACTTATGAAAAGCTTCATCTTTAAATTATAATTTGATTTGATTTAAGATGGCGCTTTTACATTATGTCATTTTATAAAAATAACATGGATACTCATAAAAATATTATACTAAAATATAATTATGATAAAAAATCTATCTTGCTAATTCCATAAAATTTTAAATTAAATGCAACATCAAAATTTATTTGTTTTCGATATAGAAACAATTCCCGATATAAAAACCGCCAAAAATTTACTTCATATTGAGGGCGATACAACCAATGAAATCAGGAGCAAGCTCGTAAAATATCATCTTGATATTACCGATCAAAAAAATAGTTTCTTGCGTCAAATTTTTCATCAAATTATTGCCATTAGTTTTGTTGAAGCTGAAATAGTTCGCGATTCTCAAGGCCAAGAATATTATCGCATAATTGACATTCGCTCAGGTGGCGATTTATCAAGCTTGGAGAGCGATTTAACCAAAGGATTTTTTCAACATTTAAAGAAAAAATTCTCAAGATTAGTGAGTTTTAATGGCAAAAATTTTGACTTACCGGTTTTAAAATATTCAGCGATGAAGCACGAAGTTGAGGCGGGCTGGCTTTACAAAAGTGGCGATAAGTGGAATAATTATAATCAAAAATTTAGCCTCGATTGGCATTGCGATTTAGCGGATGCATTTTCTGATTTTGGAGCTTCGGCTCGTTTAAAAATGAATGAATTATGTTGCGCTTTTAACTTGCCTGGAAAAATGGGGGTCGATGGCTCTCAAGTCATGGAAATGTATGATGCGGGACGCCTACAAGAAATTCGTAATTATTGCGAAACCGATGTAATTAATACTTATCTTTTGTATTTAATTTATCAACATCACAACGGCTCTTTGAGCAAAGAAAATTTTGCAAAATGTAAAAATGATTTACGCGAATTTTTAGAAAAAAATTCGCAAGAAAAAAATCATTTCGCCGAATATTTACAAAACTGGGTTTAAATTAAGCAAAGTAAAAATGCTATTTAAAATTTCTTTTGACTTACCCAAAGTAAAATTGCTTTTTGCACATGAAGACGATTTTCTGCTTCATCAAAAATAACTGAACGCGCTGAATCAACTACTTCGCCAGTCGCTTCATTACCACGATAAACTGGCAGGCAATGCGTAAAAATTGCCGTTTTTTTGGCATGCTTCATTAATTTTTCATTTACTTGAAAAGGCGTCAATAAATTAATTTTTTTCTGACGCAAAGCATCATTATTTTCTGACTCATCGCCCATTGAAAACCAAGTGTCGGTGATGATCACATCAGCATCTTTAACGGCATTTTTTGCGTCATGATGGAGCGAAATTTTTGCGCCATTTTTACGCGCCTTAGCAATTTCTTTAACACTAAAATCGATTTCTTCAGGCGAAGCAACCGCAAGCTCGTAACCGAATTCTTTGGTGGCGTGAATATAGGAATTCAAAACATTATTTTGATCACCGCACCACACTAATTTTTTACCAGCAATTTTACCAAAATGCTCTTCGATTGTCATCAAACTTGCCAAAACTTGACAAGGATGCGAATAGTCGGATAAACCATTAATAACAGGCACTTGCGAGTTTTTGGCAAGCTCTAAAATCGCTTCATGCGAATTGGCGCGAATCATTACAAAATCAACATAGCGCGACAAAACTTTGGCGGTATCGGAAATTGTTTCGCCCTTGCCAAGTTGCATATCATTTTTATTCATAACAACGGCATTGCCACCAAGATGACTAATCGCAACTTCAAAAGAAGTTCTGGTGCGCGTCGAAGTTTTTTCAAAAATCATCATTAAATTTTTATGAGGTAGCAATTTGGAATGCTTAGCTATATCATGATTTTTCTTAAGCTTTTTAGCAATTTTGATAATTTCTTGAAGTTGCAGTTTCTCGATTTCATTTAAATCGATGAAGTGACGAATCTTTTTATTAATAATTTTTTTCATAATTTTATTAAAAAACATTTGGAAAATTTTATAAATCATTTAAAAAGCTAAATATAATACACTTTTTGTCAAGAAATTCAGTTTATAAAATGTTAAAAAAAATTTTTATTGTTAGTGGTGGGACAGGTGGACACATAATTCCTGCCCGATGTTTAGCTAATTTATTACATCAACAAAATCATCAAGTTTTATTTTTTGGAGATGAAAAAATTCATAATTATATAAAACTTAGTGATGACTTTAAAACCTTTGTAATCAATAGTTCACAGTTAAAAAAATCATTTTTTTCTTTGATAAAAGGCTTCACAAAAATTAGCTTTGGAATAATAAAATCTTTGTACTTTATTATTAAATATCGCCCCGATTATATCTATGCTTTTGGAGGTTATGCAACCTTTCCAATGTTGATTGCATCAGCGCTTACAAATCGCAAAATTATTCTTCATGAACAAAATGCTCATTTAGGAAAAGTTAATAGAATTTTTGCAAAATTTGCTACAAAAATTGCCCTTTCATTCGAAGAAACCAGCGGAATCAAGCCCGAATTTAAAAATAAAACTTTTTTTACAGGAAATCCCGTTCGCGAAGAAATAACTAAATTACACGATAAAAAATATTCTTTACCTGATTTTGAAGAACCCAAAATTATCGATAATAAATTAGGTTATGATATATTGTTAAATTCGGATTTTTATCCCGTCGAAGAAAAAAATAAAATGTTCAAAATACTTGTAATTGGTGGCTCGGGTGGCGCTAAAATTTTTAGCGAAATTTTGCCAAAAGCATTTTTTAATTTTTCTGAAAATATCAAAGAAAATATTCAAATCACTCAACAATGTCGCGAGGAACTTGTAGAATCAACATTTGAACAATATCAATCATTTAATATTAATGTAATTGTAGATAGTTTTTTCGAAGATATGGCTCAATTAATCGACGATTCTCACTTGATAATAGCGCGCGCAGGTTCATCTTCGATATTTGAATTTTGTAGCGCCAATAAACCAATGATAATAATTCCTTTTGCCAAATCCGCCGACAATCATCAACAAAAAAATGCCGATTTTTTAGCGCAAAAAGGGGCGGCGATTGTGATTGAAGAAAAAGAATTTACTATTCAAAAAATTAATGAAATTTTTAACAGATTATTTACGGAAAAAGATATTTTATTTAAAATGTCTAAAAATGCTGGAAATATTGCAATTATCGATGCAACATCTAATTTATCAAAATTAATTAACTAGGCTTTTAAAATGGAACACACTTTAATAATCGAAAAAAATACTACCCCCGATTATGAACAACTTACCTTGGGCGAGATGTTGCGAGTCAATCGCGAGAACCTCAATATTAAAATTGAAGAAATAGCTAGTTTTTTAAAAGTTAGAACAAGTGATATAGCCTTGCTTGAGAATAATGATATAGAAAAAATTGCTAAAAATATTTACATCCCCGGGTTAATTAAATCATACGGTAAACACTTAAAAATTAGTGCAAAAATTATCGATATAAAAATTCAAGAATTATCGCTTCGCTCAAATGTCGAAGTAAAAAAACATATTCTTTTAAATATTGGAGATAGTAGAGAACTATCGCCAAATAAAGAGACTTTCTTTAATAGCTTAATTATTTCGACGATTTTATTTTTATTTTTTGTGATATTTTTTTCATTGGAGCGCAAAAATGAACTTATAAATACCGAGAACATTATTTCTGATATTCAAAAAATTAACAACTAAATGAATAAAATTTGGGCAAATTTTACAGTTGATTTTAAAAAAAAAGCGCTAGACACCCTCATCAGTTTTTTTAAATCTGAAGGTTTCAAAATTGGCGCAATAGTCTTTTTATGTCTTTTTGGAGCTGCTAAAATCTTTCCAAGTTTTCTAGATAATTCAAAATTAAAATTTGATTTAACCCAAAGATTAAGCAAGCTTACTCAAGCAACAATTTCAATCAAAGGCGATATAGAAATTGACCTCCTGCCCTCGCCTTCAATATCAGCGCATCATGTTTTCATTGAAAATTACGCCCCACCAGGTAAACGCGATAAAAGCGATAATTTTTATAATATTTATGTCGAAGATTTAAAAATAGTTTTTCCAATTTTAAGACTTAATAGCGGTAAGCTTATTGAAAGAGTAATTGCCGACAACGCTACGATAGAAGTCGCTCAACCCGAAGATTTGAAGAAAATTGTTAACAGTTCTTTTAGCGCAATAGCTGAACGAGTCTCAAAAAACATCCCCGATTCTCAAAAAAATATAACTTCAAAAGGCGGTATAAGTTCCAAATTATTCCCAATCAACGACATTGAAAGCGTTGCCATTGGATTATCAACAAATCCAAGTATTCAACTCAATGATTCCACCATTACTTTTTATAATGAATATGGCATTTCAAAAGAGTTTACCAAAATTGATTCAACAATTGATTATGGAGCAAATGCGATTGAAGGTTATGGCAGTTTTATAAGCCAATCCATTGAAAATGAATTCCGAATTCTTGCCAAATTTGATTCGATCGATAAAAATAAAAAAGATCCAAAAGATGATTCTTTTTTCTTTTTGAGTTCACCGGCTTTTGATCTGAAAATTAGCGGTCATTTTTTAGAAAAAAATCTCGACGGTCTTTTAAAAACAAAATTTCGTGGCTTTTTAGAATGCGATGTTCTTGAGCTAAAAAATCTTTATAAATCCTTAATTTCCAAAAGCGACTCCCTCTCCTCCAAGCTTCGTTACAATGGCAAATCAATAAAGTTAAGTTCCGAATTTTACAATGATGGCAAAAATATTGATTTGAAAAAAATTATTATTACTTCAGATCTTGCTAATGGCTCGGGCAATATCTATCTAGGCTTATCCGACAAAATTTTTACCACCGATATTAATCTTGAATTTGATGATTTAAATTTGGATAGCATTTGGTCAACGGAGAATCCCGCCAAAAAAATTGCCGAAAAAAATAAATCGCAAAATCTTATTGAAAATGCCCAAATATCTGCCGACGCAAAAGACTCAAAGCCACAAGAAAATGAAGTAAAAATCATTCCAAAACCCACAACTATAAAAGTGCGTAAACGCAATATTTCAGATCTAATTCTTGAGGCAAGAGATTACGATATTAACATGGAAATTTTTATTAAAAACGCCACTCTTTACGAGGGCCAAGTTAAGGATATAAAATTTTATGCAAACATTGCCAACGATAATAAAATATTAATTTCTCCCCTTTCCTTCAAGCTTCCTGGCAATTCAGAATTTAGGGCCAATGGTATTTTTGAAGAATCCGAGCTCAATTCAAAATTCACTGGCAATATCGATGGCAAAGGCGAATCTTTAAGTGAACTTTTTAAATGGCTTCAAGTTGAGTCGAATAATATTAAAATTAATAATTTGAAAAATTATGCTTTGTATGGCGATTTAGAAATCACTCCAAACCTAACTAGTCTTAAAAATTTTTATATAAATTTAGATGATAAAAAAACTGAATTTTATGGAAATGTTGAAATTATTGACAACGAAAAAAGTCGTTTTGTTAATACTAATATTCAGATTTCAGAATTTGATTTTGAAAAATATATTTCACTTTCAAAGAATAATAGCTATTTGAACGAAGGGGTTTTGTTTGATAAATTATTGTGGCTCAATCAAGTTTATTCAAACTATTCAATAAAATTAAAATTTGATAAATTGATATATGCCGACCAAGAATTTAAAAACCAAAATATTAATTTAGACTTTGGCCAAGGCTATTTAAAAGTTCCAAAAACTCATTTTGATTCCGAAAAAAATATTTTTGATTTTGAGCTTGATGTGGATATTAGCGATAAAAATCAAACCACCAATTTAAAACTTAATGCCGATAAATTAAAATTAAAATTAAAAGCCGATGATGACCCTTTAACAAGGGTTCACGGACTTAGTCTTTTTGATAAATTTTACAAACTGCCTTCGCTCCAAGGATTTTCTGGAGACATCTATTTAACTGCAAATGAAATTACCTTGGACGATAAATTAATTTCAAATTTTGATTATAAAAATTCTTTCAAAAATGGCGTTTTTGGTCAATCAAAACTTTCTATGCAAATTTATGACGGAACCTTTGAATACAAAGGCTTGTGCGATATAAAATACAACAAAATAATTAACGGATTATTTTCTTGCAAATCTTGCAATGTTAATAAAATTCTTAGCGATCTTTACAATGTAAAAGCCGTTGATGGCATCGCTAATTTATCGGGAAATATTGTAAGCATCGCTAAATCAGTCGATGAATTTAAGAATAATCTTAATTCAGAAATTAACATGGCGATTTCGGCCCCAAGGATTCGTGGCTATGGATTAAATGAGTTAGTCAAAAAAATGTTTTCAGTAAAAACATTTGCAAGCGAATTGGCGGAGCCAGAAAAAATTCTTGAAAACAAAGAATTATCCACTCAATTTGTTCAAGGTAAGGGATTTGTAAATCTAAAAGGCGCTAAAAATAGCAACTTCTCCCTTACTCTAAGTGGCCCCGCTATGAATTCAGTTTTTTCAGGAATTATCTTTTTAAATGACGAAAGTATTAATGGCACGCTAAATACTATATTTTTATCAGGCACTTCAGAGAAAAAAATTCCAATCAATATCGCCACTAATATTTTTGGTTTCTTTGATGATGTTGGTCATGTTTCTAATTTAAATCAGGCTCGCCAATATCTTGGTCTTGAGCGCATCAATAATCAAGAATTAAACGCTAAATTAGTGACTCAATCGGAAGAGAAAAAAGTTGCTAAAAAAAATCGAGTTATCCCTAAAAAAACTCCAGAAAAAATTGAATCTGTAACGATTGAAAATCAAATTATTGAGGAAGATAACAAAACTTTAGAAACTACATCGTCGGAATCTACGACGATTGAAACTCAAATTATTGAAGAAGATAACAAAGTTTTACAGCTTGTGTCACCAGATAAAGAAAATATTATTTCGGAAACTATTTTAATCGAAGATGATTCTTCTAAAAATACTCTTGATAACAAAATTATCTCACCAGAATCAGAAAATTCCGGTGTTGTTGTGCAACAATCTTTCTAAATCAAATGACCATTTCAATTGCTCAAATTTTACAAAAAAAATCTCAAGAAAAAATAATTTGTTTAACGGCTTATACTTTTCCAATCGCCAAAATTCTTGACAAAACTTGCGATATAATTTTAGTTGGTGATTCTCTTGGAATGACTATTTACGGGCATAGCGACACTACTCAAACCACTTTAGAAATGATGATAAATCATGGCAAGGCCGTTACAAAAGCTTGCGAAAACGCTTTAATCGTAGTCGATTTACCAATTAATACTTATGAAAATTCTTGCGAACAAGCGCTAAAAAATGCTCAAAAAGTTATTGCAGAAACTGGGTGCCACGCCATTAAAATCGAGACTTCGCACGCTTTAGTTCCAACCGTAAAATTTTTAGTCGATAACAAAATAAATGTGATGGGACATATCGGATTAATGCCTCAACATGTTAATGAAATTGGCGGTTATCGCTATCAAGGTCGCGATGAAGATTCGGCGCAAGAAATTTTTAAAACGGCTTTAGCGCTTGAAAAAGCCGGCGCTTTTAGTGTTGTAATCGAAGCAGTTCCCGCTGATCTTGCCACCAAAATTTCACAAAATTTAAAAATTCCAACAATTGGTATCGGAGCTTCTGCTGATTGTGACGGACAAATCTTAGTAATCGATGATTTACTCGGATTAAATCAAGAATTTAAACCAAAATTTGTTACTCATTATGAAAATTTATCGCAAAAAATTGATGAAGCGGTAAAAAAATTTTCTGCCGATGTAAAGATAAAAAAATTTCCTTTTGAAAATAATCTTTTGAAAAAATAATTCAAAAACTTTTAATCATTACAAGGTTTTTAGCGGGATTAACTAAAATTTTATTTCCAAAATATAATTTTTATTGATGATTTTTTTTCAAAACTTGACAGTTAGTTTAACAAAAATTACAATCGCGACTTTAACAATTTTTAATAATCATTTTTGTAAATAAATAATGTCAGAATTTCGTAATGTTGCAATCATAGCCCACGTCGATCATGGAAAAACAACTCTAATTGATGCCATGCTCCACCAAAGCGGAACTTTTCGCTCAAATCAACAAGTTGAAAATCGCGTTATGGATTCCAACGCTTTAGAGAAAGAACGCGGAATTACTATTCTTGCAAAATGCACTTCATTGATGTGGAAAGAGCAAAAAATTAACGTAATCGACACTCCTGGACACGCTGATTTCGGCGGTGAAGTTGAGCGAGTTCTTAACATGGCGGACAGCACTTTGCTTTTGGTTGACTCAGCAGAAGGAGTTATGCCTCAAACTAAATTTGTGCTTTCAAAAGCTTTAGCTCTTGGCTTAAAACCGATCGTTATTATCAACAAAATTGATCGTCAAGACGCTCGCCCCGATGAAGTTCTTAATGAAATTTTTGATTTATTCGTTTCATTAAATGCTAATGAACAGCAACTCGATTTTCCAGTGCTTTACGCTGTAGGTCGTGATGGTTGGTGCGTTCGTGATATGGATAAAGATGAGCGCAAAGATTTAGCGCCACTTTTCGATTTAATTCTTGAGCATGTTAATCCGCCACATTTTGATAGCGAAGCACCATTTACAATGCTTGCAACACTTCTTGATCATAGCCCTTATTTCGGCAGAATGCTTACTGGCAGAATTTATTCAGGTAAAGCCAAAAATTTAATGAATTTCAAAGCCCTAAATTTAAAAGGCGAAGTCGTTGAACAAGGTCGCCTGACAAAACTTCATGTGTTCCGTGGCGTTGATAAAGTTCCTGTCGAAGAAGCTAGCGCTGGAGACATCGTTTCCATTGCAGGACTTGAAAAAGCTTCGGTTTCAGATACTTTATGCGATATTTCAGTTGTTGAACCAATCAAATCAACTCCAATCGATCCGCCAACTATGGCGATAACAATTGGCGTTAATGATTCACCATTAGCTGGAACGGAAGGTTCCAAAGTTACATCACGCATGATTCGTGATCGTCTTTTTGCTGAAGCTGAAACCAATGTTGCTATCAAAGTAAAAGAATCAGATGCCAAAGACGCTTTTGAAGTTGGTGGTCGTGGTGAGTTACAACTTGGCGTTTTAATTGAAAATATGCGTCGTGAAGGTTTTGAAGTTTCGGTTTCGCGTCCTCGAGTTTTATTCAAAAAAGATAAAGCTGGAAATATGCAAGAACCAATTGAAGAAGTTGTTGTTGATGTTGATGATAATTTTAGCGGCGTTGTCGTTGAAAAACTTTCTTCACGCAAAGGCGAAATGATTGAAATGAAACCATCTTCTGGTGGCAAAACCCGTCTCGTATTTTATGTTCCGTCACGCGGTTTAATTGGTTATCAAAGTGAATTTTTAACCGACACCAAAGGAACAGGAGTTTTAAACCGTATTTTCCACAATTATGTCCCTTACAAAGGCGAAATGAAAAGGTCTAAAAATGGCGCCTTAATTTCAACTGACGCTGGTGAAGCTGTGGCATATTCATTATGGAATCTTCAAGATCGCGGAACTATGTTCGTAAAACCTCAACAAAAAGTTTACGCCGGAATGATTATCGGTGAAAACTCTAAACAAGGCGATCTCGAAGTTAATGTTTTAAAAGGAAAACAACTTACTAACATTCGCGCTTCTGGAACTGACGAAGCAATTCGCCTTACTCCTCCGAGAATCTTAACTCTCGAAGATATGATTACATATGTTGGAGATGATGAATTGGTTGAAGTAACTCCAAAATCATTAAGATTAAGAAAGAAATTACTTGATCCAAATGATCGCAAAAGATTAGGCAGAGGAAAAGAAGAAAGATTTGATTTTATTGAAGAATAATTTATAAAATATTTTTACTAATTATAAAATAAATTCTTTTATAATTAGTATTAAAATCATTCTTGACAAACAATATAAGATAATAGATTATTTTTTCACGAAAATTTATTTAACCAAAAGCCAAATGAAAACCCTAATTATTAAATACCTACCGAGCGGAGAAACCTCAAACACCAAAAAGCTCTTAGATATTTTTCTATCTAAAATAGAAAATCATCCAACAGAAATAGTTGATCTCTTAAATGTTGAAGTTCCAATATTCAATGAATTAAGCCTTAAAGCTTATTACAAAAGAAATTACAATAATCAAGCTCTCGATGCCCAAGAAGTTAAATCACTAGAGCAAAACGATAACCTCATAAAACAATTAAAATCAGCATCAAACATAGTTTTAGCTTGTCCAATGCATAACTTTGGATTTCCAGCCCAAATGAAAGCTTATATCGATGCTACAACATTTTTTAACGAGACTTTTTCATATGAGAAAAAAATGATGTCCGGTAAAAAAATACTAACGATATTTTCATCGGGCGGAATTTATCCAAACGAAACTTTTGGTTTGGATTATCCAAACTGGAATTCAATCGCCCTAACCGCTCATGCCACCTTTAATTTCATGGGCTTTGACGAGGTCAAAACAATCGGCACGAGCCTAAGAGGCGAAGAAAACACCATCAATAACTTACCTAAAATTTCAATCGAAATTGCGGATATTGTTAAAAAATGGTATACATAATTTATTAAAGAATTTATAAAAATTGTTTAATTACTTTTTATCAGTTTTTTTGTCGAAGAATTAGCTACTTCTTTAATTTTTTCTTGAATCAATTTTTCAAGAGCTTTTTTTATAAAATAGCTTTTTGATCTTTCCTCAAATTCACATAATTTGATAAGGGATTTTTCAAGATCAGCTGGAATTTGAGCGGAAATAGTAACTACTTTATTTTCTTTCATAACAATAAATAATTTTTAGGTTAATAAAATTCTCAATAAACATTAGAGGTTTATTTAAGATTTTATTCATCTTTTTAATAAAAACAAAAAATAAACTTTTTATTTGTGCTTCATAATAAGAAAAATAACATATTTTTTTTAACAAAAAATGAATTAATTTTAGAACTTGTTAACCTAGGCTTTAAAAGGTTTCTCGCCTCTCAAATATGGGGTTGGATTTACTTAAAAGGTGTGGTAAATTTTTCTCAAATGTCCAATGTTTCAAAAAACAACATCGATGTTTTAAATCAAAAATTCTTGTTCGAAAGATTGACAGCTATTAATCTGACTCGGTCTTTTGACAATACAATAAAATTTTTATTAAAACTCTCAGATGCTCGCGAAGTCGAGTCCGTCTATATCCCCGAAGAAGATCGCGCCACTTTATGCGTTTCTTCTCAAGTTGGTTGCACTTTATCTTGTAAATTTTGTCATACTGGAACGCAAACCTTGGTGCGCAACTTAGAGCCTCATGAAATAGTCGCCCAAATAATTTTAACCAAAGATTTAATTAATGACTGGGATTCTCAAAATCGCAAGCTCACCAACATAGTATTCATGGGCATGGGCGAGCCTTTTTTTAATTATGAAAATGTTGCTAAAGCTTTAGAAATTATTTGCGATCCTGACGGCTTAAACTTTTCTAAAAGAAGAATTACTATTTCAACTTCGGGTTTAGTGCCCGAAATTTTGCGTTGCTCGCAAGAGTTAAAAGTAAATCTAGCAATATCCCTTCATGGAACAAATGATAAGCTTAGAACCGATATAATGGCGATTAATAAGAAATATCCATTACATGATTTGTTAAGCGCTTGCAAAACTTATAACCAAGAAAATCCGCAACAAAAAATTACTTTTGAATATGTGATGTTGCGCGATGTTAACGACAAAGATGAACATGCTTACGAACTGGTCAAGCTCATCAAAAAATATAATTTAAATTGCAAAGTTAACCTGATTCCATTCAACAAATGGAATGGTTGCGAATATGACACTTCTAACATTACTCAAACCAAAAAATTCCAAGAAATTTTGAAGCAACATGATCTAATTGCGACGATTCGTAAAACTCGTGGCGATGATGTTTTGGCGGCTTGCGGGCAACTAAAATCAGCCTCGGAAAGGGTTAAAAAATCATAAAAACCTTTGTGCTCTGCCCCCAAGAGATTACGCACCGACATTTTATAAAAACACTGGCAACGATTTCGGTCTACAGCTCCCTCCTCCCTTTTTTTTGATGGCTTGCACCACTACATTTTAATTAAAACTTGGAAAGCTTTCAGGTTGTAGCTCCCCCCTTGATGCTTAGAACCCACAAGTTTGGAAAAGCTTCATGCTGTAGCTCCCCCCTTGATGCTTACAACCCACAAGTTTGGAAAAGCTTCATGCTGTAGCTCCCCCCTTGAGGGCTCTTCGCGTTAAAAAATAGCCTAAACGGCTATTTTTAGCGAAGAGGGGCGATAAAATCGCAACGTTAGTTGCGATTTGTGAGCCGTGGGGGGTCAGAAACTTAGAGCGTCAAAGGACTTGAAGTTATCGTAAAAATTACAACAAAAAAAATTCAAAAAAGTTAATTTCTTTATTCTACTTTAAAATAAAAAATATTTTCTCTTTAATAAACTTTTCTACCCCTCACCCTAACCCTCTCCCCGCAAGCGGGGAGAGGGGATAAGGACAATAATTTTTTTCACTAAAAAGTAGAAAATCAAATTAAGAATTCTGACTCTCCCGATTTATAAATTTTAACCTTCGAAAGTCTTCGCCCCAAAGCTCTAGCTCGATGGCTTACACCCCTAAACTTTACAATAATACTCGTCAAGCTTACGGTCTAATCACCCTCCCCTTGTGGGAGGGTAAAATTTTCTGAAAGAAAATTTTGGGAGGGGTTAAAAGCAATATCAAGAAATTGCCAATTTTGGAATTTTTTTGCGGATAAACGTTTCATCTTTTTCTTCGAAAAAGATTCACGCCAGGGACCAGCGTCGCTTCGCTCCTGATCCCGTTATTTGCTAAAAATAGCCGTTTAGGCTATTTTTTTAACGCAAATAACCCTCAAGGGGGGAGTGATTTCAACGAGCTCGGTCTAATCACCCTCACGCTTTAGGGGGTTAAAAACAAAATCAAGAAATTGTCTTTTATTTAAAAAAATCGCCGACTTTTTTGAAAAAATTTTCTGATTTTGGGTTGCTCGAAGATTTATTTTGCATAATTTTATCAAGCTTTTGCAATAAATCTTTTTCTTCGGATGATAATTTTACCGGCACTTCAATGTTAATTTTAACATACATGTCGCCCCTTCTGCCACCTGAGCTAATAACACTCATACCTTTTGATTTTAAACGCAAAGTATCACCACTTTGTGAACCTTCGGGAATTTGTAAGCTAACTTTTGTACCATCAATCGTAGGAATTTCAACGCTTCCGCCGAGTGACGCCGTGGTCATGCGAAGTGGCATTTCGAAATGAATATCGGCTTCTTTGCGTGTAAAAAATTGATGTTTACGAATCGAAACATAAACATATAAATCGCCCGCAGTGCCTCCACGAAATCCAGCCTCACCTTCACCGGAAAACCTGATGCGGTTGCCCTCTTCAACTCCCGAAGGAATTTTTGCCGATAAAACTCTTTCTTTGTTAACTCTGCCTTGTCCACTACATTTTTTGCATGGATTTTTAACCATCTCGCCAGCACCACCGCAAGTATGACAAGTTTTTTCAACAATAAAAAATCCTTGTTGCACACGAATTGCACCCGAACCTTTACAAGTTGTGCAAGTTGTCGGTCGTGAATTATCGCTAGAGCCAGAACCGTTGCAACCATCGCATTTTGATGGAATAGTAAATTTAATTTCTTCGACGCAACCACCAAAAGCTTCTTCTAAAGATATTTCAAGATTATAGCGAACATCTGATCCGCGTTGCGCTGAGGATTTTTTTTGCGACCTTCCGCGACCTGAACTATCGCCAAATATATCACCAAAATTACTAAAAATATCATTAAAATCAAAGCCGTCAAAACCAGCTCCTGACTGCCCACGAGAACCGCCACCGCCGAAACCTTGATTTGGATCTTGATGCCCAAATCGATCATAGCCCGCGCGTTTTTGGTCATCTTTTAAAACTTCATAAGCTTCGGTCGCTTCTTTAAATTTTGTTTCAGCTTCTTTATTTCCCGGATTGCGATCGGGATGATATTGCATCGCCAATTTTCGATAAGATTTTTTGATTTCGTCAGCCGAGGAGCCTTTTTTTACTCCAAGCACATCGTAATAATCTCTTTTGCTCATAAATATTATTGGTCAGAATTTTAATATTAAATTTGTTTTTTCGCGAAAATTAATCGAAAATATTATAGTTTTTTTTAAGCCAATTTTCAAGTTGTAAAAAAGCTTCTGCTCGATGAGAAATTTGATGCTTAAAAATTGAATCAATTTCGCCAAAAGTTTGGTTCATGCCATTTTTAATAAAAATTGAATCATATCCAAAGCCTTTATTTCCAAGCGCCGGGTAAGTTAAATAACCATCAACCCTGCCCTCAAAATTAATTTTAAAATTATTTTTTGGATTGTACAAACACAAATTACACACAAAAAAAGCTGAAGGTTTTTGCTCGGAAAAAATATTTTTTTTCTGCAATTCTGTAAAAATTTTTTCAAAAGCAAATTCAAAATTTTTATTGCCATTATTGTCAATCGCATATCTTGCCGAGCGAACCCCTGGATTATTTTCCAAAGCTTCGATGCACAAACCCGAATCATCGGCAAGCGTTAAAATTTTAGCATTATCGCCATAAAATTTTGCTTTAATAAAGGCATTTTCAGTAAAAGTTTCAGCATTTTCTTCGGGTTCAATAAGATTTAAAGATGAAGCTGGAACGGCTTGGATCTCAAGGCTTTCTAGTAATTTTGCAATCTCGAGAAATTTGCCATTATTATTGGTGGCAATTAAAATTTTCTTCATTTCAAAATTTTTAAATTATATAAATTTTTTTTAATAAAAAAGCCGACCCAATATTTTGGATCGGCTTTAAAAAATAAAATTTTTTAATAAAGATTAGGCTTGAGCCGTTTCTTCTTTAGCTTTAGAAGCTTCGATTTCTTTATTTAATTTTTCTTGAGCTTTTTTCTTTAAATTAGATCCTTTGGCTTTTGGCTTGAAATCTGGCTTATATTTGTCAGCACCTTTAACTCCAAGATTAATTAAGAATTTAGCAACTTTTTCAGTAGGTTGCGCACCAACTGACAACCAATATTCCGCACGCTCTTTGTCAATTGTGACGCGTTTTTCATCGGTATCGCCGAGAAGCGGATTGTAAGTTCCGAGTTTTTCTAAAAATTTAGAATCACGCGGGGATGTGCTGTTTGTAGCAAGAATACGATAGTATGGGAGGTTTGTTCTGCCCCCTCGAGAAAGACGAATTTTAATCATTTTTTAAAAATTTTTTACTTATAAATGGTTGAGGAATATTGCAAATCATAAAATAAATAAATTCAATTGCAAGTGCGATTTTTATTACTCGAATTAATTATATTGCCCAAAAGTATCTTCGTCGTAATTTTCAATTTTAAATAAAATTCGAATTTAAAGACAAATCAACTCAAGCTCAATAAAATTTGGCCTCGAAAGGACGAAACGATAAAATTCAATTACGCTTTTAAGAAGAAATCGCATTATTTTCGGCGCTACATTTATTCAAAACTCTTGAAGCTCTAGCAATTGAATTGGTCAAATAATAATCATAATTTTTTACCGATAATTTTGAATCTTCAAAATTAAGTTTTAAATTATCGTTAGTAATTTTTAAAGATGACTCGTCGCAATTATTTATTTTATTAATTCTCGATAGAATTTTATATTCTTCATCAAGTTTTGACAATAGTTCATGGTAATTTTTGAAACCTAAATCAAGGTTAAGTTTTTGAGCTATTTCGCAAATAATTTCATAATCAATTTTTGATTCTCCAACTCCAAAAACAACTCTTTGAGCCCTCTGAATCCTGCCTTCGAGATTGGTATAAAATCCATCTTTTTCGACAAAATTACATGTTGGAAAAATTATATCGGCAATTTTAACGGCGTTATCGCCATTCGAACCAAGATAAATTACAAAACAATTTTGTAATTTTGAAAAATCGATTTCATCGTCAACATTTTGCAAAAATAATAATTTTATTTCGCCTTTTTGCGCGTGATCAATTATTTCTTGAGTCGATTTTTTACTAACAAAATCAAGCTCTAAACCATTAATCAAGCCGGTTGATTTCGCTAAAAAATTAAAGCCGTTCCAATCATTGCGAAGCATATTATATTTTGTGGCAATCGCTTTACATAATTTAATTATTTCGGCGCCGTCTTCGCGAGAAACCGCATCTTCGCCGACAATCAACATATTATTTTTAGCTTGTTGCAGAACTTCACAAAATGGATTTTTGCCATCTAAAATTGATTGTAAAATTTTTATATCATCGCCAAGAACTTGATGATTGTAGGTTAAATCAACATCCGCTCCGATTGAGGCGATTTTAATTTTTTTCGATAAAAATCTTTTTCTCAGGCGCGCATTAAGAATTGGCGCATCTTTGCGTGGATTAACCCCAATCAATAAACAACTATCGGCTTCGTCAATTTTTGCAATCGAAGTATTAAATAAAAATTCATTTTTATTTTGCGAATCAAGCTTTTGCGCATTTAAACGACAATCAATATTTTCAACACCCAAAGCTTGCATAAATTTCTTTAAAGCAAAAATGTCTTCGAGCGATGATAGACTTCCGGTCAAAGCTCCAATTTGATTAGGATTAAGTTGACTAATTTGCTTTTTGATTTCTTGATAACAATCTTCAAAACTTGCCGAGGTTAATTTTCCATTAATTTTTAAATAAGACTTGTCTAAGCGCTGATATTTAAACCCTTCATAGCAAAAACGCGCTTTATCAGAAATCCATTCTTCGTTAATTTCTTCATTCAATCTTGGTAAAATTCTCATAATTTCAAGACCGCGTGAATCTACGCGGATATTGCTTCCAACCGCGTCCATAATATCGATTGTTTCAGTTTTTTTCAACTCCCAGCTTCGCGCTTTAAAAGCATAAGGCTTAGAAGTTAAAGCCCCAACTGGACATAAATCGATAACATTTCCTGATAATTCTGAGCTTACATTTTTCTCAAGATAAGTGACTATTTCCATGCCCTCACCGCGATTAACCGCTCCTAACTCACAAGTTCCGGCAACATCTTCGATGAATCGCACGCAACGAGTGCAATGAATGCAACGGGTCATTTGCGTTTTGATTAAAGGACCCATATTTTTATCTTTAACCGCTCTTTTATGTTCGTGATAAGCGCTTTCGCCTTTGCCATATTGATAAGCTTGATCCTGCAAATCGCATTCACCAGCTTGATCACAAATTGGGCAATCAAGCGGATGATTGGCAAGCAAAAACTCCATAACACCTTCGCGGGCTTTTTTAACCATCGGCGTATCGGTAAAAATTTGCATATTTTCATTAACAGGCATAGCGCAAGAGGCCACAGGCTTAGGCGGACCGCCCGCCACTTCAACCAAACACATGCGACAATTGCCCGCAATTGACAATCTTTCGTGATAGCAAAAACGCGGAATTTCGATACCCGCTATTTCGCAGGCTTGAATAATTGTAATACCCTGAGGAACTTCGTGGCTATTGCCGTTAATTGATATTTTTACCATGAAAAAATATAAATTTTAATTGAATTTTTAATTATGAATCTTGGTAAATTTAGAAAAATTTACCAATATTTAGTTTAACAAATTTTAAATATATCAAAAATTTTTTAAAAAAAATTAATGACTAAAATGGAATTTCATCGTCATTTTCTTCCACTACAACTTCAGAATTTTTTCGGCTTGCCGAACTATTTGCAGAAGAATTATTAGAATAATTTTCTGAAGATGCACCACCAGCGCGATCTTTAGAATCAAGGATTTGCAAAGTAGAATTATAATTTTGCAAAGTTACTTCGGTGGTATATTTTTCAACACCCTGAGCATCAGTCCATTTGCGAGTTTGCAAAGAACCCTCTAAGTAAACCTTGGTACCTTTTTTTAAATAACTTTTGGAAATTCCAACCAAACCTTGAGAAAAAATTACGATGCGATGCCATTCGGTTTTATCTTTTTTTTCTCCGGTATTTTTATCTTTCCAACTATCTGAAGTTGCCAAAGAAAAGCTGGCAATTTCACGACCATCTTGGGTTGAGCGAATTTCTGGATCTTGACCCAAATTGCCCACTAATATTACTTTATTTATCGACATAAAATTAAATTTTGAATTAATAATGCGGTTGCTTTGAAAAAACTATAATTTAAAAAAAATTAAAAACTAGCATCAATTTGGTTAAAATAAAATCTAAAAAACTACTTGCAAAAAATAATTACTTCCTAAAATAGAATTATATCAAATTTTATTTTTAAAATATTTAGTTTAAAAATTTTAATATGTGCTTTGATATTTTAAATTAATTCTCTTTAAACCAAATTAGTCTAAATTTTTATGAAAAAAATTTTAAAATTTTTTACAGTCTTTAATATAATTCTTTGTTTTATGAATGAATCTATTGCTCAAAATAAGAAAATCGATAATCCTGAAAATACTTTATACATCGATTTAAAAGCTGGTCGCGTTGTTATCGAACTTCTTCCAAATATAGCTCCAAACCATGTTAATCGCATCAAAACCTTGGCGCGTCAAAAATTTTATGATGGAATTTTCTTTCATCGTGTAATTGATGGTTTTATGACTCAAACTGGCGACCCAACTGGCACAGGCATGGGCGGTAGTAAATTACCAGATTTACGCGCTGAATTTTCTGACGAACCTCATATTCGTGGAACTCTTTCAATGGCTCGCGCTTCTGATCCAAATAGCGCTAATAGTCAATTTTTTATCGTTACCAAAGATTCAAGATTTCTTGATAATCAATATACAGTTTTTGGTCGCGTAGTCAAAGGCATGGAATTTGTTGACAAAATAAAAAAAGGTGACGGCGCAAATGGCAAAGTAAGTAATCCTGACGCAATGTTAAAAGTTCGTGTTGCTACAGACGAAAAATAAAAATAACACAAAATTTTTGAAATTTATAAATTAACCGCCATCAAAAAAATGGCGGTTTTTTTTATTTTCCGAACAATTTCTTTTGCTTCAATATGATAATTTTCAAAAAAAAATCACTATTATTGGCTATGTTTTTCTAAAATATTTAATCGTCGTAAATAATATTTTTTAATATTTCTTAATCTAGAAAAAAAAGCCTTGGATCAATTTTTAAAGAAAAATTTTTACCCCATAAAAAACATTAATTTTAAACACAAAGCAATTTTTTTACTTTTATTTAAAAAAATTTTGTGGACAACTTTGTTTTTAGAAATTAAGATTTAAACAACATGTAGTGCAATTTTTAATTAGCGCACACTAAATATAGCTTAAA
>Ga0209596_1001410_pt1 | contig 20688 bp, 24 predicted proteins | sample M_130807_MF_Meta_FD_187314 | JGI IMG/M metagenome (GOLD analysis project Ga0209596, IMG submission 187314) | Freshwater microbial communities from Lake Montjoie, Canada to study carbon cycling - M_130807_MF_MetaG (SPAdes) (version 2) | ecosystem: Environmental > Aquatic > Freshwater > Lake...
GCGCAAGATGGGGCAAATGTATGGTCAGTTTAAAAAGATCACTGGAGATGCGCAATCCGAATTTAGAGGCGCCTTTGCAGAGCCACTTCGAGACATGCAAAAGGCCGCCAATGAATATAAAACTGTGTTTACTGATGCCTCAAAACAGGTAGAGAGTGAATTCAATGAAACGGCTGCCGTGTTCTCACAGAGCGCCACCCAAGAGCAACAAGAATCCGTCATCGAACCGCTGTTTATTCCGTATGAGTCGGAACAGAGTACAAGTGCTCAGGACTTAACGGATCTTGAGCCGACCATTATCGAATATGAAAACAAGGAAGACAAGTAGTGGCCTGGCGATTTTCCAAAACTGCGCTCAATGGGGCAGAACCCATGTCAATCATGGCGCACCTTTCCGAACTTCGAATGCGCATCATTCGGTCTTGCCTCTCCATCGCAATAGGCGCAGCCGTGATTCTCATTTTTTATGATCAGGTGCTGCACTTTTTAACACAGCCATACAGAAATATATGCGCTGCACGCCCAGATTTTCATTGCGATGGTTCGCTCTACGCATTAGGTCCGATTGAGGGCCTCGCTTCGCGTATGCGTATTGCCGGGTACGGCGGCATCATCATTTCGATTCCAATCATTCTTTGGCAGATTTGGAGATTTATTTCGCCTGCGATGAGTTCAAAAGAAAAGAAGTACGCAATTCCTTTTGCAGTCGCATCATTCGTACTTTTCGTTTTTGGTGGGGTGCTTGCATTCTGGACTCTTGATAAAGCGCTGGAGTTTCTTATTTCGTGGTCGGGTGCTGATGTCAATCAGACATACCAGATCGCAAAGTACATCAGCCTGGTCGCGCTGATGGTGCTGGCATTTGGTGCGGGGTTTTTATTGCCCGTTATTGTCGTATTTCTGCAATTAGTTGGAGCAGTTACTCCTCAACAACTGCGCAAGCAATGGCGTATTGCAGTGATGGTCGTGTTTGTCATCGCTGCCGTGATTACGCCAAGCGGTGATCCAATCAGCATGCTTGCCCTAGCGGTTCCGATGACTGTTCTGTACATCCTTGCCGTCGTAATCGGTTTTGTTGCACAGCGTCGTAAACGAAAGAAATCGCAAGACGACGACTTTGCCGATGCATAATTCTTATGTCCGACGCTGACACTACGAAACTGACATCTAGGTATGACTTTGCTCTCGACAAATTTCAGTTGGATGCAATAGCAAGTATCAATGAGGGGCGCAACGTGCTGGTTGCCGCACCAACTGGATCTGGCAAGACAGTTGTAGCCGAGTATGCCGTGGCTCGAGCACACCGAGCGGGATTGAGATCGTTTTATACAGCACCGATTAAAGCGTTATCAAACCAAAAATTCGTCGAGCTGAGCACATTTTATGGCGCGTCACAAGTGGGGTTGCTGACCGGCGACAACAGCATTAACCCAAATGCACCGATTGTCGTGATGACTACCGAAGTATTGCGAAACATGATCTATGCACGATCCCAAGCACTCGAGACTTTGGGAGTAGTAGTACTCGATGAAGTGCATTTTTTGCAAGATGCGTATCGGGGGCCGGTTTGGGAAGAAGTTATTATTCATCTCGAACCGACCGTGCAGTTGGTGTGTCTCTCTGCAACTGTTTCGAATGCAACAGAATTGTGTGATTGGCTCACAACAGTTCGTGGTCCGACGACACCGATTGTAGAAACTAAGCGTCCGATTGAATTGACTAATCATTATTTGGTTGGGGATAAGACGTCAAAGGCAGTGCGAATATTTGACACACTGATAGATGGTCGGGCTAATCCAGAAGTGACGCGTTTTGAGCAAAACAAGGTGACTTCAAAGTTTTCTCAATCATCGCGACAATCAGCACGCCAGCCAGCACGCCAGGCAACTCGACAGTTTGGGTCATCGAACGGCCTGTTTGCCCCAAACCGATCCGACATCGTAAAAGAACTTGCAACCGCAGATTTGCTTCCTGCGATTTTTTTTATATTTAGCCGTAATCAATGTGATGAAGCTGCTCAGTCGTGTTTAAAGATGGGCATCTCGCTCACTACCGCCCTTGAGAAAAAAGAAATAGTTGCCATAGCGCACGAGCGCTTGGCTGACTTCACTGATGATGATCTCGTGGCTTTGCAATTCACACAATTCATTGAGCAACTTGAAGCAGGCATCGGATCACATCACGCAGGCATTGTTCCGACATTCAAAGAAATTGTTGAAACATGTTTCGCGCGCGGGTTGGTAAAAGTTGTATTCGCAACCGAGACCCTTGCCGTCGGTATCAATATGCCTGCAAGGGCTGTCGTGATCGACAAGATCACTAAATTCAATGGTGAAAATCACCAAATGCTCAAGCCGTCTGACTACGCGCAATTAACCGGACGCGCAGGAAGACGCGGTCTTGACGAGATCGGACATGCACTGGTGGTCTGGAGCCCGTTTGTGACGTTTGATCAGGTTGCGACGCTTGTTGCGAGCAGGTCATTTGTGCTCAACTCCGCTTTTCGTCCGACCTACAACATGGCTGCCAACCTGATTCGCTCGACGTCTCAAGTGCAAGCCAGACATTTGCTCAATCTGTCTTTTGCGCAGTTTCAATCGGGTAAGGATGTCGTTGAAATACAGGCCCGCATTCAGCGTCGCAGCAAAGAACGAGATCGCTTGATGTTGCAAGCCGAGAGTCCGTTTGGCGACATTGAGGAATACCGAACCCGCCAATCCAAGACAGTACCCAAGTCCGAGATTGATGAGTCACTCAGTCAACTTCGTCCGGGAGACGTGATTGAGGCCGGAAGCTTGTCGCACGTAGAGCGGATGGTTGTACTTACCGTTGCTCAGCGAGGCGACGGCACAAAAATTACTGCGCTCTCCAGATCACGGTTGGTGCAGAGCTTTTCAGCACGCGACTTTGCTCAGCAAGTCGTCCCGCTGGGATACATCAAACTGCCGTCTCCGTTTGCTCCCACGAACAACAAGTTTTTGAAAGAAGCATCGTCACGGTTGTCTACTGCAAAGATCAAACAAGCCTCTCGGATCAAACAGAATAAGCGGCCACAACAGGAGGATCATCCAGTGGCAGATGACCCCGATCTGAAATTTCGACTAATCGCTGCTGAGTCAGCCTCACGAATCGACCGCGAACTTGGACAACTTGAGAAACGCGTCTCGACCAGCACACAGTCGGTAAGCAACAAATTTGATGAACTCATAAAACTGTTAGGTGAATACGGTTTCGTAGATGATTGGTCTCTCACGCGGCGAGGACAAATGCTCTCCCATATTTTTCACGAATCGGATCTTTTAATCGCTAACTGTGTATCGGATGGTGTCTTTGACGGACTGAGTGCTGCCAACATGGCGGCGCTAGCAAGCATTTTTGTTTTCCAGGCACGTGGGGGAGAGGAATCCACTTCCCATTTCCCAAACAATGAAATGAAAGTTCGCTGGAAGAGCGCTACCAAAATCAGTCAGCGACTTGCCACTTCCGAGACCAACCACGGTCTCGTTGTGCATCGCGGACCAGAAGCTGGTTTTATGGGAGCCGCATTGGATTGGGTGAATGGCACATCTCTTGTTGATGTGCTTGAGGAAGACGAACTTACCGCCGGCGACTTTGTGCGCACCATCAAGCAGCTGATTGACCTGTTACGACAGTTATCGATGGTGCTGTACGAAGAGAGCGACAGAGCGGCTGCAAGTTCAGCAGCAGAGTTGTGCTTTAGGGGTGTGGTCGCGGCTTCGAGTTCTGTAGGACGAATTACGTCATGACGATTGACAGGCTCTCGCCTTACGGCACTTCTGTAGTGCGACCGCAGCACCTTGGTGTGTTACGCAGCGACCGCGAGATTGCAAACGATTTTCTCAAGGGCGATCAACGCGCATTTAATACGGTGATTCAGGGCAGTATCGCCCAAGCGTTGGGAATCACATCAAACGTTTCGGAAAGCAATGCTCGTGCACTCGTCACTCATGTATTAATCGACTTGCTCCAAGTTGAGTTTGGAACTATTGATACACAAGACAAACCGTCGAGCATTGTGGTGGCAGGTTCAATCGTGTTACAACACCACACGCTGCTCAAGACGCATCTCGTTATTTCTAACAGCGGCATCGTGCGTGGTCGAGATGTGTTGCCGCGTGCACACCCCAACGATGGCTATATTGACGTGCTCGAGATCGATGAAGCCATTACAACGCGTCAGCGACTTTCTGCCTGGCGTCGTGCTGCAACCGGATCACATCTCCCACATCCTCAACTCAGAGCTAGTCGCAGCACCGAATTCGAGTGGTCGGGACGGGCATCTCGAATGGTGGCTGACGATGTGACATTTGCTGGTGTGGTGTGGTTGCGGTGCAAAGTGCTCACAGATGCAACAAGCCTGTACTTCTAGTTTTCTAATCCCGTTTCACGCGACTCAAAACTTCTAGGATTATCGCTCGTGACCGTCTATATCCCTGAAGTATTCACCGAGGCTGAGGCCGAGATTTTGGTGCGTTATTTCACCAACCTGGACGGACCTGTTTTTGCGTTGGTCAACCTGCCAGAGGTAGTGAAGGGAGCACTTTTTGCTCGCTACAGTCGCAGCCCGAAAAGCCTGCGTCGATTATTTCTTGACGAGTTTGTGCACGATCTGGATCTGTCAGGTGACCACGGTGTGGATGCGCGAGCCGGACTTGCACATGCCGAGGGTCTTTACGAAAAGATCTTCGTGGAATATGGTGACGATTCAGTAGCGCAGTTGGGTGGAGTACATTTGGCTTGCGAACAAGCATCCAATTTGTTGACCAAAATTCTCGAGTGGGGACGATTGATGAGCTACCTCGAGCAAAGCACTCGCTACATCAACTACGACAATCGACTTGGTGGGCGCTACCGCTATTTCAGAGACCCGGCAATCTTGAACGGTCCGTTCGGTACGAGATATGTAGGCGATATGGACCGCATGTTTGACACCTACAGCAGTCTTGTCACGACGGTCACCGATCACGTGCGCTCTACGATTCCACGCTCGATCAACGACTCGGATTTTGTATATCGACAAGCAACGCGCGCCAAGGCATTAGATGCAGTGCGCGGAATTCTGCCGGCGTCGGCACTTTCTAACGTTGGCGTGTACGGCACGGGTCAGTCGTACGAATCGATGTTGTTGCGGATGCGAGCACATCAATTACCAGAAGCCCGTCACTATGCAGATTTGATGCTCGTCGAGTTGCGCAAGGTGATTCCAAGTTTTTTGCGTCGCGTAGATATTCCAGAGCGCGGTGGCAGGTGGAGTTCATATTTTGCCGAGAATCGGGAAAACACAAGTCAACTCGTTGACGACATGTTTGGAGCGCTCGATCCAGAACCTATGCCCGAAGTTTCGCTTGTTGATTTTGATCCAGATGGTGAGAACAAATTGCTCGCTGCTATTTGTTACGCACATTCACATTTGCCCGAGTCGCAATTACTCAAGCGTGTAGAAATGCTGGATCAGACCGAAAAAGTGAAGTTGATCACTGCATATGTTGGCAATCGCGAAAATCGTCGACACCGACCAGGCAGAGCATTTGAAAGAACTGATTATCGGTTTGACGTGCTAGGTGATTACGGCGCATTTCGAGATCTGCAACGTCACCGTCTACTGACTATCGAGTGGCAGCGATTGACCCCTCACCATGGCTATGTGATGCCTGAACTCGTTGCCGAAGCAGGAGTGGGACAGGAGTTTCAAGAGGCCATGGCGCGCTCTGGGGCTCTCTATGACTCGCTCTTGCCCGATTACCCCGAACAGGCTCCGTATGCGGTTTCTATGGCATACAGGCTCCGGTATTCGATGCAATTCAACGCTCGTGAGGCAATTCACATGCTCGAATTGCGCTCTGCCCCTCAGGGACACCCCGCATATCGTCGCGTGGTTTTGGAGATGCATCGTCTCATCGCCCAACAGGCCGGACACACCGCCATCGCCGATGCAATGTCCCACATGACCATGGTTGCTCCAGACCTTGAACGGCTTGATTCTGAGCGCAAATCCGAGTCGAGGAGACAAAAAACCTAATTCGTTGATTTGGATGTGAATTGGGCTATTGTTCGCGCGACAAGTGAAAGGGATAGTGAATGTCTGACGACGAAATCATTGATGCAGAAGACCTAGATCCAGCGATGCTGATCGAGGTAGACCCAGATGCCGAAGTGCTGGACGCCGACTCGATCGGTTTAGAAGGCGACGACGAGTCATTTGAGCTCACAGACGATCTCGCTGCCGAAGACGCTCTCGAAGAAGTCGAAGATCCCGATGCTATTGCGGTTGCAACCGATGCGGTGGCAAAAAAGGCTGGCGACGATGACGACGATGATGACGACTTGCGCACCGAAGACGATGTTGAAGCCGATCTCGATTCGATCCTGAAAGAGAAGTTGACTGCTGCCGATGATACGCCACTCGATGACGAAGAAGAAGATGGTGTTGTCGTCGATGACAAGACCGACGGCATGGAACGTCTACAGCCGCGTCGACCCGACGAAAAACAATGCACACAGTGCTTCTTGCTAGTGCGCAATAGTGCTCCCGGCTGTCCAGTAGAGGATGATGCGTGTCCGTTGTTCAAATAGCAAAGCGCATTGCCAGTCTTGGTCGCGACTTGGCACGAGACGCTGTAGAGCACAACGCTGAGTTTATTGAACAAGTTGCCCAGCGCGTCGAAGAGGTAAAGCAGAAAGAGATGCCAAAGATCAGTCAAGAAATTCGCAATGCGCGCGTGATCGGTGAGATGGCCGTCAAAATTGGCGCTCAGCGGGTGCAGAAGTTGGTGGATGACTTCAACAACGACACTGCGACCGACAAGCCAAACGAGCACTAATTTCTGTGACGCGTATTTCGCCGTTGTTCACTGTTCGCAGTGCAAGCGAAGAAGATGTGAGCGCGATTGTGGATCTAGCAAAAGAGGCGCGATTAGAGATCGCTCAATTTAGAGGTCACGAACAACTACTAGAAGTTTGGACTCTTACTGAGCAGCAGTGGGCAACAGCGATCACTTCAAACAAAAATATTGTGCTGGTTGCATTGAGTTCAATGTCTATAGTTGGTTACGCCAAAGGCGACATCGATGACAAAGGCGCTATTTGCTTGGTAAGTCATGTCTTTGTCGACCCACAGGCACGACAATTGGGGATCGGTGCAGGATTGGTTGGCGAGACTGCGCGATTTGCAAAGTCCAAGGGTTGCCAAACGCTCGATGCAGTTGCATTGCCCGGTGACAGGAAAATGAAAAACCTTTATGAGCGCATTGGAATGCCAGCGCGCCTGCTCATTGCTTCAAAAACTCTTTAACGTCCTTGCCACACGGGTGGTCGTTTTTCGATAAATGCCGTCAGTCCCTCTTTGGTGTCCTCTGATTGCAGAACTTTTCCAAACTCGGCATTTGTCATGTTGATCAGCGTCTCGTCATTTTCGTATGCGGCTGCTAAAACAATTTTGCGCGATGCCCACACGGCAAGTGGTGCGGCGAGACATACACGTGATGCCAACTCGAAAGCCGACTCTTCTGCTTTGCCTGGCTCAACCAAACGGTTGATCAGCCCGAGCGCATAAGCGCGCTCGGCCGATAGCGGTTGTCCAGTCAAGATCACTTCCATGGCAGTCGCTTGCCCAATAGCGCGTGGAAGTCGAAACAGACCACCAGCACCTGCAATCAGGTTTCGCATCACTTCCGCAAGACCAAATGCCGAGCGAGTTGTAGCAACGACCATGTCCGCAGCAAGAACAATCTCGCATCCTCCGGCGGTTGCAAGCCCATCGACTGCAGCAATGACTGGCTTCTTACGTTGACGATAAACAAAACCACCAAAACCACCGAGCGCAGTATTCAGCGATCCTGCTTGGCCGGAATTAATTGCCTTGAGATCGGCACCCGCACAAAAAACGGGGCGCTCTTGACCAGCAGTGTTTGCTCGCAGGATTCCGACCCAGACATTTGGATCTTCTTCCATCTTGTCTATGGCTGCTTCGAGTCCCTGCGCCACATCGCCGTTTACTGCGTTGCGAGCCTCGGGACGATTGAGCGTGATGAGTGCGACTTTGCCTTGAACTTCATAGTTGACGACGTCTGACATATAGACAGACTACGAGATGACAACTACTCGGCGGAAGTCGGTGCTGCCGGTTCAGTCGCTACTGGCTCAGTCGCTACTGGCTCAGTTACTACCGGCTCAGTTGCTGCTGGCTTGGTTTCAGCCGATTTTGGCTTGACGCGAACAGGACGGGTTGGTCGCAACGGACGTGGAGCACTCATTCCAGGGGCTATTTCAATGCCAAACAGCGTGGCAATCTGGGGGAGCAACGGTGCAAGGCGCTTGACGGTGGCCAACAATGCTTCTGATGGCTGTTGTGGCATCGTCGTGAGTTTTACTTGAGCACGAATTGGTGAGAAGGCAAGTGCCTCGAGCAATGCAATCCAGCGATCTGGAGCAGTCTCTGTTGTAAGACCGGCAACTGCTGCTGCTGCAAGTTTGGCTCCAAGTTCTGAAGGAAAAGGTTGACCAGCTTTTGGTGGCTCACTTGTCATCTTCAGTGCACGAACAGTACGTCCAACCTTGAGTGCATCAACGATGTCGGATAGCCACAACGTTTGCGCAGTTTCTTGACGATCTTTGAGAGCAACTTTCAGTTCACTGGCCAGAGCACGTGTAGTTTCGTCGCGCATCACCATCGGATCTTCGGATGCAACGACTACCGAGCGCAGATCGCGAAGATCGAGTGTTGCAAGATCAGACTTTGCTGCTTCAGCCTTATCGAGCCAGTCGGCCACACGAAGTTTTGGCAACAGATTTTGTGCCATTGAGATCAAACCGTCGGATGGAACTTCTGGCTTACCGTCTTTGCGCAGTTGATCGTTCTGAGTCTTTACTGCATCACGAACAGCCTTGATGCCACCCTCAAGTGCACGCTCGGCCACACCACGTTGTTCGACGGGCAAAGTTTCGAGCACGGCAGTGCGATGAACATGCTTTGGCTTAAGTCTCTTCGCAGTCGGACGCTTAGGCATCTCGGGAGGAGCAGTGAAGTGCGGTCTTGCTGGTCGTGCCGGTCGTGCCGGTCGTGCCGGTCGTGCCGGTCGTGCCGGTCGTCCAGTTGTGCCATCTGGGCGAGTGGATTCAGGACGTTTTGGAGCGTTCGGATCGCGCGGTGGACGACTAGGGCGAGTGTCGACGTCACGTTTGCCCTTTGCATCGCGACCACTTTTGCGATCTGACTTTGGCTTCTCAGCAAGTTTTTGAGTAACTGGTGTGAACGACTTTTCGCTAGCGAGCATCTCGAGCATGTTTCCACGCTGACCTTTTTCACGCATCTGCACAACAGACAACACCGAGATTCCATCAATATCAAAATCAGCTTCGACCTTGACTACATCACCGGTCTTGGCAGTGGATGACAACAATGAGCTGTCAACAACACCTTTAGGAGATTTGGCCCCAGCGGCACGCCAAGTCCAAGTTCCATCTTGTCGATTGCTGGTCAGTTCTATGTCGAGGCGGCGAGACATGGGGCTCTACGGTACAGCCATATGACCTAGTTCTCCAATGAGATCGCCATGGAACTACCGTGATAATCATGACAATTTATGCATACGGCGACCGTGTACCTGTAATCCATGAAACTGCTTTTGTACATCCTGATGCGGTGATCATCGGCTCTGTCACAATCGGGGCAGAGTCAACAATTTGGCCTGGCGCTGTTTTACGCGGCGATGACGGAGAAATTATTATTGGAGCCCGCACGAGTATCCAGGACAACACCGTGATTCACACCATGCCAAATCAGCCAACAATTGTTGGTGACGATTGCGTTATCGGACATATTGTCCATCTTGAGTCGTGCACCATTGCCAACTCAGCGCAAGTCTCGTCGGGCGCAATTGTTTTGCATCGAGCAGTCGTCGGAACTGGCGCAATTGTTGCTGCAAACTCGGTGGTTCTCAATGACACCATTGTTCCTCCTGGAGCACTCGCAGTTGGAAGTCCGGCAACCATCAAAGAAGGGCGTGCTCGATCAATCGAGATCGACATGGGTGCGCTTATCTATGTTGAGAAGGGTAAAAAATTTCGTACCGACCTACGCAAGATTTCTGACTGATCGTTAATCAACTATTTGCAATAGTGGCGAAATGTCCAGTGACTCAAGCATTGGTAGATACAGCCTCACCGCATCCTTGCGAAATCGTGTACTTAAATCTGCGCGAAAAAACTTTGCTCCTTCTCGAATTACGTAATTGAGAATGAAGAACTGATACGCGCTTGGCAAAAACTCGATTTCGTGTCGTGACAGCGGGTACACCGAATGGTAAGCCTTCAAAAACTCAATGAAGCGCGGCTCGACCAACGTGTGAGGGGAGTACGAGAATTGAGTCTTGTCGCCGGTGTGAGATGCTGCGCGTGAAAGAAAATAGAAATCAAGCATTCGTGTATCAATACGAAACCAGTCGTAATCCCAACGGGTGAAGAGTCGCTTATCAGCACCATCAACTTGTGTGACAGAAAAGTTTCCTAGATTCCAATCGACCAAAATCGGAATCTTTGTCCATTCGTCAAAATGGATATTTTCTAGGTTCTTCAAGAAGTTGTGGGTTGACGTGCGCAAATACGAAATGTCGCTTTCTCGTAAACCAAAATTGCGGGACGCAAACTCACTTGAAAGCTGGTCCAGCAGATGAATCGCATCACCCTTCACCGAATTGGATGTTGGCGGTAGATTCAGCGCAGCATTTGCACAGGCCTTGTGAAATCCGGCGATCTCACGAGCCAGGAAAACAATGTCATCGGTGGTGATAATGCGTGGCAACTGCGTACCGCGCTCAACATCGTTGTAAAAAGCAGCCCAGCACGAGCCGTCGTACCACGTATAGGCACGTCCATCACGGGGCAAGACTTGAGCGAGAAAACCTGCCCATCGTGAATTGCTGAGCGACTGCACGAGCTTGAATAATCGATCGTGATCCTCAGCAAACAGGAAATAAGAACCATACGACGAAACCTTGCCGACAACGTGTGAGCCATCGTCTAGGTGCAATCGGAATACATGATTAGTTGAGACGTGTGCACTGACTTCAATTATTTCAACTATCGAACGGTTGTCTCCATATTCTTTCCAAGCAAGACGGACAATGCGTTCAGCATCGATCACGGCAGCAACACTGCCAAGTGAGATTTAGTGACGGGAGAGTGATCGCACACCAATAGGTGCGATAAGTCGATAACCCGCAGCATGGCGCTCTTCTTCGGACTCTCCACCCCAGAAACCATACTCATGGTTCTCACGCGCAAATGTTCGGCAAGTTTCAAGCACCGAACAGTCCATGCACACTGATCGAGCCATTTCCTCACGGCGTTCGCGCGTTTGAGGGCGTTCTGCAATCGCGGGGAAGAAGATGTTGGTGAGTCCTAAGCAAGCGGCATTCTCCATCCACTCATCATCGCCTTGAATCCGTTGTCCAAATTCGACCGCTGCCATACAACCCCCGCAGCGAACTGTAGTGGAGAACTAACTAACTGGTCAATTAAGAAGGTGTGACTTTTAGCCGAGGAGCGACTTGAGACCCGTGACAAAACGAGCGATGTCGCTGTCGTCAACATCCCAAGCCGTCATCCAGCGCACCTGGTGGGTTGCAGCGTCCCAGTCCCAGAAAAACGACCAGTCCTGCAAAGCCTTACTTACTGCGGGGTCTAGGACAGGGTAGATGCTGTTGACAAGCGGGGGGGTTGAGAGTTGCAACGTTTCGATGCCCTTCACCTGATCAAAAAGCGATTGTGCTGCAGCGTTGCTTGCAACACCCAAATCGATAAACAGATCGTTCTTCAGGAACGCCGAGTACTGCACAGAAATGAATCTCATTTTTGAATACAACTGCGTTGATTGCTTACGTATATAAAGCGAGCGTGCAGCGAGAGCAGTATTAAAGAAAATAACGGCCTCACCAAACATCACACCCGTTTTCGTGCCACCAAATGTCAAGACGTCAACGCCGGCATCAATGGTGAATGAACGCAAGGCTTCTCGTGTTGCGCCAAGTGCGGCAGTCGCATTGCAGATACGAGCGCCGTCCATGTGCACAAACATGTTCATTTCATGCGCCGCAGTGCACAAATCTTTGACTTCTTTTGCCGTATACAGCGTGCCGAGTTCGGTTGCTTGTGTAATGGAAACAACACGAGGTTGCACATGGTGTTCACTACCAAAAAGATGCGACAGCGATTGCAGGTCGCTAGGGCGAAGTTTGGCATCGACCGAGGGGATATCAATAAGCTTTGCACCAAGGAATCGCTCGGGTGCTCCGGCTTCGTCGACTGCGATGTGTGACCACGAGGTGCACACAATTGCCTCTGCAGGTTGCAACATGTTTGCAAGAGCCATCACATTGGCGCCAGTGCCACCGAAAACGAATCGAGTGACAACGTCCTTGCCGAACAGTTCGGAAAAGGCATCCTCGGCATCGTGAGTGAAACGATCATTGCCGTAGGCAAGTGCATGCCCGGTATTCGCTTGCTGTAGCGCATCCATCACTAGGGGATGAGTGCCCGATGCGTTATCGCTTGAGAGCAGGCGACTTGGAGCCTCGAGATGCGACGGAACTTTGCTCATTGACATCTATTCAGTATGCGTTGCAATACTCGCAATTTGCCGCGTCATGGCCTACCTTTTCGTCATGACGAAACCCAGTCAACCTGCGGATGGCGGCAAACACGTAAACGAGCTCCAACATACGCAGACGCCCGTCGCCACACCAGACAACCTCAAATGCAGATGGTGCAGAAGCCCGTTGCCACCAAATTCGGGTGCTGGTAGGCGACGAGAGTTCTGTTCTCAGGCCTGTCGCCAATGGGACTGGGTTGCCCGCCAGAGAGCCTCAGAACTCGCACTCAGCGAAGATGAGTTGGTGATCACACGTAGCGAGCGAGACAAATTACGGGATCAGATTTTTGTTTTGCGGTGTGCAGTTCAAGACGTGGAACAAGATCTGGATCCATCGATTGATCCGACAACGCGCGACTACAAGGCTGCATTGTCGTGGCTGTTAGACGCTGCGAGACCCTTAGTTCAAGATCCGAGCCAGCCATAAGCGATATGGTCGTGTGGTTGTGGCCGTCTCGGGTCGCCCATAATCATAGTTATGTAAAGTTAGGATAAGCAATGAAACAAGGCAAATCTGCACCACATCTCATCCCCGTTACCGGGCTGAGCGCTCAAAGCATTGTCACTTCATTCGATGAGATGTCCGTGCATGATGTGCAGTGGCGAGACGGCAAAGCATTCTCCCTGGCTTACAACGCAGGTCCTGAAGTGTTGGCGGTTGCTGAGGAGGCTTACAGGCGTTTCAGTGGCGCCAATGCACTCAATACGGCTGCATTCCCCAGTCTGCGTCAAATGCAGGGTGAAGTGATTGAGATGGCTGGTGCGTGGCTTGGCTCACCCACTGCAGCCGCTGGTTATTTCACTAGTGGAGGCACCGAGAGCATTCTGATGGCTGTCAAAGCTGCCAGAGACCAATTCCGCACCGAGGCTTCGATCAGCCACCCAAATATCGTGCTCCCAACCTCTGCCCATGCGGCCTTCGACAAAGCCGCTGCATACTTTGGAGTCGAGCTGAGGCGCGTTGATGTGCTGCCCACTTGGCGCGCAGATGTTGCAGCCATGGCCGAAATAATTGACAAGAACACGATCCTGATCGTTGGGTCAGCCCCTCAGTATCCGCAAGGCGTGATTGATGACATCCCTGCATTGGCCGCTTTGGCTCAGCGTCAGAACATTAATTGCCATGTTGATGCGTGCATGGGCGGAGTCTCACTCGCCTACCTCAGCAGACTCGGACATCAAATCCCACCTTGGAATTTGCAGGTTGAAGGCGTCACTTCGATCTCTGTTGATTTGCATAAATTTGGATACACGTCCAAGGGTGCTTCAGTGATTATGTACGCAAATAAGCGACTCCGTTCTTTTCAGGGTTTCTTCACTGATCAGTGGCTCGGTGGCGTGTACGCATCGAGTGGCATGCTCGGCACAAAATCTGGTGGTGCGATTGCAGCAGCGTGGGCAGTCATGCACTACCTCGGTGATGATGGATACTTGCGCCTTACCCAAAGTGCTCGTGTAGCAACCGAAAAACTTGCACACCACATCTCTGGTCACCCGCACCTTTCTTTACTCGCCCAACCAGATGCCTTGTTGTTGTCGTTTATTGCGAACGACCCACAACGACTCAACGTCTATGCCGTTGCAGACGAGATGTGGAAACGTGGCTGGTACATCGATCGCCAAGAGCCTCCCCAATCGCTTCATTGCACGATCAACGCAGTTCATGAATCGGTAATCGATGCAATGATCGTCGATCTCGATGAATGCATTGCGATTGTGCTTGATACAGGCAAAACAGGTGACGTAGGTGCATATGGAACTTTGTAGAAGTATGGAAAACACTAGAGTTTCGTCATGACGAAAAGTGATGATTCACCATCATTCACGATTCCCACAATTGATGAGTTGCTCAAACTCATCAGCGCACTCAATCCCGCCGAAAATGGTGCGAAGGTTGTCGACCAAGCAAAACGTTCAGTGGAGTCAGTCATGGCGAGCCTGCAACTGATTCTTCAATCATTAGAAAATTTCAACAGAGTTGCAATTCGAGTCGACAAACTACTGGATGACGTAGAAGATCCAATTCGCAAAATTGCCGATGCCAGCACTCTCCTATCCGACCTCGCAAACAAATTGGAACCGCTGCTGGCTTTTTTACCACGACAAACAGAGCACAAAGATCCGGATCAGACGACTGAAAACTCCTAGTTACAACGCAACGGCAATTGTTGTTGCAGCCACAGATTCTGACCTTGTGAGGGCAATGATCTGTGAGTCGACCTGATCTTTTACACCGGCAAGCGGGAGCACATTGAGTACTCCTTGACCATTACGAAGAACGTCAACAAGTTGGTCCCCCTGGCACAGCACAACAGACTGACCGCTGATCACGATGTGTGCGGCAGCAATCTCTGATTCGACATGATTGCGCAAATATTTGAAAACATCGCGCACTGATTCGAGTTTGATTCCTGCGTCCAACAGAGTCTTGATCACGCGCAACTCAAGCAAATCTCTGTAACTGTAAATACGCCTCGAACCACTGCCCGCTGCATCGCAACTTGACGGACGAATCAAATCAGTTCGTGCCCAGTAGTCGATCTGGCGATACGTAATGCCAACAATCTCTGCTGCTTTTTTGCCACTGAACCCTTGACCCATAGCTCAAGGTTAGGTGCCTAAATCGTTTTTGACTATCCCTGAAAATCCTCTGGTCTGATGTTGTCAATGAAGTCTCGAAATTCGTCCAAAATCTCTTCTTCGGTGTCTACATGGGTCTCTGCTACTACCTTGCCAACCTCGTCCATAATCGCTTCGGTAGCAAACATGGGTACGCCAGCCCTCAATGCAATGGCCACAGCATCCGAGGGACGACACGAGATAACCCGCTCCTTGCCACTCCCCCTCAAATGGAGCTCGGCAAAATAGGTATTGCCAACCACTTCAGTGATCACGATGCATTCAAGTTCAACATCAATCGATGTAAAAAGTGAGACGAACAGGTCGTGAGTCAACGGTCGTTCCGGCGTAACTCCCTCTAGCGCAAAATGAATCGATGATGCTTCGGGTCCACCAATATAAATTGGCAACATTCGTCGACGCCCACCCGACTCGCGCAACATCAAAATTGGAGTATTGGTTGGCATCTCTAGACGCACACTCTCAAGATCAAGTTCGATCAGCACTACTGCGACCGGCCTTCGTTGTAGGCGCGTGCCGCCACAGTAACAAAGGCTGTTCGCATTTGGTCTGCAAGATCTGTCAATTCGTTGAGCAGTTCCATTGCTTCTTGTCGCGCAGCCGGATTGCGTTGTCGCAGGAATGGCATGATGCGCTGTTCAAACAATCCAAACTCTCGTTCGGCAGAGTGCTTCAAAGTTTTAAGGTGTCGAACATCAATGCCCTTGTCGATGAACTTCGACGCAATCGAGACGATCTCTTTATCAAGAGGGCTATACATTTCGATGTCACCAAGCATGCGTGGTTTGACAAGACCATTCGATACAAGTGACTTCAGCACAACGTCGTCCGCGTCAAGTTCTTGCAACAGCTCAGAACGACTGATCGAAGACGTATCGTCAGCTTTCTTTACAGCACGCGAAGGTGCACTCGGAGTTTTGGCAAGATTGAGGCGCGCAGCAGGATGTCCACCACTAGTTGACTGACTTCTTTCGATATGAGGCGAAGTGTCGTCATATGGCCTGATCATTCCATCACTCGTATCGCCTTCTAATTTTGTGCGAATCACTTTTAGCGGCAGATAATTCTCGCGTTGCTCACGCAAAATAAATCGCAACCTCTCGACTTCAGATCTGCTGAATTTGCGATAACCAGATGCGGTGCGCTCGGGTTCGATTAATCCCTGACTTTCAAGAAAACGAATCTTTGAAATAGTTACATCGGGAAACTCTTCCAGTAGCAGGCCCAAGACTTCGCCGATTGAGAGGTAGTTCTTGTCAGTCATCACAGGTCGTACATTCTGTCACTCATCTCACGAAATCAAAAAAGCAATAATTTAAGAGTTACTTGCGCCGTCGAAAAACACCATTCGATACTTACCAACCTGTAATTCGTCACCATTCTGTAACAGCATCTCCTCAACTCGCTCCTGATTGACGTACGTGCCATTAAGAGAACCCATGTCGGTCATCACATAGCCGTCACTTCCAAGCCGTAATTCGGCATGCCGACGAGACACCGTGACATCGTCAAGACATACCGTGCATTCTGGGTTTCGCCCAATTTCGACTCGATCCAGTGCCAAAGAAAACCGTTCACCCGATCGCTCGCCCGAACGCATCACTAACAACCCGTGAGCATTCTGATTTCCGCGAATCTCACTCAATAGAACCTGCACATTGTCCTGATCACCTGGCGCATCCTGCAGTGGATCAACTTTTGCCAGCACTATTGTGCGCTCGCTCGGATGATCCAGCACAGTGCCACAGGCAGAACAAAATGTGGACTCTGGGGGATTTCGATGACCACATGAGTTGCAAAATGTGTAGGCCATACCCCTACCGTAGCCTTCAGCCAACACGCCCTGCACGCAGGTTTGCCCGAATCACTGGCACATACATAACGGCCGTGTAATAACTCAACGCAAGGCCTGGCACAGCAAGTATCCAACCCAATGTTGTTGCTCCATTGGCGAGCCCGAATGAACTGGATCCCAATAACAGCAATGGCACCGACGTCATCAAGAACAACGTGTACCACTTGCCCCAATAACTGACCGCAAATCGCTGCATCCCGAACAGGGTTGCTACCACCATGGCGCCACCAACCGTGATCTCGCGCACAAGAATCGCGATACAGAACCAACTTGGCACTCCTCCATCGATCATCACACCCAACGTTGCCACAATGAACAGCATGCGATCTACGAACGGATCAAACACCGATCCAAATACAGAAGTCTGATTGAGTTTTCGTGCCACCCAGCCATCGATCCAATCGGTATACGAAATTGCGCCCAACAACCATGCGGCACCTGCGCGATTGTCTCGTGCAAACAACACATACAAAAAAACTGGCAACATACAGAGTCGAGCCAAAGTAATTGCATTCGGAATAGACCACATTCCAGAAGTCAGACTCGGCTTTTCGGTGCTCACGATCTCCGACACTACAATCTTCACTATGCAGACTCTGTTTACCCGCATTATTCGCGGAGAGATACCTGGCCATTTTGTCTACAAAGATGAGATCTGCGTTGCGTTCTTGACAATTAACCCCATCTCAACGGGTCATACGTTGGTGGTTCCGATTGAAGAAATAGATCAATGGACAGACCTACCGACAGCTACATCAGATCACCTCATGCGAGTGGCAAAAAACATTGGAAAGGCACAAAAGCAGATATACGACTGCAAACGTGTCGCGCTCATCATTGCCGGTTTCGAAGTTCCCCACTGCCATCTGCACGTCATTCCAGCCAAAACCATGTCCGACCTCTCATTTGATCAAGCTGCATCTCATGTTGACCCGACAGAGCTTGCAGCACAAGCTCAAAAGATTGCTGCAATTCTTAAAACAATTTAAGTTCGCCCAACGATTCTGTCTGAGTCAAATCGATCGGTTCAATCAATTCTTTGCCATTATTGCGCGAACTATTTACTTTTGTGTTTACCGCACACACCACAAGTGCCGCATTATCAACAACCTCTATTTGTGGAAGAGGGTTGATATTTTTGTCGTCTAGCCAATGTTCCACTCCAGAACGATCCAGCAAAACTGGCATGCGATGATGTATCTGGCTCACCATGTCATTTGCATCGGTTGTTAATGCGACCGCTGTGTGCACAACCTGACCGTCCGACTGATTCGGGTCTTTCCATGCAGTCCACAATCCCGCCACAGCGAGAACTCCCTGGTGTGAATAACGCGATTGACTGTGAGCAGAGAAAAAATACGGTTGCTTGATCGGCCTCAATGCGTCATGACGTAATTGCTCTTTCCACTCAAAGTATCCATCCATCGGAAGCACACAACGATGTTGCGCTACCAAGTCACGAAACGATGGCTTCTCGGCAACAGTTTCAATTCGCGCATTTATCAGACTCGCCGCACGCGATGCATCGGGAGCCCAGCGAGGAATCAGTCCCCACAAAAAACTGACAACTGATGGCCCGCCCGTCGAATTCACAATCCCCAAAACATGGCTGGTTGGTGCAACATTAAAACTGATCGGTAATTCGTCTGTATCGAGTGAAGCAGAAAAAATATCAGAGATCTCTAGCGCAGTTGTCTTGCGCACAAATCTTCCGCACATGAACTAAAAATTAGTCCAACTTAAGACCAGAGACCACCCGGAGTTGCAAATATCCAGACCAGCAAAGGCGTGATTATCAAACCTGGTAGTAACGAGCCGAGCCTGATCTTCTTGATCTCCAGCAAATTAAGTCCAATGGCCATTACCGCCAACCCACCAGCCGCAAACAGCTCTGTGCGCATTCGCTCGTCCAACAACAAATCAAGACGCGTGCCAAACAGAGTCAAAGTTCCTTGCACAACAAACACGCTGACGGCGCTGAATATGGCACCAACTCCATACAGGGCAGCAAAAATTACTGTCATGAAACCGTCCAGGCTTCCCTTGATGATGTACAACTGCGGTGTCTTACCGCTCGCGTCTTCTATTGCTCCCAAGATGGTTAATGGCCCCACGCAAAACAACAGCGAAGCGGTAACAAACCCAGTCACGAAACGATTATCGGCGCTTTCCGACGCGAACCGTTTTTTTAATACTTCCCCAACCTGAACGAGACGATCTTCGACACGGATCAACTCGCCGATTATGCCGCCCACTACCATGCCTAGAAGCGGAAAAACCATGTTGTGGGTCTTGATGACATCACTTAGCCCAAGTGCAAGCGTCACCAACCCAATCACCTGCACCACCAACACACGGATTCGCTCGGGAATCCGATGCCCAATAACTAATCCAAGTCCACCGCCAACAAGAACCGTCATGGTGTTGATCAAAGTTCCTAAACCGCGCAAACCACACCCCTTCGCAAACTGGTTAATGCTTTAACTGACCAATGCTCTAACGCTTGAAGGATACGGCGTGACCGCCATACTGATGTGCATGGTTCTCATTTGGGCGTGCGGTGCGGCATTGTTGTACGGAGTTGCTGACTATTGCGGTGGACGCGCTTCAAAGGTATCCAAAGCTGCAGTAGTCACTTTTCTCGGACAATTCGTTGCGCTGATCCTGCTCGCAGTTGTCATTGCTTTTGGCAACACTCCGGTGATGAGTACCCACGACTGGTGGTGGAGCGGTTTCGCTGGTGCCGGTGGTGCAATAGCGTTGGTTGCTTTTTACCAGGCGATGTCTCTTGGATCCATGACCGTCGTAGCTCCGATATCGGCAATCGTTGGTATGTGTAGCCCAGTTGTTGTGGGTTTGATCCAAGGCGAACGTCCTGCTCATATCGCATACTTCGGAATGGCTCTAGCAGCAATTGCAGTAGCGCTTGTAGGAGACGCACTCGGTCACCACGATCTCCCCACTCCAATGCGTGCGATTATCTATGCGTTTATTTCCGGTCTCGGTTTCGGAGTGATCTTTGTTTGTCTCGCTCAAACGTCCGAAGATGCAGGATTGTGGCCACTACTCGGTCAGCGCCTCGTCAGTGTTCCAACTGTTGCGATAGTTGCGTTCTGGGGATCAGGTCGCATCCATGTTGCTCGCTCCGTCCTACCACTTGCAATGCTTTCTGGTTTGCTCGACACGACCGCAAATGCTTTGTACCTGCTAGCCATCCATGGCGGACTGCTCTCACTTGTTGGAGTGATCACCGCGCTCTATCCAGTATCCACCGTAGGACTTGCTGTCACACTGGACAAAGAAAGACTACACAAGAGCCAAATCATCGGACTGGTGCTGGCAGCAATCTCGTTATCAATGGTTGGCTATGCGTCGAACAGTTGATCTTGACTAGTTGATCTGAAAACGCTTTCTAGTCGGGCTGGCGGGATTTGAACCCGCGACCTCTTGTCCCCCAGACAAGCACGCTAACCAAGCTGCGCTACAGCCCGCATCTTGGCAACTTACCCTAGCGAAAGAGATCTAT
>Ga0209596_1001411_pt1 | contig 20681 bp, 19 predicted proteins | sample M_130807_MF_Meta_FD_187314 | JGI IMG/M metagenome (GOLD analysis project Ga0209596, IMG submission 187314) | Freshwater microbial communities from Lake Montjoie, Canada to study carbon cycling - M_130807_MF_MetaG (SPAdes) (version 2) | ecosystem: Environmental > Aquatic > Freshwater > Lake...
GCTTGTGCTGCCACATTCATATCTACTACAGCAGATATATATGCAGTTTGTGTTGCAGATGCTGCGCTGTATCCGACATTATCTGCAAGACCCCAACGATTTGTTGACCCGGCAGTGGTATAGAAGAATGCTGACCCTGATGGGCTTGCACCACTATCTTGTACCACAAGACCGCCTTGTGCATTACCACCTGGCACTGATCCACTATTAACCAAGATAAAGCGATCTTCAATATTTAAATTAGTTGTATTGACCGTTGTCGTTGTTCCATCAACAAAGAGGTCACCACTAACTGTTAAGTTTTGTGGGAATGTAAAGTTTGACGATGCAAAGGTTGTTCCTGAAATACTACCCAATGATACTTGACCAGAACTACTGATTGTACCAGCAGGAAGTAATGGAGCCACTTGTGCAGACGAAGAAACAATTCCTGCGGAAACATTACTTAATCCAGTGAAGGAAACTTGACCCGATGATGATACCGTACCAGCAGGAAGTTGTGCTGAACTACTGAAGATACCTGATGGGATATTGGTTATTCCCGTATAGGAAATCTGACCAGAACTACTGACGATGCCACTTGGAAGTGATGCGGCACCAATATTTGTTAATTGACTACCATCGCCTTTAAAGGCCGAAGCAGTAACTCCACTAGTTACAATTACCGAACCACTGATTGTTTGGGTACCAACAAAGGTGTTTGACCCAGTAGTTGCTAATGTCGCAATGCCTGTTGTACTACGAACATCAACTTGAGCAGAACTACTGACCGTACCCGCAGGTAAAAATGCTACTACTTGAGTAGAACTAGATACGGTATCTGCTGGTAAATATGTTTTAACTTGCGATGAACTTGATGCAACACCTTGTAATTGTGTCTGTAAAGCATACGAACTTGTTGCTGTGTTTAGTGCATTGATAGAAACATCTTGTACATTATTTTTAGTTGCTATGGAAGAACTAAAGGTGGTATAATTTGTAGTTTGCGTTATATCAATTTGTGCTGAACTTGATACGGTTCCGGCGGCACTTACGCCAGTTAATCCACTACCATCACCAACAAACGATCCAGTAAACGAACCAGAAATTTTTGTTGTTGCTGCAGCGGTGGTTATTGATTGCGAACCTACTGTTACGGAATTTAAGGACGCATCAGACCCCGATACTATAATTTTTTTCCATTCTGCCATACTAATTTCTCCAAAGAGTTAAATGTTTACGTACCGAGATACAATTCACCAGATGCGGAATAAAAAATCGTACCCGCTACTGATGCGCTAGGGGTAGATCTTGGTTTAAGGACCAACACACCATCTTCAGTTATGGTGGTTGACCCTGAAATAATAACATCACCATTTTTAAATATGGTAGTTTGCTTATATTGATAATTATTGTATTTATTGCCAATCAGTAATTGACTGTCAGAACTTTGTGAGGTATTTAATGTGGTAAATGTTAATGCTGACCCATCCCCGACAAATGACCCGGTAAATGACCCTGAAAAATTAGGACTTAATACAAATAACGCAGTAGTGGCATAACTGGCCGATGCTATACTGCCAAAGAAGGATCCACTAAATGACCCCGTGGCATTTTCAGTAACACTTACTAATGCCCGAACTAAAATATTAGATTGTGATGGGGGTGTTGCAACGAAGGCAAGTGTCGGACCAGTTAAACTGTAATCTGCGACATTTGTTAATGTTAAGCCTTCAACAGATACAACGAGTGAATTTATATTATAACTTTGGGATAATATATAGTTTGTTGTTGACCCATTGCCTACAAAGGTGTATGTATCAATGCTGAGTGTGGATTGTGGTCCGGTTGGTCCACTTGGTCCGGTTGGTCCTTGTATGCCCTGTGAACCTTGCCCACCTTGATCACCGGTATTGCCTTGTGGTCCTGTAGGTCCAGTAACGCCAATGCTACCTTGTGATCCAGTGGGTCCAGTGGGTCCAGTGGGTCCAGTGGGTCCACCTGGCATATTTGTGAGTTGACTACCATCGCCTTTGAAGAACGATGCAGTAACTGAACCGGATACATTAATACTCCCGCTGGATATTAATCCTTTACGGGCAACAAACTCATTCGCCATATTATCCCTTTTTCACATTTCCAAAGGTTAGTACAATGGGGTGGGTAGGATTAGTACCCACCCCACTTACTACGGTATATATTTTATTATAATGCCCGAATCGCCGTCTTGACCGTCCATGTACCCGAAGTATTTGTAAACTTCAATCGAATTAACGAGCTAAGAATATCCACCGCAAATATTGCTTGGGCGGTATTACCAATGTCATTTGTCGAAATATCAGTATATTCTACATTGACCGCATTAGATACGACCATCACAGTACCCGTTCTGTAATTTATGGTGTCGTTGATTGCGTAATCAAAAAATACGGCGGTACCGGTTGCTGTTGATACCGTGGAAACCACTTGATTAACTACCGGACCAACAATGCCGGCGACACTACTACCAGAATAAAATCCCGTTGCAGCGGTAACTGCTGCAAATGATGGTGCACTCGTAGATTGTAATGTGGTGATATTAACATTCACCCCATTAAGTTTAATCTGACCTTGTGCATCACCCGATGCGGACGATGAAACTGCACCACTTATCTTATTTTGTATACTATTGTAATCTACTTGTCCTGATGAGGAAAACATCCCCACCATTGAGCCACTGATTGTTCCTAATACACGAAGGGACCCAGTTACACTCATTACGTCATCTGCTGTATCACCAAATTTGGTAGAACCCGATTCGTAAATTATTGACGAACTAACATATTCTGTTTGTACTTGTTGTGCTGTTAACGTGCCTTCTACTCGTACATCTTGTGGAAAATAAAATGCCGCATTACTAAATGTCGTACCCGTAATCGTATTGAGATTTACGGTAGATGCAAATGACGCGGTTTGTGGTATAAATGTAATGCTGGTTGCTGCTGATGCTGTGGTCGCAAACGATGCTGATGTTGCCGTAGTTGCGGTGATTGCTGCCGATGCCGTGGTTGCAAACGATGCAGATGTACCTGATAAGGCATTAAATTGTGCAGACGAAGAAATCGTTCCGCTTAACTTATTCGCAATAGAATTATAATCTATTTGACCAGATGAGGACACTACTCCTGGCAGGGCGTCAATAATTTGCGCGGAAGAAGATACAGTTCCTGCTGTTGTGCTGATTGTAACAGTTTGTCCGGATGCATTAGTAGAAATGCCCGTACCACCAGTAATTGTTAATGCTTGTGTTTTGAGATTAACGGTACCAGTGCCCGTGCTACCTGTTACACCAAGTGTTGATGCAACTCCAGTTAATCCACTGCCATCACCAGAGAACGACCCAGTGAACCCAGACGCACTTACCTGTCCTTGTATATTTTGGGTACCAACAAATGTATTGGAACCAGTAGTTGCTAAGGTAGCAATACCCGTGGTGCTGCGTACATCAACTTGACTTGATGAGGAAACCACACCACTTGGAAGGTTAGCGGTTACTTGTGTAGAACTAGATACGATACCTGATGGAATACTACTTAATCCCGTATAGGATACCTGTCCTGAGCTAGATACGATACCCACAGGAATACTACTTAATCCCGTATAGGATACCTGTCCTGAGCTAGATACGATACCTGATGGCTTATTGTCAATTGCATTCCATTGTACATAGGATGCACTATCCGCAGTAGATAAGGAACCAGAGAATGACCCGGTAAACGACTGCGCAGTGACACCATAACCAGTTGCATTAATAGCACCACTAACTAATAGCGAACCAGTGATTTGTGCCCCACCGGTTTGGGCAATTATACCTCGTCGTGCTACAAATTCATTCGCCATCGGGAATCTCCAAAAAATACAAGGGGGTCAATATATAAATAGTTAGATATTAAGGTAAAATGGGGAATAGTTTAAACAAACTCTGCACTGTCCATGGGTATGATCCGCTACCTACACTCTCTGCTCGTAGTTTAATATAACCCCCACTTTGGACCAATGAAAACCGTATATCCGAGGTATCTCCAACGTCCGTACTGGATATGTCTGTAACTGTCGTATTGCTACCACTCCATCCTGCCAAAATAACGCCTACACGAAGGCCACCAGCACGGGAGGCAACATACTCAACCGTTGCGGCACAGAAGCTGCCAGTGGGGATGAACGGCATTACATATTCGGTTGCCCCGAAAATGCCCGATGTAATCGATCCTGTAAAGATTAAGGATACAGCTCCTGCGATTAATTTATATTCGTTGGATTGTACACGATTGGGAACGATAGTAGAACCACTAACATATGTTACTACTTGCCCCGAACTGGATACCGTGCCATCAGGTAATGATTCTACAATTTGGGTAGAACTGGATACAGTATACGCTGGTAGTGACGGTACTCCATCCGCTGTAATATAGACACTATTATCTACTGTGCCATCGGCTTTGAGAAATTGGGTTGTTAACCCCCCATCAACAATAAACGCTGATGACGATACTGTACCAGAAATAATTTGATTACCCGTAAAGGTATTGGACCCTGTGGTAGCAAGGGTAGCAATTCCTGTCGTATTTTTGACATTAATTTGACTTGATGCCGATACCGTTCCTGCGGGTACACTTGCTGCATTTGCCGCGTAACTTGCCGTGGTTGCATAGGATGCACTGACCGCAATACTTGCTGATGGGACATTGGTAGCTACGGTTCTGCCAACATACTGGTTTGCCGTAATAGACACATATTGTGAATTTGACGGGGCAACACCAGAAGAACTAAACTGTAGAACGCCCGTCTTATAATCAAATGAATAATTGTTAGTGGATACTTGGTCCGCTGATACAACGCCTGACCCAGTAGTAGTTATGAATACTCGCGCCAAATATCCAGGAGGACTATCTTCTGTAGTGGCGTTTGCTAACGCCGGTACTGAATATTTTGGTGAAATAAAGCTTGTTTTTTGATTAGCGTCAATTAATTGAGCACCGATACCAGCACTTGACCCCGAAGGATCTACTACAAACCATACCTCATTATTGAGGTTGGATTTGGTCATGGTTTGACGATAATAATATTTTAATACGGATTGCCCATTAACAGAATATGTTGTGCCACTCTGTCCACTTCCGCTAAATGGTAAACTGCTTGATGGAATTAAATTTTGATCCGTATACACTTCAGCCGCATTAATATCCAGTACGGATGTAAATGCTTCTTGTCCATCCGTATACCCATCATGCGTATACCGTCTACTTTGTAAAAGTCGTGATGATTTTTTGGAATTATCTATTGGCATTATATTTCCTAACTAAAAGCAATGGTTATACTGGATACGGGGGTTGGATCTCCCTTGTATCGGACAATCACATACACTTCATTATATGCCGATTCCACATAAATACCATCGGCGTTTCTCACCGGCATTGTATAAGTAGTACTTGCCAAACTACCACCAGTGTTACCATACAACGCGATGGTTGAACCAAAGGGATTTTGCCCATCGGTATTTGCTGTTAAATTTCCAACAAAGTTTGATATGGTTTTTGTTGGATCATAGAATCGTGCAGTGGTTAATGGAGTACCACTGGCGGTGCTACCACTTACAGACGATTCAAATAATACCAATGCGGCAACAGAATTACTTCCTGAAGTTTGCCAATCGGATAATACTTGTCCTGCTGTTATGGTCATTGCGGTTTTGGTACCAGACGTAGTAAACTTACGAATATAATATTTGTAATCGCTGGTACTACTTGGATTGGTTAACCAATATCCATAGGTGCCGCCGGGCTTGACTACATATCCGGGTTTTACTTGTAAGTCGGTATTGCCCAAGGTATAAAATGCCGATGAGGTATTCCATGCACTACCACTAAATGTTAGTACTGCATCCGTTGCTTGAATGCGATAGGCTTCCCCAACAAATGATTCTACTAGTGCAGTAGATGTGTCTGTGGATTGTCCCGCCCCATAATAGGCAAGACCCCCACTGGCGGCTGGCTGTCCAAATGCGCCGGCGGTGTGGAAACTAACGGTGCTACTTTTTGCCGTGGCACTACCGTTATAATTATATCCATTTACCGTAAAGGTAAACGTAGATGATCCCGTACCGATTTGGCTTACATTGTTTGTTGCGCCGGGCGCAAAGACGTATGCCCCGCCTAATTTGATAATATCATCTTCTTTTGGAATCGTTGACGATGCACGGGCAGTTGTTCCTGTGGAATCAAACACCGCGTTCACCGTAGAAATTGTACTGGGTGTACCAGCGGACATTGCAACGGATATAATACCACTGGTATTGGTTACCGTTGTAGCAGTAACCGTAGCAATAGTACTGGCATAATACAGCGGATTAAATACTCCTGTAACCGAGCTTGAAATTCCGTACGTGGATCCACTTAAGTATGGAGCACCACTCAATGATCGTGAGGTGGCAGTTAATGCCGTAATCGTAGTGCTGCCAGTTGCTGGAGTTTGTGTAGGTATATTGGTACTAATAGTTGTTGTGGGTGCCCAGAATATTTCCACATTACTTGCGATAGGAGTGCTATAATTTCCTGAACTACTAGCAATTGCAATAGAAGCAGAAATATGATAATATCCACTTGCACTTACGCCACTTGCCGACCCACTGTATAGATATGGAGAAAATACGGTTGCGTATTTTCCATCCTGATATGCTGCCGGAATAACTGCCGGATTGGCGGTATTGATTTTCGCAAGTGAAACCCCGTTAGTAGTTCCTGCGCCTGTTTGGGTAATAATTTGTCCAGAACTTGATGTATCCGTATCTGTTTTTGCACTGTTATTTTTAAATCTAAATGTAAATGACCCAGACACACTGAAATCCGTGGGTGTACCCGATAACAATGGACCCACTCCAAAGAGTTGTGTATCTACCGAGGAAGATACCGTTGTAGATCCTGCAGATACTGACGTATAGGTATACGTATAATTTGCATTATAGATTGGTGTAATACCAGAAAATATTGCACTACCGCTGGTAGCGAATCCTTTCGTATTTAAATAATTAATCGTTGCATTACTACTTGCACTAGGAATTCTACCGGTCAGTGCTGTGCCTGTACCAGTGCCGCCTGTATTTGACGTATAGGTGCTATAAGTTTTTGTATTTGGTGCGGCGTCGGGCGCGGAGGATGATAATAATCCTGCTACGAAACGCAATATTTCAGAAATATCTGTTTGTGGAGTAAAATTATTAAAGTATGACCCGTTTAAACTGGATTGCCAATTATTTGATGTTGGCATGCCCACATTAACATTAGACGCTGAAATTTTACCTGTTAGACTACCAGATACACCACTACCACTTACATAGAGTGACCCCGTGATAACGGCTGACCCACTAAAGGGGAATCCTGTACCGGTGCTTCCCGATATATTAAGTGCGTAGGATGCAGTGGTTGCATATGATGCGGTGGTTCCTGATAACGCATTGAATTGAGTAGAACTACTGATTGCACCAGCAGGCATTGGTCCTGTAGAACCCGTAACACCTTGTGGTCCTGTTGGTCCGGTTGTGCCTTGTATACCAGTAGCACCAGTAACACCGACAATACCTTGTGGTCCAGTTGGTCCAGTGATGCCTTGTATACCGGTTGGTCCCGTGATGCCTTGTATACCAGTAGCACCAGTAACACCGTCAATACCTTGTGGTCCTGTGGAACCCGTGATGCCTTGTAGTCCTGTTGGACCAGTGATGCCTTGTGGTCCTGTGGAACCCGTAACACCTTGTGGTCCTGTTGGACCGGTTGTGCCTTGTATACCGGTTGGTCCGGTGGTACCTTGCGAGCCTGTTGGACCAGTGATGCCTTGTATACCAGTAGCACCAGTAACACCGTCAATACCTTGCGGTCCTGTTGGTCCGGTGGTACCTTGCGAGCCTGTTGGTCCGGTGATGCCTTGTATACCGGTTGGACCGGTTGTGCCTTGTATACCGGTTGGACCAGTGATACCTTGTGGTCCAGTTGGTCCAGTGATACCTTGTGGTCCGGTTGGTCCAGTGATGCCTTGTATACCCGTTGCACCGGTGGTACCTTGTGGTCCTGTGGGTCCGGTTGTGCCAGACCCTGCATTGAGTGCGTAACTTGCAGTTTGTGCGTAGGATGCAGATACCGCACTGTCCATTGACCCACTAACTCGCAATGCATATGAGGCGGTGAGGGCGGTGTCAGCAACCGTGATAAATGACCCCGTACCAACACGGGGTGCAATATTAGATTGATCAACTACGACATTATACGAATCACCTTTATCTATAACAACAGTTATATTAGGGATATCCAACTTAATATTACTCATTCATTATCTCGTCACCGCAGGGCGTATAGTAAACGGTCCTTCTAATAACCTACGGGTATTGTCAGCGGCAGAACCGCTACTGGCAATAATATCATATACATATTTCCGTTCTGTCATCGCAAGTGTTTGGACAGCATCCAATTCCACCATAAAGCTTCCTGATGTGTATGGTACCATCTTGGTAATAATAAATTGTCCGGCGAGTTCGTCCGTGGTATAATTTTCTCGTACCTGACCAGAGATACTATAGCCGGTTAGGTTCACTGGAGCACTTTGGTCATTTTCAATAAGAGTTACTAAAATTTTAAATGTTTCGCCTTGCCCAACACTTAAGGGTGTAAGTTCTGCCATAGTATATACCTAAAAAGAAGTGTCCCACCGCCCGATTATACTCTTATATAAGTATATGACAGTGGGACAACACCTTCTATTTTGACTGCCAGATTAGTAGTTCAATACACAATAATCAGGTTGAATCGTCAATTCAATATTGACTGCATCCGATGTATCTGACCATTCTAATTCACCAAAATCTGCCTTGGTAATTTGGCATCCCTTCAAAATCCATTCTTCAACCTTATCACCAACTGGTCCGAGCACTTGAAGAGTTAAATCCTTTTTGTAAAATTCAGCATACCCATCACGACCCGTAACAGATTCATGATGTAAACGCACCCATTCCATTACGGCTTGTGCGCCCGATGGTACAATAGGGTCATACAAGGTCATATCCATTGTACTCCACTTGGTCATACCCTTAACATAACGAATGGTATTGATATGTGGAAGCTTGATGGGTTCTTGTTCAAGAACAGGACGCTTGGTCTTCTTGACAATGTATGCTGGAATGCCTTCAATCAAAAGTAAATAACGATTTTTAACTTTTGGTTCAAAAGCCGTAAAAAATATTTCATTTTCGGCTACGATATTATTTGCCATTTGTATCTCCTAACAGATTTAACTATAAATAGTCGGTATTGGAAAAATATAACTTATTATGCTCCGGGGAATACTGCGCCCGTTGGGAGAACATTGAATTCAAGCTTAATAAATTCAGCGGTCTTTGTTGGTTGGAGATACAATTGACCAACCAAGATATTGCGGTCAATAACATCTGGTGTATTATTAGTTTCATCCATAATGACACGGAACGCATATAGACCCGAACGTTCTTGGACATTTGCTAAATATGGGTTAACGATATTCAAGAAACGGCGACGGGTTGATTCAACATTTTGTTCGAACACAAGGAATCGTGATGAACTTGCAATGAATTTCTTAACCGCGATTAATAAGCGGCGTACATTAACACGATCAAGTGCTGATGAACGGCGTTGTAATGTCTTTTGTCCCCACACGCAAATCCCTTGTCCCGGGAATTGTGCGATTGGATTGACCTTACCTTCATACAATACATCGCGTTGACCTTGTGATAACCGAGTCTTAACTCCTGCGGCACCTGGAATTCCACCACGATTTAACCCTGCTGGTGCAAACCATTCTGCGGCAACGTTATCGTTGTAGGCATAGACTTCTGGTAATGATACGGACGGTGGAACAAATACTAATTTATCTGTATTGGTATCCTTGACACGAATCCATGGATAATATGCTGCTGCATAATTCGTATCTAACAACGCTGCCTGTGTGACCGCGCCTGTGATTGTTTGTGATGCTTGTGTTAAGTCCATGATGTAGAAGCAATCCCCACGTGCTTCGCAAAGACTTAATGCGTAGTTAGCAACATATGAATGTAATTCATAGACAACACCGGGTAATACTAACAAATTAATATCATAGGTGTCAGGATTACTGATTGAATCTAACGCTTGCTTGTATGCACGTGAGCCAGCAGATGTTGCACTGGACAAATTAAAGCCTTGTGTATTACTATTAGTAATGGCATCATACATGTTGATGTATCGTGCAGGATTATCACCATCAAATCCACCTTGGAATGGTACGGTGAAGCGAAGACTACCAACAATTGATGGGGTAGTTAAGAAGCTTGCAACAGCTACTGCGGCACCCGTATCATCATATAATTCCGTTGCAGCGAGATTTTCAAGAGTAAATACCGCGCCCACTTGAACTGAACCACTTGGAAGTGGTGCCAAGTATGACATATTGGTGTTTAAGGTATCGCTATATTGGAACCCATAATATTCATAACTGTTACGTGATGAAGATACACTGTATCCACGAACACCACTGGCAACCCAACTTGATGACAAGAAAGTTGGTGCAATGACTTGTGATATTGATGTACCAATTGGGGTACTTAATTTATCAAATCCAAATGGTACAGCGTTGGCAGGAACATTGCTAATACCCGCTGCCATTTCAGTCCAGATATATTGGGATACATTGGCAAAATCACCTTGGAAATAGCGTTCGCCAGTAACAGTATCTGTGGTTGGTGCGCTATTACCAATACGGCGAGCAATATAATTTGGACTTGAGGTATCAAGTGTTAAATTATCAAATTGTTCAAGAACGCTTGGACGCTGATCGGTATCTAAGAAGTCACGCACTTGTAATGTAAAGGTTGCGTAATCTCCAGCATTCTGACCAAGCTTTGGACCAATGATAGAAATTTTAATATCGGAATTTGCAGCAACACCATCCGTCAAGGTGTGTACCTTAAAGAGATTTAACTTTTGACCGCCCAATGTCTGTGATTGGACATATGGAGTAGTTGCATGATTATATACGCCGTAGATACTACCCGTAAGCGATAGCGCAAGGCTACTCGTTGCAGCGGACATACTTACCGATGCACCAGCAGCCGTGATTGCTTCTGGGAACAATGCATATGCATATCCGTTGTGCGTACCTGCTGCACCATAGCCAAGATAATTACCCACGAATGCAGCGGCACTTGTTGTGGTGTTTAATCCTGATGTGGTTACATCTGTTACAACCGAGGACGATATGGTTAGTGCAAAATTTGTAGCAGGACCAGAAGCACTGATTGCTTCAATATTACTACCTGATACCGTTGGATGTATTACTGCGTATACAAATGAGCCACTTGACCCCGTTGCAAACAATAATGCCGACGCTGCCGTAGTTGGACTATATCCATCTAATCCCAACACACGTACTACCGTGGCTTGTCCTGATTCGCGGAGATAATTCTTTACCGTAAGACCAAGAAATGACTTTGCATCGGGTGTACCGAATGTTGTTTCATATTCTTGTTGGCTTCTAACCACAGTTGGAATAAAAGCCGGTCCCTTTGATGAAGGACCAATAAATGCACCAGCGATTTCACTAACACCTTGTGCTAAAAAGCTAAGGTCACGTTCCTGTGTAAATACACCAGGTGATACAATGCGTTCTGCCATACGGAATCTCCAATATTACTTATTATTTCTCAGGGGTAAAAATACCAGTATCAATATCTAAAGAACCAATGCCGTACTTTTCTAACAAACTATTCATAAGTTGCTTTTCAGTATTCAATAATTCTTTGTATACACTACTTTGTTGTGCTAATTTATCCGTTGTTGCTTGCAAATCATCAGAAATTAAATCGTGGGTAAGTTTTAACTGACCAACGGTAGAAATCACACTGACAATTTGTTCTCGCAGCTGGGTAACGGATAATAATTCTTCTGCTGTTAATTTCTGTGGATCTGACATATAACCTGCCTCCTTTGTGATATTACTACTCGTATCATAAATATAGAATATTTTACCGAAACATTACTTTTACCCGTCTAGAATCTCAGTAAAAACAATAGCTTTTTTCGTAGTAAACCGTTGCTGTGATGTTTGTCGTACCTTCCCATATCTATCCAACATTCGTTCTGGTAGAAGGTATGCCGCCACATTCAATGTAAACAATGTTTTTACTAAACGATCTTTTTCTGCGGGAAGGGTATTTTCCATCTTATATTCGTCTATTCTGGTGCGGAACTTATACCGATTCCTGTCGCCCCAGAATTCATCGTCTTCAAAAGAAATTTGTTCTACTATACGGTTCATCTGTTCCATATATTCTGTCCAAACTACACATTCGTAGGTAAGGTCGAAATAATCGGGCGTAATCGTCGTTAAACGCTGTTTGACGGGCTTAATCCCATTGAGGGCAGCAAACCTATCATACGGATTGTATTTGTTCCAGCCAGTCTCAAATTCCCGTTCTAAATACTTGTTAACTGGAGAATTTATCTTTATATTTTTCTTCATACCTGACCGACGAATCATAATCAACGGTAATTGAATTTTCCCCTTATAATCACGAAGCACCCCATCTTTTTGAACACTTTTCCAGCGTTCGGGGTTTCCGTACATAATAGGAACTGGTATTTGCCGCTTATCTTGGGTCACGAGTGGACGAATCCGCTCATTTAAATACTTTATAAGAGTTTCGTCAATAGTGGTCAATGTAATGGCAATAGGACTATTATCACCGTCTGGTGTTTTAGTGTCCAGCCCACGATTCTGTGTTTCGTCGGGAGTATTAACCCCTGTATTCTGTACAGGAATTTGGTCCGACTTTTGATTGCTATAATCAGCCATTAGCGTTTAGTTCCTCAATATTAATACCACTAATGCGGGTCAAGTGGGCATTACACAAAATAGAGATGGAATTGTATGGTTGCCCTGCTACATATTGGGTATCGTTGATATTGTCAATTTCATAGTAACTATAATCATAATTTATGATATCACCAATTTCTGGGTAGACTTGCGCTTCTTCCAATAATTTACGCACAAAGCGGAATTCTACATCTTGTTCAATGTCCACACCAAATCCAGCGTCGGTGGTAGATACATTTTTCTTATACTTGACCAAGGCTTTTAATTCAACACCCGTATATCGAGTTTTGCTCGACGATTCCCCGTAAATGTTAATACTAGTATTATCTAATACCATCTTATAGATAATGACATCAACATCAACAATCGCGTTTAGTAATTCACGATTGTAATGCTGCATTAAATTAAAATCACGGTCACCGACAAAGCGAGGCATAGATTATCCGATGTAAATTAAGAATGGTGTCTTTTGATAAATTTCTTGCATGTATTTTGCATTTTCTGCTTGCTTCTTCATTTGTGCTTGCATTCCGGTTTGTTCCAATGTTTCGCGTAATTCTTTTACGAGATATTCCTTTTCTTCTTTTCCTTCACGACGAAGTAATTCACCGTCTAATTTAATTAAAGCATCAGGAATTGGGATATTATCATACTTACTACGGATATCTCCTAATGTTTCCTTCGATAATGCTAATGTATATTTAAAAATCCATGTACGACCAATAGAATTAATTGTGGTATAGGAAATATGACCATAGGGCACATTAGAATAATCTGACACAATACTACCCGATGGATTATATGTTGAGCCTGGTCCTTGCTTATCATCAACCACGATATAATCAAAGTATATTGGAGTATTATTCTTAAAATATGGACTAAATCGAATGCTATTATTTGAAATTTCAAATGAATATTGACTTTTACGAATCATATCATTGACTTCAATTGCTTGGATACGCAATAAATCTTCGTATGCTGGCATCATTACGAACGTAACGGCTGGTGAATATCCATCAAATCCAAATTCACCCATTAGATTAGTTAATCCAAGTCCTGTTGCAGCAAACGGATCATAATATCTGGCGACGGCGGCTGGCATGTAATGATACACACGACGAATTTCTAATTGCTTACCACTTTCACTAACATCTGCCCACAATGCTTTCAAATCATACTCTTGTTTATAGTAGGATTGTCCTGATGCGGTGGTGGGTGTGATATAGCCACGTTTAATATTTACATTTCCACCCGATTGTGCTTCTGTACCATATGCAGCAGATAATTTAATAATCTGCGGAAGAGCTGACCCCACAATATTACGTTGCGTAATTGCAGTCGTGGTGGGCATCCCTTGTAACGTGAGCATATGCTCACGCGCATTAAACTGATTGACCTGTGCACCGTACGTCATCGCGGCTTCTTCAAAACACGTATATAAAATTTTATCCACCAATTCAATATCTAATACAGGATATCCCAACCGACGCGCTACAAATTGAGCAACTTTTGGGGCATCGCTCTGAAATGGTGTTTCGGCATCAAATATTCCAAAGGGTGTGAGTCCACTTGGGTTTATTGATTCATCGGTATAAACTATTGGATCGTCGCTTAATATGGCCATAGTAATCTCACAAATGGAAAACTCTTAGTATAAATAGCACTTTACTTTGTATAACAGGAAAAAGGGGTGACCTTTTGGTCACCCCTTTTTCTACTACATTACATCATTGACCGATTAAACTTGTGCTAATGCGTCAATGTAAATCTTACCGAAGAATTCAGGACGGACAATCTTCTTTGCGTAACGAGTCATAACGCCTCTACGTGGTGTAAAGTTGTTTGGATCGTATACGAGTGGTGTCATGATTAATGGAATGTATGGAGCATAAACTGCGCCAGTTTCTAAGAAGTTTGAACCACGGAAGCCAAGAAGTAATACGTTTTCCGTCATGTATGGATTCTTGTAGATGGTGTAACGATTTTGGAATGAACCAACCTTCGTGATGCCACCTGCAAATTCATTCTTTTCGCCATCGGTTGATGTCATGAAGCCAGGAATGGTTTCAAGAATTGTTGCTACGGTTGGTGAGCAAACTGCGAAGTTTGCACCGCCACGCATGGTCAACTGATGAATCTTGTTTGAAACCTTCTGCATCTTCTGACCAAGCGTTTGGTACCAAGTCATGTTGGTCCAAGCTGTGCCGGCAAATGATGAAGCGGTAAATGCTGAACCGTTCCATGTCTTGCCAATGTCTGCTGACCAGTATTCCGTGGTTGTTGCGTTAACAAGCAACATGTCAAGGATTTCAAGGTCAATTTCCGTTGCGATGTAATCACTTAACATTGCTGTTAATTCCGCTTCTGCATCAATACTGTGATAAGCATTCAAGTCTTGTGCAAGTTCTGGTGACCAGACTGCCTTCAACTTACGTGTCTTAGCAACGATTGTTTCTGAACGAAGTTCCAAATCAATCTGTGGAATGTTCAAGTTTGTTACTGAGTTGTCACGATCTTCGAAGTCACCACGAGTGGTGTCACTTGGTTGCTTGAGGTATTGAACTGAATTTAATACACCGTTTGCCGAACTACTTACGATAAAGTATACGGTGGTTTGTGCTGGATCAACACGGGTAAATTCTGGAAGATACAACGATCCAAAATTTAGGGCTGAACCTGATGGAACCCATGCACGAACTGAACTGATGTCTGGGTTTGTGAATGCTGACAATGATGCTGAAACAATTCTGAAACCTGAGAATGATGAACTGTAGCTATCATTGAAGTTTACATCACTATAGGTAACTGCGGCTGATTGGGTTGGGATTGACAAACCAGTCAACGATACAACGTTGGCTGAGTAGCCGAATTCGCCAGCACCGTATAAACCACCTGCTGGGATTGTGCCTGAACCTGACGTTGTGCCGTAGAGTGAACTGCCATTGGCCTTGGTTAAGTTAGCTGCTGAACCGTACTTGAAATCCATGAAGAATACCAAACCTGCTGGCAAGTTCATTGGTTGAACTGATACGAAGTTCTTTGATGCGATTGAACCGAACACCTTACGAACTAATGGAAGTGCAACACCTGCCCAGTTTTCACCAGCGGTGCCTGAACCACCTGGGTTCGTTGAGGTTGCTTCTGAAAGAAGCTGTGTTGCTTGGTTTTCAAGCATTACTGCCATGCCTTGCTTTTCGTGGCCTGTTAAGCCTTCAAGCAGACCTGAGCGGTCCCACTTGCCCGACAATTTGCGGGACTGATCAATGATAACCTTATGGGCGGACCCGGCTTCATTGATAAATTCTTGTACTGACATATGATTTATCTCCTAAAAGTTATAGAATTCCTGCGAGTAGTTGTAGACGCTTTGCGACTGTGTTTTCTTCTAAAATTTCCTTCTTTGGTGCGGTACTTGCGGTTCGCTTACTTGCTAACCCTTCGGTAACGACCTTTGATGATGTTGCACGGCTCTTGAATGACTTAGCTGCTACCGTTAAGGTTTCAACTAATGTGGTATATACCATCTTGACTTCACGAACATTGACAGCACGATCAAATGATTCTAGGATACGTACCTTTTGTTCGTTGGTCAAACCTTCCTGACGGAAGATACGATTTGTATATAGGAGCTTTGCATTTAGAAGGTTGACTTCTTGTAGCTTGCCTCGTAGGACGTTTACAACCTCACGATATTCTGCAAGTTCATTTTTGAGAGCTTCCATCTTAGCAGCAATTGTTGATGCGTCTGGATGTTGCATTGCGGCGTCCTGATCAGGATGTTGCATTGCGCCATCTTTCCCATCTGCTTCTAATTCACGAAGGATTGCTTCCAAATCAAGTTCTTCTTCACCTTCACCTTCTCCTTCTCCATGACCCTTATCCATGCCCATATGCATTGCGTCCATCTTAAGTGCTGAATCGCCATACTTATGACCATTTGCTGCTGATGGAGCGTCGATAGCTTCATCTTCTTCACCATGTGCCTTCATATCACCACCCTTAACATCGGCATTGGCAAAACCTGACTTTGCCATGGTTGCAGACTTGTCCATACCTGCGGCTGCTGGTGTATGCGCCTTGTCGGTTGGGTCAACGATAGTTTTATCGTCTTCTTCACCTAGACCTTCTTCACCTTCTTCTTCATCATGTCCTGAAAGTGACTTAATATCTTCTTCTAATTCCTTGATTACTTCGTCAAGGTCAAAATCCTTTTCTGACCAATCATTGTACCAATCTGTTGATGAATCCTTCTGGCCTTCACCACCTTGGTCGATATCTGACGAATCAAATGCGTCTACTGATGGTTCCTTATTATCAGCGCCACCAATTGTTGATGTATCTGCTGGACTCGTACCACCGACTGCTGTTGCATCTTGGAATGGAGTTTCCTTTGCAGTACCTTCATCTTTCATTGCCCCATCTACTGGTGCTGGTGCTTTCTTTTCAGCACTGTCATCAGTCATCTTGGTATCTTCTTCTTCGTATGCTTCTGCACGAAGGCGACGAGCAAGCATTGACTTGATCTGAGGTGTGAATGTTTCTTCTAATGCAATCTTTGCATTTGCGATAGCGGTCTGACGGACAGCTTCTGCATCTGCAATGGCTTGCTTAAGAAGTTCGTTCGTAATTTGTGCCATATATGTTGCCTCTCAAAATGTGTTCAATAGTTATTCAAACTATTATATGGTTATTATTTACAAATAAATGCACACCCCATAGGAGGTGTAATCTACATAATATATAGTGTTATATTATCCAAAAAACACTATTTTTTTACCACTCGGCTGGTTTTTTCTTTTCTTGCTTTTTTTCATCTCGGATGCGTCGGCGTAGTGCTTCCTGCCGCTTGAGAATTTTTTTCTTTGACCGCTTTACATAAAACTCACGCCGCTTAACTTCATTGAGAATTTCCGATTTCTTCACCAATTTTGAAAACAACCGAAGTGCTCGTTCTAAATCACCAATACTATCACCTTTAACTTCTACGTACATACACAACCTCCTATCTCATGTTTTTTTGAATATATGATACTGCGGTTTTTCTAACACTACTATCGGGGGCATACCCCAATGCTGATTTTACATAGATATCATTCCCTGTGAGTGGGTTTTTAATCCGATGTTTTAATAAGTCTTTTAACCGAGCCTGATTGGTGGGACTTTCCCCTGTTTTCTTTTCTTCGGCTTCCTTGGCTTGGTGCACGACCAATTTCACATCGGGATATTTTGCCTTAAGGGTATCTACGGCCTTGACATTCTTGGGTGCATCATCCACGAACACTACGCGAGTATACCCATCCTTGATGTGCTTTTCAATATAGTTTGCTTTTGCAATAGGGTCGGAATTCCCCAAGGCGGCAATGGTCACGCCTGATGTAATACCCTGCGACTTAAGAAATTGTGCGATGGGTTTGGTGTGCCCACGTGCGGTTAATACAGCAACTTTATCGGCTTTCTTATTCTGTATAACATTCTTAAGTAAATTAACGAACCGCTTAATAGGACGGGGATTCTTTAATTGTTCAAATTCAGTAAAATCAAAAGTATCACCCGGTTGCTTTTCGTAGGATGCATATTCAGCGGGAGAAATACTACGCTTGTTGCCATCTGTATCTATTACAGTAACTCGGGCATCCGTATGGACCAGAGTATCATCAAAATCAGTTATATACGCTGTTTTTTCCCGTGCCATGTATTAGCGAGTAACAAGCTTGTATGCTGTCGCCACCATTTTGTCTACGGGCATCTGTAGAAACTTGTGCTTATTTTCGCCCGTTAATGAACAAATTACTTTATATAATAACGCTGCCGTGTATAGGTCTACTGCGGTTCCATCAATCATGGCAGGTTTGCGGTCTTTTACAATCGCCATGAGTGCAGTTTGCTTTAAATTATACCCATCAGTTTCCTTAGTAATTTCAGCACCAGCATTAATATCCTGTTGTAATAATTCAGCAATCTTGTTTGGAAGATTTGACACTGCAGTCGTAGCATATTTCTTCACATCTGCATGTGACATAGTTTGTGCTAAACGCCGTGCAGACTTACTAAACTTCTTTGGGTTTGCACGACCTGTTTGAATAGCATGAACTATGCCAAATAATTTTTGTTGTGTTTTGCTGACTGCTGGCATCCTAAATCTCCGAGTATATCTCTGGATGTAAATATCTAAATTTACGCATTAAAACTCCTGCTAGTGCGTTTGCTTCATTTTCCATAAACGACCCGTCACTACCATCGGCGGGTATATTCATTTCGCGTTGCTTATGATGCACCAATTCATGGCATAATGTACGACAAACATCAACAATATGCCGACCACTATTGTACACCCGTATTTCATCAGTATCTGTTGAATACACACCAAAACTTAATTGTGTTTTTATAAAATTTGGGTCATTAACAATAATGACTTTTTGTGGCAACGCATTTAATTCAAGTTGCGATGCCACAAATTTTACAATTTCATTTAAGTATTGCTTGTGGCTTGCGTTCATGTACTATGATTTTTTCTTTTTCTTTGTTATTACGGCTTGAACTTTCTTGGTAATCTTCTTGCCAACAACGACAGCATCCTGAATGTCTACCTTACCGTCTTTGTTAACATCGGCAACTTTTGTAAGTACTGCTACTGCATCCTTACCATCAATCGTACCATCCTTGTTAACATCAGCAACTTTTTTAATTGCAATGCTAACTAATGATTTGTTGCCATCCTTATTAACCCACCAAATAATTGCACCTACTACCGCAAGAACTACTAATGTAATTAGCATAGAAACTCCTTAAATATAGGGATTATTTCAACTCGCCTAGAAAATCATAAATGAGCGTGTCAATACGAGAATACGGGGTAACAATTGCGTTCGCCGTATTCTCGTTGATGAATGCACCTTGTGTTGATGGGTTTGATACAATATCAAAACAAATAAGACTGAAGTCTTCTTGCACTTCTACTGTGTTCTCACTCATTTGCTTAACTGACCCTACCCCACGAGATGATACACCCAAACGAATATTGTTCTTGATTAATTCACGAACAATATTTCCCGATGGCGTAGAAAGAATTTCAATATTTCCACGAACATCAGCACCTTCAAACCATAAATCCGTAACATTGCAGCATACATTCTTAAGATTAACTATAGGACTTTCTGGATGATCTAGTTCACCTAATGCACGGCGTTGTACTACGAAATTGTTCTTGTATGTTGTTGCTTCACGAGCTAAAATATCTTTTGGATACACACGACCATTTTGATTTTGGTGATCTGCGCGTTGTAAAACAACATTACGAAGCGTTAATGGCTTTGTAATATCAGCCGCTTCAGTAATTAATGAAGTGTCATAGGTAATGATATTATATTCTACGAGTAACGATTGCATAAATTATGTTCCAGTAAAGTAAAAACTACTATAGGTCATCGTTCCAGTCAAAGCTGTCAAAGTGTACGGTATCCGATGCTGGGTCGTATTGAAATAATCCTGTGGATTTGTTATTATTATTTATTTTTGTATACGCACTTATTTGTTTATTATTAAATCCTGTAAGCTTTCTGAAATCATTACCCGTCATTGTTGGATTATCACTATCTATTGTACTTTTTATAGCATCATGAACGCGGTCATCTTGAAACACTTTGTCATCCATTTTATTAATCAATCGTGTTGCTGTATTTCCGTACCGCATGCTATCTTCTGGAGCGTTTCTTCTGCGGTTAGTGTCAGGTGTTACTTTTGGTTGGATGCGTTGTAATTTACCAGGTTCGGTCATTTTTGCTTGTGGTACATTTCCC
>Ga0209596_1001416_pt1 | contig 20646 bp, 23 predicted proteins | sample M_130807_MF_Meta_FD_187314 | JGI IMG/M metagenome (GOLD analysis project Ga0209596, IMG submission 187314) | Freshwater microbial communities from Lake Montjoie, Canada to study carbon cycling - M_130807_MF_MetaG (SPAdes) (version 2) | ecosystem: Environmental > Aquatic > Freshwater > Lake...
CAAGCTTCGCAAGGCATGATCACCACGATCAAACAGCCGTACCCAAATCACAATGGCGGCGACATCATGGTTGATGCAGACGGAGCTATATACGTGTTTATGGGCGACGGTGGTTTCGCCAACGACCCCGAACGCCACGCTCTTGATGTCACTTCGCCGCTCGGGAAGATTTGGAAACTCTCCCCAGTTGATCCTCAATGGATTGGCGAGGCTTGGGCGGTCGGATTGCGTAATCCGTGGCGAGCATCACTCGACCCCATTACTAACGATCTATGGATCGCCGATGTCGGTCAAGATCATTGGGAAGAAATCAATGTCGTGCCTTTCGATCAAGTGCAAGGTGTCAGCTTTGGCTGGAGTGCACGCGAAGGTACGCATGAATTCAATGCTGACCAACAAACTCTGCACGAAACTTTCACTGCGGTTGAGCCCGTATACGAATACGAACATGTCGATAACAACTGCTCAATTTCGGGCGGAGTCGTATATCGCGGCTCGCAGGTTCCAGTGACTGGCACTTGGTACATCTTCTCCGACTATTGCACGGGCAAGATTCAAGCTCTTTGTATTGACGACCAACGCAAGAACTGCGGACTCGTTGAACTTGGAACTGTGGAAATGTCAGTCGGCGTCTTGGCCGATGCTCAAGGTGAAGTGTGGGTTTTGTCGCAGAACGGCCTGATTGTGCCGATCGTCGCTGGCGGCTAACTCAGATTCGATTTGTTTAACGGCGCTGACCCATGAACATGCGCTTCAAGGCGTCGTAGTTCTCAATACAGTGACCAGCACCAAGCACAACTGACTCGAGTGGCATTTGCGACATGCGTACCGGCACTTGTGTTTCAGTTTCGATACGTTCGGCAAGTCCGCGCAGCAATCCGCCACCGCCAACTAAGTACATGCCGCGAGTCAAGAAATCTTGCGCGAGTTCGGCTGGCGCTTTTGCCAAGCATCGAACTACCGACTGCACAATCTGTGACACGACGTCATCAATGGCATAACGAATTTCTTCAGGCGTTAGAACAACCGTCTTCGGAAGGCCCATCATTAAGTCGCGACCACTCACTTCGGCTTCAACTTCGTCAGGCGTCTGAGCGGCCGAACCAATTGCCACCTTGATTTCTTCAGCGGTGCGTTCGCCAATCGCAATACCGTGTTCGCGTCGCACATAGTTTTGAATTGCATTGTCAATATCGAAACTTCCAACGCGAACAGCTTCAAGAGCGACAATGCCACCCAAGCTGATGACCGCTGTTTCGCTCGTGCCACCACCGATGTCAATGACCATGTTGCCAACTGGCTCGTCAATAGGCAGCTGAGCACCAATTGCGGCGGCCATCGGTTGTTCAATTAATTGCGCATCAGCGGCACCAGCACGACGGGCCGCGTCTGTCACCGCACGTCGCTCAACTTCAGTAATTGCCGAAGGCACACAAATAACCACTTTGGGGCGGGTAAAGCGACTGACTCCGACTCGCTGCAGCAGCAAACGAATCATGCGTTCGGTGACATCAAAGTCGGTAATGGCCCCACCGCGTAACGGTCGCACCGCAACGATGTATCCGGGTGTACGACCAATCATGTGCCACGCTTCGTGACCAGTTGCGAGTACTTCACCGGTCTGACGATTGAGAGCAATCACTGAAGGTTCGTTCAGCACAATGCCGCGACCCTTCATGTAGACCAAAGTATTTGCAGTACCTAAGTCAATCGCAAGGTCACGCGCCATCGTTTGGTTCCTCAGTTTCTTCGGTTGGCGACGTCACAACGGGATAATTCTCCACCGTATGTCGACGTGCTTCAGGAGACAACGCATTTAAGTGACGTTGAAAATCTGCAACGCTGTCATTGCTTGTGGGAGTACGTCGGCTTGTTGCGAGTACTGCAAAAACCACGACACAAATAACCACGACTGCGAGCAATATGTAAACCATCAGTGACCGGCGCCTTCTGGCGAACGAACTTCCGAAGCATGAACTGGCGCTGTCGCTCCAGTCCCCCAGTCACTTCCACCATCCCAGGTCTCATGTTTCCAGATCGGAGCCGATGACTTCAGTGCATCAATGGCAAAACGTGCCGCATCAAAAGCCTCGGGGCGATGAGGCGCCGATACGACGGCAATCACCGATGACTCACCAAGTTCAATACGACCCACACGATGGACAAGTGCGAAGCGTCCGAGATCGTTCCAGCGTTGACGAGCCTCTATTGCGATTGCGCGAAACCGCGGAATCACTTCTTCGGCGTACGCCTCGTACTCAAGAAATTCAACACCCGAGCGAAATTGTCCGTCTTCAATGGCATGGTCGCGAATAGTCCCAGAAAAAACCACCACGGCTCCACAATCGGGACGGACCGCCCAGTCGTACAACTCACCAACCGACAATGGCTCGTCGGTGATGGCAAACCATTCGTCAGCGGACTTCTCAACGAGCACATCTTGAGCGTAGCGGTTACATCCAACATGAACGCTTGAGCGCGTGCCACTCTTCGGCATTCTTTACTAACCTGCCTGATTGTGGGAATGAACAACGACTTCGGAATGGGCCCCGATGACGCCAATCCCGACGATTCGTACGGCCCAGCCCCGCAACCACCCCATGAGCGCATGTGGCGTCATCCTTCCGAAGTCGGCTTTGCCACCGTCGCCCTGCAGGCTCTGACTCCGATCGATATCGGGCGACGCGGACGGGGGCTTGTCGGTTTTTCGTGCATCGCCGGATTCGTTTTGATCTCGGGACTTCTGCTGGTTCTCATCCCGCGGTCGGGTCACCACAACACATCAGACATCGTCGCACTCACTAATGCCGATCTACACGTCGTTGCAGTTGATAGTAATTTGTCCACTTCGGCGGCGATGGGAATCATCCTTTTCAATAATCAAATTTTGGTCACGACTTCAGCAGCGCTCAGTGAACTTGAATCAGTCTCGGTTCAACTACCCGATCATTCGATGAACACAGCGAACCTGGTTCACATCTTTCCCAATAGTGGAATTGCAGTCTTGCAAATTGAGCAACAATTTGATCCGCTCACCTTTGCCCGAACTATCTCTCATACAAGCGGAATTAAATACAGTCAAGGTTTTGCGTCGGGTCAAGTTGTCACCGTGTTGCTTGAAAATCCCAAACGACTCGTTGTCGATGAAACCTCTCATGAAGGCATGATTACTTTGCGATCAGGCGATGCCAACGAGATAGATATTTCTGCATTCGCCGAAGGTGCTCCGGTCGTCGATCAAAGCGGTCGACTTGTGGGACTATGTACACATGTAAACAAAGTGCTTGGCTTTATCCCGATCCCGAGTATTGAAAAGCAAATCAGTGCGCTCAGTGATAGCGACGATATTTTTTCGCTGCAAGCAACACCGTAATTACTGCTACAAAAATCCCAGTAACCATTGCTCCTAGAGCAATTTCCTGCTTTCGCTTCGGAGTCAACATTGTCCACCATTTGGCGTCAGTTCCCTCAACAAATGCTTGCTCATTGGTGACAGTTGGGGTCCAACCTTCGGCACGTAATCGTCCATTAGAAACAAGCCAAGTTGAACGCACGTATGGACGAAGACCCGGAGGAATCGGGCCACGTTGAAAACGCCAGCGTAAGTCGCTCACAATTTCGCTCATCCGATCTGGTAACCGCAATCGCGGTGCCATACCCCACAATGAGCGCACTCGAGCACTGTGTACAAAACCATCGGGTGCAACGTTGTAGACACCATTTAGTTTTTTGCGAGTCGCCAAAACGACTGCCTCGGCCAGATCGTCAAGATGCAAAAACTGCGCTGGTACATCGTCTTCACCAAAGCGTCCCCCCATACCTGCTGCAAGCGCTCGTACTAAACTTGATGCACCGTCGGCTGCCATTGCCAGGACTGGTCGTAAAACAGTCGTGCTTCGATCGTCACCAGATACGCGCCAATCGTCAACGAGTTGTTCGACCGTGGCCAACTGTCGTGCAAAAGCAAATCCGAAGTCGGGTCGCAGTGCCGTATCTTCAGTCAACGGAATGGGGTTATTTGGCCAGGCTCCGTACACCATCGCTGAAGACAACAACACAATGTGTTTGGCTCCTTGAACAGTCGCTGCTTGCAACAGCTCGGGCGTGCCAATCACTGCACTACGACGACGTTCAACTAGTGCGTCGTGATCACCCGAGGCTAGGTGTATAAAAACATCGAGTGGGGCATCAATCACATCGGTACTCTGGTTGACTTCGCGAACTTCAAAACCACCATGAGCCTTGAGGATCTCAATGACCCGCCGGCCGAGTGGCCACTGCCCTCCGCTCACGACAACCCTGATCACATCACTCGAGGATTCATTAAGTGGAAACCCATCAGATTGTCGCGACCCAGCAGAACCTGGCTCATCAAGCGAAGTCGCAGACATTGTCACATAGGCGACATTACCGTCACCTGACGCGCTGTAAAAACCTTGGCATTTAGTTCTATGCTCGCAATGTGTCTGGCGATTTCCCCAATCCATTTGAATCTGACGGCGACGACGACGCCAACCCCGAAAATACTCCTGGCGACATGTTCGGCAAGATGTTTGGCAACATGCCCATGTTCGGCGACATGATGAAAATGTTGAGTACTCAAGGTCCTATCCAATGGGATACTGCTCGTCAAGTCGCTCTCGTCACCGCAACTGATGGTCAAACTGAACCTAATGTTGATCCGTTAGTGCGCATTGAATATGCCAATCTCGCGCGCATCGCGGGCATGCACGTTCATCAAATCACCGGACTGGGTGATATCAGCACTGCAAGTTCGGTTGAACCAATCATGGTGACACCTGGTACGTGGGCTCAACGCACACTTGATGATTATCGGCCACTATTCACCCAGTTGGCGACAGCCCTCAGTTCACAGCAAAACGACTCCTCAGAATCAGCAGCCGATAACGATCCGTTTGCCTCAATGTTTGCGGGCATTACCAACATGATTGCCCCGATGACTATGGGCATGACAGTCGGTTCAATGGTTGGTCATCTGGCGAAAAAATCTCTCGGACAATACGACTTGCCACTCCCACGGCCTATCAAAAATGAAATCGCTATTGTCCCGTCAACTGTTGACGCATTTGCCAAAGAATGGGATCTACCACTTGAAGATGTACGGATGTGGACTCTTATCCGCGAACTCGTTGTGCATCAGTTGTACAGCATCACTCATATTCGCGATGCCGTGACCGACATGGTGCAATCGTTTATCGCGGCCTTTCGCCCCGATCCATCAGCGATCACCGACAAGTTGTCCAATCTCGAGAGTGCCGATCCCAATGATCTCATGGGTTCACTGCAAAAGATTTTGAGTGATCCAGAACTCATGCTGGGTGCCGTTCGCTCTGAAGAACAAAATCGTCTGCAGCCACAGCTCGATGCTTTACTTGGCCTCATTATTGGTTGGTCCGATCACATGACTGATGCAGTTGGTTCACGAGTGCTTGGTAATCCTTCGCGAATCGCCGAAGCCGCTCGTCGTCGACGTGTTGAGTCGGGTGAAGAAACTGTCTTTGTCGAAAAACTTCTCGGACTACACATCAATCGTCAGCAGGTTGAGCGTGGTCGTCATTTCGTGCAAGGTGTTATTGAACGCAATGGCGAAAGTGGCTTAGCACCGCTCTACGTTTCTGCGGCTAATTTGCCGACGCTCGCCGAGCTCGATGCACCTGGCTTGTGGTTAGCTCGACTCGAATTCAGCGCGAACGACTAAATCGCTGGCGTAATTGCGCGATGACCGATGCCGGCGCCGCACCTAATGCGATCTGGCGTAAACCAATCCAATAAATCAAGGCTCCAGAGAATCCGATTCCGGCCACGATGCCAAATCCGACAACGCCTGGGAGTTCGAGCAAGACAGGGATGATTCCGGCTGCGACCCACATCAATTGGAAACGCGTGTAGTAATTCGCGAGGGCGCGACCTCGGTTGGCATCAGGAGCATCACGCTGAACAATTGATTCAAAAGCCATGTTGCCAATTGCTGCGGCATAGTTCACGAGTGCCATCAACAGCAACGCTGTGATTGTGACAGAAGTGAGTGCAGTCAACAGACCCGCGACCCCGATGATTGCTAATGCGACGACGAGTAAATACTCAATGCGCTTTAACTTGTTCAATCGCTTGGCGCTCAAGTTTCCGAGCAACGAACCAATTGCTGCCATACTGACCGCAATGCCAAACCAAAGCGTCCCGAATTGTGGGCCAAAATGATATTTGACTTGGGTCCATAAGCCGTTGGTATCTGTTCCTACGATTTCTGCTCGCTGCGGATCGGCGAACCAGAATGCGAGATGAAAGAAAACGAACCCCACGCTGGCTCGAACCAAGCTCATAGCCGAGACTGCGATGATGACACCAGGTTGATTGAGTTCTCGAACTTCTAATTCTTCAGGTTTGTCCTTTGCCACGGTTTGTTTTGGAAACCGCATGGCATTCACGGCCGCGAACGCAAAAATAACGGCACCAAAAATCAATGTCGCTTTGGACGAGAGCAAGCTCAAAAGGCCCGCCGGAATCGCCGCCAAGAATCCAACGAGTCCAGCAGTCACGCCCAACTTGGCATTGGCCTCAACAAGGTTGCCTTCGGACTGAAGTAGTGCCGGGAGAAGCGCTGATTTTGAGACCATGTATGTCTTGCTCAACACCATTGCCAAGAAGGCCAACGGGAAAAGTAACAATGAGTCAAGTTGTGACACCATCAAAACCATGACAATGGTGCGCAGCGACGCAATCAATACAACCAGCAAACGGCGACCACCAGGCATGCGGTCAATGACCGGACCAATGAATTTCGCCAAAATCAAGAACGGCGCAAAACTCACTGCCAAAAACAACAGCACGCGACCGCGCGCTTCGCCCGGTGTGATCGATAAGAACAATGAGTCAGCAAGAGCAACCGCCATGGTTGCCTCACCGGCTGCCATGAGGGCATGCACTCGCACCAAACGAGTAAATGGACTTAATTGAAAATGGTGCTGCTGTTTGGGCGGAACGTAATTTCTGCCCCTACCGCGACCGGGCGATTCTCGATCGGGCAATGCACGACCGTGTATCGGTTGTTTGGTCGACTCGGTCACACGACCACTTTAGGTGAGTAGGCGTGAAGCAAAGTGGAAGATCAGGCCTTGGTTCGTTCGAATTTATAACCCAAGCCACGAATCGTGACAATCCGTGTTGGGACAGCGGGATCAACTTCAATTTTGCTGCGAAGTCGCTTGATATGGACATCAAGAGTCTTGGTATCTCCGACATAGTCGGTTCCCCACACTCGATCAATCAACGTTTCACGTGGCAGCACGCGCCCAGCGTTTGCCAAAAGCAGATGTAGTAGTTCAAATTCCTTCAACGGCATGGCAACTTCTTCACCACTCACCAACACGCGGTGCTGGTCGGGGTCAAGGGCAATGGCACCTATTTCAATAGCGTTGTCATCAAGATCTGAAACCTTAGAACCTTGATCGGCCGCCGAACGTCGCAATACTGCACGCATCCGAGCCACCAATTCGCGCATGCGATAGGGCTTGGTGATGTAGTCATCGGCGCCAACTTCGAGCCCGACAACCGTGTCAATTTCGGCGCCTTTAGCGGTCACCATGATGATCGGGACTTGAGAGCGCTTGCGTAATTGGCGGCACACATCGATACCAGAGATCTTTGGCAACATCACGTCAAGCAAAACGACATCAGGTTGCACGATGTCAAACTTTGCTAAAGCTTCCATGCCATCGCGAGCAACTTCAACACGAAAGCCTTCTTTCTTGAGACCGATGGTGAGAGCATCAATGAAGCTCTCTTCATCTTCGACCAGAAGAACTGTTTGCATACCCATTAGGCACTCTCTTTCATTAACGATTGATTATGAACAACAAATTTCGGAATCTTGAAGGCGAAGGTTGAGCCTTCGCCTTCAATGCTTGTGACAGAAACTTCACCACCGTGGTTATTGGCCACGTGGCGAACAATTGCCAGACCCAGACCAGTCCCACCGGTGTCACGCGACCGAGCACGATCAACACGATAAAAACGCTCAAAAACTCGATCAAGATCTCGCGACGGGATACCGAGACCAAAGTCTCTGACAATGAATTCAACCCATTCACCATCGGCTTGAGCCGAAACCTCAACTGAGGAATCAACCTCAGAATATTTCACAGCGTTCTCAACAAGATTGCCGATTGCTGAAGCCAACTGGCGACGATCGCCGACAACTTTCAGTGGTTCTGGCAAATCAATCATGGCAACCTTGATCGAATGTGCGGTTGCCAACGGAGATACTCGAGATATTGATGCCAAGATAATTGCTTCGGCATCAACTTCTTCTTTAACTGCTTCGCCACCAAATTCAATTCGTGAAAGTTCAAGCAAATCATCGATCGTGCGCCCCACACGAATCGCTTCATCAACCATCTTTTCGGATAACCGTTGAATGATGTCCAGATCATCTTCTTGCGACAAAGCTTCTGCCAAGACCGCGAGCGCTCCGACTGGCGTTTTGAGTTCGTGACTGATATTGGCTACGAAATCTGTTCGTACTGCATCAACCAGGAAGCGCTCGGTGATGTCTTCAATCATGACCACCGCGCCTCCGATGAGCAGTGGAGTTACCGACACTGAAAAGACTTTTCGAGGGGGTCCAAACAGGTCAAGTACTTGGCGCTTGGTTTCTCCATTGAGTGCGAACTTCACTTGTTGCTCGACAACCTCTTCAACAAGAACATCTGCATGAGGGATGCCGGTGACACTTTCAGCCAATTTATTACGAAATGTTTCGATGCCCTTTTCGTCAACAACGACGACCCCAACACTTAGCGAACTAATTGCATCTTGAATTTGCATCAAAGACGCAATATTTTCTGGTGCACGATCTTCAACTTCAGTGATTGATTCAGGGGACGAAATATCTGGCAACTCTCGAGAAGTTGCAACAAAAAACAAATAACTCACCACACCGGCTGCGAGTCCAAGCAAAAGACCGAGGATAAAACTCATGCGAGAAGTCCTTCAATTTCGCCCGTGGAATCACTGAGTCGTCCGCCACGTCGGTGATCGCCGGCCGGTGGGATTTCACCAGTGATGAGATACTGCACATAATGAGCCACGTTGACAGCGTGATCGCCGATGCGCTCATAGAACCGCGCCGTGACCGCCATCTGAATTGCGACTGGAAGATCGATTGTGCCCGCGCTATGAGATTCAAAAATACTTTCGATGAACTGCCGATGCAGATAGTCCAAAAATAAGTCCATGTCATCAACAGCTTTGGCCATTGGCAGGTCTAAGTCGGCGTAAGCCTGAATGGCATGACGAAAGAGAATTTGTGCTTGCGTACCCATGCGGCCAATGAGACCCCGCATTTTTGGGTCGAGCGGCATCCCGTGTATCCGGCGCGCAACTTTGCAGATATTGACGACCAAGTCGGCCGAACGTTCAATATCGGCGGACATTTTCATGATCGTGACCGCATGACGAAGTTCGCTGGCAACCGGAGCATGTAGCGCCATCAATGTCACACAGCGATCCTCAAGATCTAAGGTTCGCGAGTCCATTTCGTCATCGGCCAAAATTTGGTATTCGGCACCTTCGAGATCTTGATCAAGCAAGATTTGGGTTGCTCGAGGAATGCTTTCAACCAGGCTCGCCGTGACCCGAAGAAGCTCGGAGCGAAGTTCCATGAGTTCGTCGTGCGCTAAGCGATTCATGTCTTAACAATCCGCCCATTGAGTGAACTCACGGTGAATAAACCTAGGTAAGTCAGATGTACCTGCATTCACCATTTCGTAAAATCGCGGTGAACAAAGGGGAAACTCATTCACTAGTCGGTGGAGTTTCCTGAGGTCTTTGAATGCCGCTGAATGGCGTCGGATCACCGGTCAGGCGCTGACGATGGCGAGCAGCACCCGAGCGATCTGGGGGCAGACCAGTCACTTGGAAACGCACCTTTTCGCCAATGTTGACTGCATGATCACCAATTCGCTCGTAAAAGCGCGCCACCACGGCCAACTGAATGGCAACTTGCAGGTCGATGCGTCCGGCCGCATGCGATTCAAAAATTGCCTGGATGAACTGCCGTTGCAGATCGTCCAAGAACGAGTCCATATCGTCAATTGCTGCCGCTCGAGAGGCGTCCATCGTCATGTAGGCACTTGTCGCCTCACTAAAGAGGTGTCGCGCTTGCTCGGACATCTTCAGCACGAGCCCGCGAAGTCGCGGGTCGAAATCGTGTCCGTATATGCGGCGCGCGGCTTTGCAAATATTGACGACCAAGTCGGCGGACCGTTCAATTTCGGCACAAATTTTGAGAGCAGAAATCACCTGACGCAATTCGCCAGCTACTGGTGCCTGTAACGCCAAGATCTGAATACAACGGTCTTCAAGATCAATTGTTCGGGCATCGATTTCATCGTCAGCACTAATCATGCTTTCGGCGCCAGCGAGGTCTTGTTCAAGTAAGACAGCGGTGCATTTCGGGATGCTCTCCACGACTCCAGCCGAAATACGTATCAATTCTTGTTGTACATCTTCTAAGTCGCGATGGAATGTTTTGCGAGCGTCATTCATCTTTACCTCCTCAGCCGAACCTTCCGGTTACGTACGCTTCGGTTCGCTCATCTGAAGGAACCGAGAAAATCTTTTGTGTCAGATCAAATTCAACCATGACCCCAGTGCGGCGGTCGCTCTGGGAATTCACTTCAGTGGTAAAAAAGGCTGTTCGGTCGCTAACTCTTGCAGCCTGTTGCATGTTATGGGTCACGATGATGATCGTGTAATCCTTCTTAATTTCTTGCATTAAATCTTCAATCCGGGTCGTCGCAATTGGGTCAAGAGCTGAACACGGCTCATCCATCAAAATGACATCGGGTTCGACCGCGATACACCGAGCAATGCACAGACGTTGTTGCTGACCACCAGAAAGACCGAGTGCCGATGCTTTTAGGCGATCTTTCACTTCATCCCAAAGTGCCGCACGACGTAATGATTTTTCAACCAAATCATTGAGATCTGACTTCGATATCTTCCCCACGAGACGCGGACCGTAGGCCACGTTGTCGAAAATGCTCTTCGGAAAGGGATTGGGTTTTTGGAAAACCATTCCGATGCGGCGACGAACTTCGTTGGGGTTGACTTCAGAGTTGTACAAATCAACACCGTGATATTCGATAAGACCTTCAACTTTGGCCAAGTCAATGAAATCATTCATGCGGTTAAGGCAACGTAAGACCGTTGTCTTTCCGCAACCCGATGGTCCGATGAATGCAGTGATTTGATGTTCACCAATGTCAAGAGTGACATCACGAACTGCGCGGAATTCTCCGTATTTCACACTGAGGTCTTTCACCGCAAAAACCGGGGATTCGTTACTTTCATTTGCCATTTGGCGCTCCTTGACCTCTGAGATCAGCGGACTATCTGTCGCTGCCACCATCGAATTATCCGAAGTTTCATTACTCATTACGAACCCACTCGCTTGGCTTCGAAGTGATTCCGCAACAAAATTCCGACGACATTAAATGCCAGTACTAAAACCAATAAAACCAATCCAGCCGCTGCTGCAGCACTTGACCAGCCAACGCTGCCGTCTCCAGAATCGGGTCGGCCTGACCAGCTGTAGATCAACATCGGAATTGCTGTGAACTTTCCTGACAGTGAAGTTTCGGGAAGCAGTCCGGTGATGGCACCAATCATGATCAATGGTGCCGCTTCGCCAAGCGCGCGAGCAAGTGCCAAAACTGTTCCGGTCAAAATTCCGGGCATTGCGTAGGGAATGACGTGATCGCGAGTGACTTCCCAACGTGATGCGCCAATGCCATAGCCTGCGTCGCGCAAACCAAGCGGAACAGCACGAATTGCTTCCATGCTCGTAATGATCACTACTGGTAAAACCAAAATTGCCAAAGTGAGTGCCGCAGCAATCACGGTTCCACCATTAGTGACTGGCTTGAGCCAACCTACGAAAATAATGAGACCGAGCACTCCATAAATCACAGCAGGCACACCCGCAAGATTGCGAATGTTCACGATGACGAACCGAGTCATTGCATTTTGCTTGGCATATTCTTCGAGATAAATAGCCGCACCTACTCCGAGTGGTACTGCGATGACTAAAACTCCAAGTCCGATACTAAAAGAACCAAAGAGGCCTGGCCAAATACCGACTTTGCTAGCTTCAGAACCGATGGTGTCGGTGAGGAACCCGCTCCCCTTTTCTGTGAGAGCCGGAATCGCCTGAGTGATAATTCGCGCCAGTAACGCGAACAGAGTTAAAAGAGTGAACGAAACAGCAACGAGTAGTGCAACACCAAGTGCGATTGTCGGTATGTGCCTTTTCTGGCGAGTGATGGCTTGATGCACTTCAGAACGAGTGACAGAGCGCTGAGATTCGGTGACGATGGCCATGATGTCCTAGTACTGCTGCCGAACGCGTTGCACGAAACGATCACCAATGACGTTGAGGATCATTGTCATCATGAACAACAACAAGCCAACAAAGAATAGAACTTGAAATGGTGCGCCCGAATTCACTTGATCAGTACCACCCGCAGCGTTGGTCATCGCTGCAGTCATTGTGAGACCAGGTTCGAGCGGGTTGAGTGTGCGTGGGCCCGACCCATCGCGACCACCAGCCATGGCGGCAACCATCGTTTCGCCAATGGCGCGAGACGTTGCGATGATAAATGCGGCAACGATTCCTGAAACAGCTGCGGGTAATACAACACGAATTGTCGTGGTGCTCTTGCGAGCACCGATGCCATAACTCGCTTCGCGTAGCGAGGACGGAACTGCGCGCAAGGCGTCTTCACTGATTGAGGCCATGATCGGCACAACTAAAATGCCAATCGCCAAACCGGACACCAACATGTTGCGTGGTTGATCCGGTGAAAAAATCGGATTCACAATATTTGGTGCAATGAACTTGAGAGCAAAATATCCGACGATGACCGACGGGATGCCCGCCAATACTTCAACAATTGGTTTCAATATTTTGCGGACTTTCGATGGAGCGAACTCGCTGAGGTACACCGCGGTACCAAGTCCAAGCGGAACTGCAACCAACATCGCAATCATTCCCATGATGACGCTGCCGGCAAAAATCGTCAACAGGTCGAAACGTTCACGACGTGGAAACCAGCCAGGGGCTTTGCTGGAATCGCGCAAAATGCCAAAATCCCAGCCAACCGAACGGAGAAAATCGAGAGTTCCTCGAGCTAACACAAACAAAATCAGCGCACTCACGACAATCGTGACAAGCGCTGATCCACCTAACAATCGACGCATCCGCCGATCATGAGCGCGGCGTCGCGGATCTCCTCGAAGATCCGCGACTACCAACAACCCATTCATGACTAGTTAGCCTCGCGCAGTCCAGGCGTCGAGCGACAACTGCTGAGTTGCTGCTTCGAGCTGAATGTAACCAGCAGCGCTGACTTGCTCAATACCCTGAGCCGACAAGTACAGATCGACGTAAGCAGCAACGGCTCGGTTTTCAGCAGCCTTGGCCGTGTTCACGTAGATGTACAGCGTGCGGGAGAAGGGGTACGAACCATCAGCGATGGTCTCGTCGGTTGGGGCAACACAATTGCCTTCTTTGTCAGCAATAGCGATGGCCTTCATACGAGCCTGCTCAGCCTTGTAGTAGGCGTAACCGACCCAACCAAGTGAGGTGTCAGCGCTTTCAATGCCATCAACGATGACGTTGTCATTGGGGCTAGCGGTGTAGTCGGCGCGGGTGACGACGTCAGTGCCGCGATCTCCAGCGATTGACTTGATGGCGAATTCAACGAACGAGTCGTAGGTTCCGCTTTCTTCACCAGGTCCGAAAATGCTCAACGGGGCGTCGGGCAAGGTTGTAAATGCCGATCCCAATTCGCCGGCAATCGCGTTGGCGTCAGCCCAGCTCGAGAAACCTTCAGATTCCGGTCCGATCAAGGCATAGAGGGCAGCCTTGTCGAGACATTCAACAGCAGTGTTCTTCGGGCTTGTAGCCACGGTCAACCCGTCAATACCGACTGCGATTTCGAGGTACTCGACTCCGCCATCGGCACACAAAGTTGCCTCTTCTTCTTTGATGGCTCGCGAGGCGCCGGTGATGTCGCCATCGCCAGCACAAAACTTCTTGAATCCGTCACCGGTTCCAGGACCTTCAACGGTGACCTTGAGGTTGCCGCCTTCAGCGGTTCCGGCCAATTCGCCGACCTTGATGGAAATGGGCTCAACGGTTGATGAACCGGTAACGAAAACGCTGCCACCTTCACCGGTTGAGGGATCTTCTGACGTAACCGGAGCTTCCGATGTTGCTGGGGCATCCGAGGTTGATGAGGCGCCGTCGTCTCCACCGCACGCGGCGAGTGGAAGAGTGACGGTCAGGGCTGCAAGTAGCGACCACTGTTTGAGTTTCATTGGTATATGTCTCCTTGGGTAGGTTGCACACGATTTCAACTGCCGTGCGCAACGAACCTTAGAAATGTAATCTTTCGTTTACCTGTTGTTCAGATGAACGAGAGGTTAACTCACGCGAACATCTTGGGGTGAGGCTACTCGCGGCTAATCCGGCGAGTTTGCTGATGGGCCGCCCATTCATACAGGATCCGCTGCGGGTGCGGCTCGAAAAGTGCTGGTCCGACACGTGTCCATGAGTCATCAGGCAGTAACTCGTACGCCGCGGCGGTTTCGGAGAGCAAAGTTTCGAAAGTTTTGTTGAGCCAATCTTGGTGTTTGGGATGTGTCAAGGGGGTTAACACTTCCACACGTTTATCTAAATTGCGTCCCATGAGGTCGGCCGAACCAATGAGGTGCAGCGGCACGCCTGCACCCTGGCCGTTGGCGAAACGGAACACTCGTGAATGTTCGAGATAGCGACCCAAAACTGAACGGACTCGGATGTTTTCGCTGAGACCGGGCACACCTGCTCGCAAACAACATAAGCCACGAATAATCAGGTCAACCTTGGCTCCCTTTTGGCTAGCGGCGTACAACTCTTCAGCCATTTCGGCATCGGCTAGCGAGTTGACCTTGATCGTGATGTGCCCCTTGTCACCCATCGCGCCTTCACCACGAATGAGATTGATCAGACCGCTACGCAAATAATCCGGGGCAACGAGAAGTCGCTTGTATTCAACATCGCGACTGTAACCAGTGAGGTGATTAAACAATTGTGCTGCGTCAGTCGTGATGTCGGGTTCACTCGTGATGTACCCGAGGTCTTCGTACATGCGGGCAGTACGGGAGTTGTAATTGCCAGTGCCGAGGTGCACATAGCGCCGCAAGCCATCGCTGTCCTCGCGCACTACCAACACACACTTGGCATGGGTCTTTAATCCGACAACGCCATACACAACGTGCACTCCGGCACGTTCAAAGGCTTTCGCCCACGTCACATTGGTGGCTTCATCGAAACGAGCCTTTAATTCAACAAGTACTGCAACTTGTACGCCACGTTCGGCGGCCCGAATGAGGTGACGCGCAATGGGGCTATCGCCGCTCGTGCGATACAAGGTCATCTTGATACTTTGCACCCGCGGATCGTCGGCGGCTTGCGACAAGAATTCTTCAACTGAACTGGCGAAGCTTTCGTACGGGTGATGAAGTAGCAACGCTCGTTCACGCACAACAGCAAAGATTGAGCGATCTAGTTCTTCTGCAGCAGCTAAACGACCTGCTGTTACTGGCTGCCACTGATCATCTTTCAGATCGGGGCGATCGACAGCATGCATTTGCCACAAACAAGTGACGTCAACGAGACCGTTTACTGGGACCACATCAACTTCAGTCAGGTCATGTTCTTCAATCAAAAGCGACAACATTTCGGGTGAAACATTGTGATCAATTTCAAGTCGTACAGCACGACCAAATCGACGACGACGCAATTCGAGTTCGACGACTTGCAACAAATCGTCAGCGTCTTCGTCTTCAAGCGAAAGGTCGGCATTACGAGTAACGCGGAACGTCGTTGAATGCGCAACTTTCATTCCGGGGAAAAGTGATTCAAGATTTTGAATAATCACTTGTTCAACGGGCACGAACCGCAGACCACCGGGTAGTGCTAAAAGCCTGGGGAAAAGCGTGGGGACCTTGACGCGAGCGAATCGTTCTTCATCGGTTGATGGATCACGCACAATTGTGGCGACACTTAACGCAAGGTTTGACACATAGGGGAACGGGTGGGCTGGATCAACTGCAAGTGGTGTGAGAACTGGGAAGATTCGCCGCTGATAAAAATCATCTAGATAAGCGATTTCTTCTGCTGTGAGATCTGCCCACGTACACAGTTCAACACCTTCGCGCTGTAACTGAGGCAATAACACATCGTTCAAGAGTCGTTGTTGGCGTTGCGAAAGTTCTTGTACTCGCGCCAACACTTTCGAAAGTTGAAGAGCCGGCGTCAAACCATCGGGCAGACGAGCAGTGATGCCAGCCGCCTCTTGGTCCTTCATCGCCGCAACGCGGACTTGGAAAAACTCATCAAGGTTGGACGAAAAAATGGCGCAAAACTTCAAACGCTCAAGGAGCGGAATACCAGGCTCGGTTGCAAGACGCAAGACGCGCTCGTTGAAATCAAGCCAACTCAGTTCTCGGTTTAGTAAACGATGATCCACGCGGATCCCATTCAATAGTCAGCACCGACATGAAGTCGGCGTATTCACCTGATGTTCAGGAAAGATTTTCGTCGAAGCCGAGATCCCACTCGACCGTCACATTTTCGCGCTCACCGTCACGCATGATGCGCTCACGATTGCGCTTGAACTGCGGATCGGTGTACGGCAATAGAACCAAACGTGCCAAGGCACGCGTGCGGAATTCTTCGACGACTGTTCGATCGCCAAAGTCGCCAACGACGTCCCAGTGCGGAGCTACTGGGCCGAGAAACACGATGCGGACATGTGCTCGAGATTGTGCTGAGGTGTGTAGATCGGACATAGAACTCCTTGAGTGAGAAATGCCGTTGGTCGGGCAAGATCTCGGTCAATTCTCGGGCGCGTGCCAAAAAACTTACTGATTTCTCACCAGGAAAACCGCTGGTCAGGCAAACCCTATCGGCGATACTTGCGTGTCAGAACTAGCCCTGACTGGTTCTCTGAAGCCAGGCATGGTTAACTGAAAGCGGTTGGGAACGACAACAACCTCGGTGAACGTCTCACTGGGGTCAAGGAGAACTCAACTTCTCATAGGGCGAAGCGGGCGGAAACCACCTTCGCACAAGGAGAAATACCCATGAATGAAGACTCAATAGCCTCGTGGATGGCCAATGGCGCTTGCCGCGCCTTCCCGCCAAACACCTTTTTCCCCAGCGATGGCGTCGGAGTTGATAAGGCCCGCAAGATTTGCGCGACCTGTTCAGTGACTGCCGCTTGCCTGGAATATGCCCTCCAAAACCACATCGATCACGGTGTGTGGGGCGGATGCAGCGAACGCGAGCGTCGCCGCATCAACAAACGACGCCGCATCGCGGTACGGGCGGTCTGACCGCTCAATTAGTGCAGATCTGATTCGAGCCCGTGTGGGTTCGGATCAGTGAATCATTCTGACTAGGGGTTTATTCGGACTTTGAGTCGTCTTCTTCCTTGGCGCCTTCGGCCAAGCCCTTCTTAAATTCTTTCTGTGCCTGGCCGAGGTTCTTGGCCAACTTCGGGATGCGTGAGCCCCCGAAAAGCACCAAAATCACAACGAGCACAACAATGACCTCAGGTCCATCAAATAAGCCAGCAAGCATGGTTTCAGGGTAGCACCCATTTCGGACTCTGAGTAGGGCTGATTCGCCAAAAGCCCGTGTGCCAAAGTAGTTATGTGCTTGAGTGCGTCGTCAATATCAGCGAGGGGCGTGATGCCAACACACTTCTTCAACTCGTAGAAGTGTGCGCCGACGACCTTCTTGATATTCATTTTGATCCCAACCACAATCGCAGCGTTTTCACATTGATCGGGATTGCCGCCCCCCGACGTTTAACCAAACTCGCAGTGCAACTTCTTCAACTGGACACGCATCAAGGCGTGCATCCTCGACTCGGTGTTGTCGATGTTGTCCCATTCGTTCCACTTGATGGTTCAACAATGCACGACGCATTGACTGCACGTGATGAATTTGCTCAATGGGCCAGCGCTGAATTGTTAGTGCCATGTTTTGTTTATGGAGCCGAACGAACACTTCCCGATATTCGTCGTGATGCGTGGACAAATCTGCAACCGAAATACGGACCACATGTCCCCCACGCAACCGCCGGTGCGATGTGTGTTGGTGCCCGTAATTTATTAGTCGCCTACAACATCTGGCTTGACACAAAAACGTCTGCAGAAAATGCCCGTTCTATTGCCCAATCAGTGCGCGGCGACGGAATTCGTACATTGGCACTTCACGGCGGAAATCATTGGCAAATCAGCATGAATTTGATTGATCCCGAACGCATTGGTCCCGACATTGCAACCGACCGCGTTCATTACTTTGCTCACCAACACAATGTCGCGATTGATCATTGTGAACTTGTTGGTCTGATATCGCATAACGCGCTGAACAAGATTTCACCACAACGTTGGAATGAACTTGATCTCAGTGCAGAACAAACAATCGAATTTCGCCGAAGTCACGGCTTTACATTCGTCGCGTGACGATTAAAAAATCAGGCAGTGGCAATACGACGATTTGACTGAGCGCGCTGGCGACGCAAACGACGCCGTTCGCGCTCTGACAAGCCACCCCAAATACCAAACTTCTCACCATTCACCAGGGCGTACTCAAGACAATCCATGCGTACAACACATCCACGGCACACTTCTTTGGCTTCACGGGTGGAAGCTCCACGCTCGGGGAAAAAGAGGTCAGGGTCGACGCCCAAGCAGTTCGCTTGGTCCTGCCAGTTGTTGTTCTCGCTCATCGAATCGTTCATGTGGCTGCCTGCCATCTTGACCCTTAGGTCACTCGTGTGTGGTTCTTGTCCGCGTTATCCGCAGGGCAGTTCCACACGTGTAACTACATGCATGTCATTCTGCTCTACGGACGACCCCTAATGCAAGGGGAATCTGACATAAGCCCTGACAGATGGCAGCGCGCCAGAGATTCGCGCGGGCGTGCTACCCACTCGATTTCTTCAAGCGCGAAAGAAGTACGGGTTGCTCGGTTGACCGCCGGCGAGATGTCCAAGAATTGCAAGCGACTCCGTCGGAGACGCCGAACCTTGCTCGAGAGCAGCCACTGTGGCGTGATGATTATTGCGGTAGACCGCCTCAGCGTCATTGGCCTCTGGATTGACCCACACCGCTGTGAGCAGGACAAATGCGTCACTTTGGCCGATTTCGACAAACCGTCGTGACGCGAATTCGGTGACCCCGTGAGCGACACCGGCTTGTGCTGCACCCCACGTGAGTTCACCGTGGCGATCGTTGGCGATGGCTGCTTTGTTCACGAACAGCGTCGCTGGAGTGACTGGCACATTGGGTTTCCACACCACCAAAAACGGAATGTGCCCCACTGTTGGTGATCCCAGAGTGCTGACAAATGCACCGCCAACTGGTCCAGATTTTTTTCCTAAAACAGTGTTGATATGCGCTGCATTGGCACCTTCGCCCGCAAATCCTTCACCAACTTCGAAACCTACGTCGCTCGTTTCACTCATGAAATGTCTCCGTTTGTTTGATGTGCAAGTCGTCCGTAGCGCGACATCTTGAGTGTGTCAGTCGAGTCGGTACCGGGTTTGGTGTCGTACGCCAAGAGCGCGACGTAACGCGGTACATCACCCTCGATGCTCGTCACTCGATGCATGCTCCAGCGGCCATTAAACAACATCAAGGTTCCTGGGGTCATCGGTTCGGTGCGAATTAACTCGGGCGATTGACCATGCAACACGTTTTGAATCGATTCATAATTCGGCTGATCGCTTGAGCGAATCTGCTTGGCATTTTCAAAATGTCCACCACTCGACGACGACTGAATGGCAATTGACACAACAAAATCAGTCATATCGAAGTGCCAACCGAGCGAGTCTCCATCGCGCATGACCGCAAGATTGAGCGCTCCAAAGGGATCGGCGTAACGGAAAAGTCGCTCGAGACCCAAGCATTCACGGATGAATGCAAGTAGCGGATCCCACTCGTACAGCGCACGCAATCCGTCTTCGTGAGCAAACTGGTCGTAAGCAACAACTTCAACCGCACTCTGAGTGACGGTGTTGCACGGGTGCCCCTCCGGGAATGTCTCGTTGGCTGGTCCGAGATATGGCGTGGCGCGCGATGCCGATCGAAAAGCTTGAGGTGCAAGTAAATCTGCTTGTTGGCGTAAAATCTCGACCGCTTCTGGCGTCAAAAAATCGCTCAAGATGCACACACCCTGCGTCATCATTTGTTGCGCGCATGACTCAATCAAGGTCCGATCGTTCAGGTCGTAGCGGTGAGTATTGATCATTTGCGCAGGGAGCACAGTATGAGAGTAACTGACTCGCCTACGCTGAAAACATGCCCATTCATTTACGAGCCGAACCAGGCGACTACGCCCCCGCTGTTTTGTGCCCTGGCGACCCCCGCCGTGCCACATACATCGCTCAGACTTTCTTTGATCCAGGCGCCCGTTTAGTCAACGAAGAACGCGGCATGTTGGGCTACACCGGCACTTTTGAGGGGAAGCCCATCAGCGTGCAAACAACCGGCATGGGCGCTCCA
>Ga0209596_1001418_pt1 | contig 20631 bp, 23 predicted proteins | sample M_130807_MF_Meta_FD_187314 | JGI IMG/M metagenome (GOLD analysis project Ga0209596, IMG submission 187314) | Freshwater microbial communities from Lake Montjoie, Canada to study carbon cycling - M_130807_MF_MetaG (SPAdes) (version 2) | ecosystem: Environmental > Aquatic > Freshwater > Lake...
ACATCAATATTATAATTTTGAAAAATGTTATGAATTTATTAGAAAAACAGAATTAGAATATAATATAAAGTATGATTACATCATTTTCATTAGACCAGATTTATATTTTACAAACCAATGTAGAAATATTGATACATATATTAAAAATAAAGTAATTATAGGAAAAGGACCATATCCAACTGTTAATGACCATTTATCTATAATTCCTAGAGAATTTTTTAAAAATTTTTTTTTAGATAGAATGGAATTATTACGCACAAATGATCAAGAATATTTTAGCGTAACAGAAGAAATATATAGAAGAACTATTCCTTATTATGAAGATGAAATAGGTAATTATTATATTAAGAGAGAATAATGATATTTATTTTTAACCGAACAATGATTCATATATATTATTTTTTCTAATTATTCCATACGAACACATAAATCGTTCAATACTCAAATTATTAATGTTAATTTGTTTCCATAAAAATCCTTCAAATGTATGAGGACAATCTGTAGTAATTAAATTATTAATATTTTCATAAGTTAACATAATTTTTTCCATTATATTAACATTACCTAAAAAATAATGGTCCATCATATACTTGGTAACGATTGTATATTTACCATGTGCAACAGGCATATAAATACAATCATTCAATAAAGATTTTTTAATAATTCCAATATCTATAATATTATTATATATTATATCTGGTCGCATACGAATAATTATATCATATTTAATATCATTATTTTTTTCAAACGTTTTACTCATACAATAAGATTTATACATTTTATAAAAACTACTTATTGAATTAGATGAAGTAGAGCTACAGCATAACCCCGGATATTTTAAATAATTATTTGTTGAATAATTTTTTATAAAATATTCTTCTTTTGTTGGTTCAAATTCGTAAATATTAAATTCTTTTAAATCAGAATTTTGTGAATTTTCACTATCCCATGATGATAAAAATAAATTAACATTAAACCCATTTTTTTTTAATATATCGATTATGTTAGTTTTAATATTTTGTTTACATAATGAGTGTGTACGCAAATGTCCAGACATACATATAGCAACATTTATGTTGTTTGTTTGATAGGATTTACATAAATTATCCCAATTATTAATTAAACTATAATCAAATAATTCTGGCTTTTTACACATGATATAATATAAAATATATTGCTCTTGGTTTATCACATTATTTTTTATCATGACATTGAATTGTTCAATATATAATTCATACAACATATTAATTGTGTTCTTATCTCCAGCAATTAATCCTGCGGATAAAGTTGAACAATGACTATTATAATATTTTATTAAATCGGTATTGATAAAATTAACAGTATTTTTAAAACTAACTAAACGAATTTTATCTTTTTTATAGAATATTTTACTAAAAAAAAAATCATTAAATTGTTCTTTTACATAGAGATTAGGATGTAAACCGAAATCAACCCATTGAAATATTTGTGAATTATATGGATTTTTATCTGCAACTTCTTTCAAAAAATGAATTTTATTATTTATTAAAACTATATATTCTGGCACACAAAATTCAGGATTATTTCGTTCATATTGTGGAAATATGTTATTAATATTATTAATTTGTATTTGACGAATTAATTCAAGTTTATCATAATAAAATAATTTTTCAAAAGGAATAATAATTATTGTTGTGTATATTAAATTTTTATCTGTTTTTTTACGTATACTTATACATCTGTCTTTATATTCATCGGTTGTAAATATAACAATAGGATTTTGTTTATTTAAAATATTTTCAGAATTGGTAAAATATTTATCAATTGGTCTTGAACTATGTTTCCAATTTTCTCTATTTATATTATAAAAACACGTAATCAACGTAACATTCATATCAAAAGATAAATTATAATTTCTATTTATCTCAGAAAATATGTGTTGGATACTTTTTATACTATTACTTTGTAAGATATAATACAATAAAGTATGAATACTTTTATATATATTGATATCATCTTCATTTTTAAAAAAATGTTTTATAATATTATTTATGATACATTCTATTATGTTAATATTATTTACTATAAAAATAGTATCATTTATTTGTTTTCCACCGTAATTACTTGAATAAAATGTATTGTTGTTTAATGGATATGAAGGTAAAGAATTAATATTTATATTTAAATCAAAACGACTTTTAATTATATAATTATATTTTATATTATTTATTAATTCATATTCTTTTATATAGTCAACACATAATTTTATCTTATAATATTGATTAAAAATATCAACTCCAAACCAATCTTTTTTTCTATCAAATTTATGTAAAAAGTTTTCCATTATTATATTGTCTTCTTCATTTTTATCTAATAAAATTATTTTTTTAATATTTTGTGATAATTTCTTACTTATTTTTAATATATTATTAATAATATCTAATGTAAGAATATTATCATTATAAAAGTTTAATACATGTTTTTGATAAGGATGAATATCGTATTGTATATTTGACATACAAATAAATACATCACAATCAAATTTTTCCATTAATAATTCATAACTTTGTATACAATGTTCAAATGTTCTTAAATTTCCAGTTATAATTAAAGCGGATTTCATTATATTTAAATATAATATATTATTATATTTATACTATTATTTAATTTATCTTAAAAAAATATTGAACCGAAAGAATGTTCACCAAATATATTATTTCTATAAATATTTTTATTAAATATTTATATTCCCAGAAAAGGCATTCCATTTTGTTAAATATAAATAAATACCAATTATATTAAGAGGAATATTACGACTATTAAATAATTGGGTATGTACCCATTCTACCTCCCTTCCATTAAAATTTATTTTATTAAACGCATTTTTTTGAATAACATTTTTATGAAAAATATAAAACATATCATCTAGTATAATACCGTGTTCTGTGGGCGCGTAATGACAATCTCCTATATTTTTATAACCCCCCTCTCCATTTACAGACATACCATATTTAATCTTTGCTGGTCCATTATAAACTCTTGCACGCGCATTTATGGCATTATTAGATAATATATCAAAATTAATATTCTCTAATAATTTTATATCCGGTCTAGTTTTAATATACCAATCATAATTTAAATTTGATTTATAATCAGTAATAAAATCACATATTTTACTAAGTTGTGGTTTGGGATTTATTATCTTATATTTAAATTGTATAATGTTTTTATAATTATGAAAATCATTTTTACTAGATATACCACAATAATCCACTTCTATGTCGCTATTTTTCATATAATCATTCAAAATTTTAATATTATCACAGGAGTTTATATCAAAATCATGAGAACATATTATAATTAAAACTGATTTCATTAAATATATAAATATTATATATAAAATATTTAATTATTAAATATATTTATATTTATATATTATTACAATTATGATAAAAATAATAGGATTTTTATCAAATAAACTTACTTTGCGTGGAACAGAAATAGCAATGTATGATTATGCTGACTATAATGAAACAATATTACATAATAAAAGTATTATAATTACAAGAAATTATAATTGTATTAAGGGAGAATTTGATGTTTCTGAAGAAGCATATATAAAATTTAAAAATAGATTTAATGTTGAATACTATGAAAATCAAAAAAATATTGATGATATTGTAGTAAAAAATGGAATTACTCATTTATATATTATTAAAGGAGGTGGGTGGGACGGAATAATATCAAGCAAATGTAAAAATTTAATACATTGTGTATTTACTTCCAAAACACAACACGGGCAAGTATATTCAACCATTTCCGACGAAGTTAACCGAATATCAGGAACAAATTATCCGGTTGTTCCCCATATGATTCGATTGCATGATACTAATGATAATATGAGGTCAGAATTAAATATTCCAGATGAAGCTATTGTGTTTGGTAGATACGGAGGCGTTGAAACATTTGATATTAAATTTGTATATAATAGCATAAAAGAAATTTTAAATAAAAGAAATGATATCTATTTTATATTTATGAATACAAATAAATTCTATATACATAAAAATATTATTTATTTAAATGGTACAACTGATATGTATATCAAAAGAAAATTTATAAATACAACAGACGCATTATTACATGCTCGTCAAGACGGAGAAACTTTTGGATTAAGTTGTGGAGAATTTGCAGTTTGCTTAAAACCAGTGATTACTTACAATGGATCACGTGAAAAAAATCATATTTATATTTTAAAAAATCAGGCAATATTATATAATAATTTTGAAGAATTAGATAATATTCTAATTGATTTTTATAAAAATAAATATAATATGGATAATAATGGATATTTGCATTATACGCCAGAGAATGTTATGAATATTTTTAATAAAGTTTATCTAACGAATAGCTGAATTAAATATGCCTATTTCACTTCCCTGTTTTACCAATATAGGTTCGGACCAATAATATTTGAGATTATATTTATGTTGTATTAAATTAAACCAATGATCTATAGGTTTATTTATACATTTTTCAATATCAATAATTTTCAATATTTTTTTACAAACACCTGCATTTAATATATACATACAGGTTCCTCTACTTCCATTAGATTTATAAAATAATTTTTCTTTTACTGACTGTATATGTAAATTACAACAATCGGCACTAAAAATTACATCCCAATCATTTATTTTTTCTAATTCTTTAATGTATATATCAAGTTTTTCTTTAAAATTATCAACAAAAATAGCATCATCTTCTAAAACTATAATTTTTTCATTATTATCTAGTTCTTTTTTAAAAATTTCAATATGTTTTAAAAACAATGATATTTCAGATAATTTTATACCTGAAAATTTTTTAATATCATCTTGTTTTAAATCTTCTCTATCATATTTTTCAATAAATTCATAATCTTCAATATTATACATCTTAAGTTGATTAATAATATTTTCTTTTCTACTTGTAAGCGGCGTATAATGATTTATATATATTTTCATATTATAATATAAATATTATAATATAAATAATATAATTATATTTATATTATAGTTATAATGAAATATTATATTTATGTAAATGCTTTCTGGAATGGTTTTGTAAATAAAACAGATGGTAATCATATTGGTTTTTTTGAAAAATTGTTCTTACATACAAAAATAAATAATTTTGAAATAACAAATGATATTAATAAAGCAAATGTATTATTTGAATCTTTATTCGGCCAAACTTTAACTACCTCAAAAAAATGGGAATATAAAATTCATTATAATGGAGAACCTTTTAAAAATAATGTATCGAATTATACTATTATATTAGATTCAGAAAATAATACTAGTAAAAATAATATAGTAGATTTGCCTTTATTTGTATATTATATTCATGGAAATAACTTTATTGAAAGATTATTATCAAGGCCTCATATTAATAAAGTTCCAAGTGAATTTTGTTGTTTTATTGTTTCAAATGGGAAAAGTGAAATTCGTAATAAAATGTTTAACATGTTAAACAAATATAAAAAAGTTCATTCTTATGGAAAATTTGCTAATAATATGAATGGAAATATAAAATATGATTATTGGACAGATGACTATTTTAAATTTATTGGAAAATATAAATTTATAATATGTTTTGAAAATACAAAAAAGGGAACATATATAACAGAAAAATTAGTAAATCCATATTTGGCTGGAATAGTTCCTATATACTGGGGGACACATCATGTAAAAAATGTATTTAATAATGAATCAATGTTATTTTTAGAAGATGAAACTAATAGTTCTTTTATAAATTTAATAAATAAAATTATTCAACTGGATAATGATGATGAAAAATATATGAAATTGTTAAACACGCCTGTTTTTACTAACTCTAATTTGGAATATTGGAATAATAATTATACTATTGAAAGTATATCAAAAAAAATAGATAAATATTTTATATAAAATTAATAATAATTAACTATATAAAATTAATAATAATTAACTATATAAAATTAATAATATAAACCCAATAATATATATATGTTTAAGTTTTATGATTTTTATTTGTTATAATTATTTGCCTTTAATCGCAACATATGTATATGATTTAAATATTAACGGATATTTAAAAGCAGGTGTTAAGCCATTGCACAATTACCCAATATTAAATAATATTTTATTATTAAAGGATGGAGATAAAATATTTGTAAAAACTAATTATTTACAATATTTTTTTAATACTATTTTTCCCAAAATACAAACAAAATTCTATTTAATAACAGGTGTATCAGATTATGAAATAGATAATACATATTTGAATTATTTAAATGATAATAAAATAATAAAATGGATAGGAGTAAATATAAGTATTCAATCACATAATAAGGTGTGTAAAATGTTAATCGGATTTCAAGAAATAGAAAGAAATGGAGGTAATCAGGATCTATTATATAAAATGTATACTATAAAAAAAATATTTAATGAAAAAATAGATAAATTATTAATAACTTATTTTAATAATACTCATTCAATTCGCAATAATATAAATAAATTATTTAATAATAGGTCATATATTGAATTTGGAGAAAAATTAGATTTTGAAAATTATTTAAAAAAAATAAATAATTATAAATTTGTATTATGTCCAAGAGGAAATGGGTTAGACACGCATCGTTTTTGCGAAATATTATTAATGGGTTCTGTTCCTATTGTTGAAAAAAATGGTTTATCTGATTTATACAAAAAGTTTCCTTGCATTATAGTTGATACTTTCAATGATATAAATCATGAATTGTTAAAAAATTTTATTTTTGATATAGAAAAATATAAAATATTTGAATCTTATTTATTTGTTGATAAAATTAATGCAAATATATGATTAATGTAAATATAAATATAAATATAAATATAAATATAAATATAAATATAAATATAAATATGTATTTGAATTATAATGAAAAAATTTTTAAACATAGATTTACACATATCCGTAATAGCAGATATTATTAATCTCTTTAAACAAATTGATGAAAATATAATAATTGAAGATTGGTCTTTATCTGGACACACTTGGGTATTAAATAAACAACAAAAAAATTTAGATATTATAAATCCTAAGACATGGATAGGAATAAATATGAACATGATTAATTCTTTTCAACAAAAATATGATACTATTTTAAAGACATTTGATGGATTCATATGTGGTCATCCAAATTCGTTCATATTATTATATGAAAAATATAATAAACCAATATATGTAATAAATACATGTCGGTATGATTTGCCTTTTTGTTGGAATAATAACTATTTTATGATAGAAAAATTACATAAGTGTTTTGTTCGGGTACAAGATAAAAAATTATTAACTTTTATATCAAATAATAAAGCAGACAATGAATATTTTAAATTAGGAAATCCTACTATTACTACACAAATTATACCTTCATTGTGCTTATATACAAATATGAATTGGAATCCAAAAAATACAAAAAATTTTTTTCTACTCTATTCTGGATTATTGCCAAATAATATGAATAATATGATAATAAATCGGTCTCAATTAGGTCGATATAAGTGGGATATTCTTATGTTATTTAAAGGCATTATACATTTTCCATATGAAGTATCTACGATGTCTATTTTTGAACAAATTTCTAGTGAAATACCCATATTTTTCCCCAGTAAAAAGTTTTTAAAATATTTATGGGAGAATAATTTAATTCATGAGCAAATGAATTATTGGAAACATTATAAACATGGTATTATTCCTAAATATTTAAATTCTACATTAGATTATGATTTTTGGATTCAAAATGCAGATTATTATGATCTTGACGGATATTATTATTTTGATTCTTATGACGATCTGTTTACGTTACTTAGTAATTTTAAAGATGACTTATATGAAGTTAGAAAAGAGTTTATTAGAAAGAGAAAAATAAAGGTAATTAATGATTATAAATCGTTGATAAAGTTTTAAACCTTTGACCGAGCTGCCCAGAAGGGATATTTTAAAGATTCGCCTTTCCCAAACGGCACTATCCACGTTTCATCTCCATCAATAATTATCGACCCGTGTAATTTTCGTAAAATACTAAACACACTTTGTTCATGGCGATTTTCTTTAAACTCTGGATGTTGTGGCATCTTGTTATAATAATCGGTAAACATGATAGAATAATCATATATGGATTTAATCCATAAATCTATTAAATCTATTAAATGTTTATTTTTTCTCATTAATAATATTCCATCTAAATATTGACCACTATTTCCTATATCACTGTCTGGATTTACTTTAAAATAGTTAAATATTTCCTTTGTTGTCCAGCACTTTTCTTTTTCTAAGCCACCTGGCCCTTTATTTCCACTCATTTGAAAAGACATTATACCAAATTCGCTTTTCGCTAATGAATCAATATATTCATTAAATCTATTCATACCACTCTTATTTAAATGACATCCTGCATCCAAATAAATTAAAAACTCATTATCACTCATTTCATCTAATTTTTGTTTTATAATAATTGGTCGCCATATGCCATATCCTCCTATACGTTTCATATCCAATATATTTTTAAATTGTTTAGAAAAGTCAGTCGGCAAATCTTCCGGTCCGTAAGGTTTGATGGTTTTAAAAGGATAAAAATCTTTGGCTTGATTAACTAATCTTGTTTTTGCTTTTTCAAAAACATTATTTCCATATGTTATAAAATGTATCGATTTTATAGATTCATCCATTATTATAATAGTATTATAATAATGTTTATATTAATATAATAATGTATATTAATAATCAAAATCATAATATTTATATATAAATTTTATTCTTTATTGTATTTATCCAATAACTACAAAACATTTTTTCTATTTTATATTCACCTCTTTCTTTTTTTAATGATATTTCTCTATACTTTTCATTTAAAAAATCTTCTGTTAATTCATTCCAATCTTTTACAACTAATATCGGCAAATCTTTATATATTTCATTTATGGCTGATGATAAGACAATTGGAATAATATCTAAATAGAGCGCTTCCCATGTTCGGTGACAATCTAACCCTGCACCTTGCGGTGATAATATAAATTTATATTTTGAAATTAAATCATAACATTTTGGACTCGTCACCATAATTCGAATTTGTCCATCTACAAAGGAAGTTTTATTATATGTTTGAATAAAAGGCACGTTTTCAACTACATCACAAAACCCTTTCTTCCATTCATTTGCCACCTTATATAATAAACTACCGCGTGTAGGACTGGTATTTAATGAACAATTCATGCATAATAATTTTCTTTCACTTGTTTTTACTGGAGTTTTAAAATTTAAAAATTTTTCTAAAATAATTTGTTGTCTATCATAATTTAATCCAATCGGTAAACAAGAAACTTTCGGATGTTCATAGGGTTTATTCCAAGTAAACCAATGGGTTATTAACGGATGATTTACATAATCTTGTTTCATATCAAAACCGTCTGTTTCTAATGTAACTAAAATAATTTTTTTTGTAAATAAATTTATAATTTTATTAAAAAATAGTTCTAATACATGATAATAGCCAGTTAAACATACTATTGTATTTTCTGGACACACTGCTAAGTTTTTATTATCAATATTACTTACTTTACGTGTATGTAAAATTCCACCATTGTCTTTTATCCAATTAACGAGTGTGTCTTCGCTTATGTAATCTTTATTCATTTATATTTATATAAAATAAAGGTTTTATATTTATATAAATGAATAAATTATTTTAAATAAATTGTAAACAATGTTTTTTCTTTGTTATTCGCATTACGTCTCTTTTTACTATTTCTGCGCAACGAGCACGCAATAACATGGTATTATAACTCCTATTTAAATTATAGGTACTATCATTATTTATAGCATAGCGTGGGTCTCCGCCAATATTTACACAAACTTGATTTAACAAAGGAAAAAATGCGTTAATATTTTTATAAACATCATTAATCCAATCATCACAACACCAGTTTATTATTTCTTCGGGAAAATAATAACCAAATAAATCATAATGATTCCTTGATACAAATGTTTGCGTCAATATTCGCGGATTATTATTAATCGGTCCAGTTAAACCGATATTTTTATTTTCTTGAAGTTTTTTTATAGACTCATTAATCCAGCCTTTTGTTTGAAATTCTATATCATCGCCACATTGATAAAAATAATTACAATTAGAATCTAGAGCTTTTTTGAAAAGACGATTCCACATTACCGTTAAATGACCTTTTGCTATTCCGTCCATATAAATAAAATCAAAATTTATATTTTTAAAGACGGTTTTCAAATTATTTAATCCATTTTTTGTCTCATCTTTATCTAATATAGGATCAGCTCGATCTATCCCTATATAAAATTCATAAGTATGCTCTTTATCATAGGTTAATAAAAATGTTTTTAGTGTTATGTTGTATAAATAGGTTTCTTTATAAGAGGCCCAATTTCTGCCTTTTGAGGTGGATGGTATAAGTATGCCTATTTTCATTTAATTAATATATTAATAATAATTTATATATTAATTTATATATTATTTAATATTTAATTATACCTTAATAATAATTGGTAGATGGTCTGACCCATATTCCTTAAATTGTTGTAAAACGTCATCGCCAAAATTATTCACAACACAGCCACACGAATCTCGGCCAAACCCTTTCGTCATCAGGTGGTCAATACACATTTTCTTTTCAATCAAATAAGTCGGGTCTTTGATATATATTTTTAAACCCATATCCCGATTAAGCAGTTTATATAAATTGGATTTTGGTTTATAATCTTGATTAAAATCACCGCCTAAAATAACATTTTTAGCTCCCCCTATTTCTTCCTCTATACTTTTTATTTCTGAGATTCTTTTTGCGTGAGAGATATCATCTAAATGAACATTTATAATATCAATCGGCATTAATTTTTGCGTTGAATTCTGTTTAATTTCTCCTGGTTTTTTTACTTCCCTAGGTGGTCCAGCAGATGCGTTGACTGAACATATATTCTCGCATACATTTTTTGCTTGCACATTTTTAGGTACATTTTCTCTCACCATGTCTAAAAAATAACACTTTACATAAAGACCAAACTCTAAATCTTTTATCATCCCTTTCTCGTTATTTGCTAAGAGAGAAAATACATTCTTTCTTAAAAAGGTTACGTTCCCACTATATGATTTTTTATTATACCAATTAATATTCTTGCCTTTAATAACATAATATTCTTTTTCAAAGGTTTCCGATAAAGAGTTATATTCAGCTTGCATTACTTCCTGTAATAACATAACATCCGCATTCACATTTTTTAATATACTAGTAATTTGCGTTAATCGGCCTTTTCGGTTAAATAACATTTTTCCCTTTATCATGGGGTAGTCGGCTTTTTTAATAAATTCATTGGCTAATATATTCCATGAGATAATTTTCATATATATACTTATAATTTTAATAATTTTCGCGATTTTCTGGCTATCTTATTATAAAAACTTTTGCTGTGTTTTTTACTTACTCTCATTTTTTTAGACCCCCATTCACGTGCTCTTATGTAGGCCGCCCATACACCTTTTTTATTTACCTTACATGTGCCTTTATTACATATAGGAAAACTTTTATTCGGTCCTAAAAAACATTTTTTACCGCAATTTTTTCTCATTATCGTGCGCTCTCTTGTAGATGGTTTAACGCTTTTCCAACCTGCCCACTTTGTTGTTCGTCTATGAGTCATTATATAGTATATTGATATAATATACAAAGCCTAATGTCTTCTGATACTATAATAGATGATGATATAACAAATGATAATGAAAAAGAAAATGTTATTGAAAAAGAAAATGTTATAATAAATATTGAACCGGCTAAATCAACTAAAATTAAATCAAATAAAACTAGATCATCTCATATGTTTGAACCTAATTATGAAAACAGATATGAAAATAAATTTGTCCCTTTATATACAAAAACTAATTTTAAAAAGAAATTAGACATCGAAGATACTATTTGTGGCAGTGAACCCAGTGATACAGACTATAATGATAGTGACGAAAGCAATACTGACGAGGAATACAGTAACAATTCTGAATTACATAATAACATAAATCATGTTAATTATAAAAAAATATCGTATAATGAAGTCAAAAACCAAATTAATAAATCGTATGAACAAGACATAGTTCATCGTTATTCTTCCGCCTTAGATATTCTCGCCAGTTATTTGAAGGGGCAAAAAACCATTTACATGGAAGCCCGGTCATATACCGTAAATATACTGAATTGTCTCATGTTGCCGGCCATTTTTTTATCAGCCCTAGTTAGCGTTATTCAATCCCCGCTTCAAAATGATTCGCATGGGTCTATTATTCTTTCGGGTATTTCGGCCTTTGTGGCTTTTATTTTAGCAATTATCAATTATTTAAAACTCGATGCTTCAGCAGAAGCGCACAAAATATCGTCACATAAATATGATAAATTACAAACTTATGTGGAATTTCAATCGGGTCAAGTTTTATTATTCAGTGATCCCTTATTGACTTCCGATAATGTATTAAAACAGTTACAAGAAAATAAACAATTTATTAAATCTACGTGTATTGAAGATGACTGTGACAAGAGAAGAAAATGGATAATTAATCAGTGTCGAATATTTGCGAATGAATTATTTGAAAAACGCCAAGCGAGTGAGATTGAATTTATTAAAAATATGGCTGAAAATATTAAAAGCATAGAAGAAAAAATCGCAGAAATCAAGGAAACCAACCAATTTCTTATTCCTAGAACGATCCGTTATAAATATCCACTCATTTACAATACAAACGTATTTTCAATAATTAAAAAAATAGATGATTATAAAGCAAAAACTCTTACTAACTTAAAAAATCTGAAAAACGAATTAAGATTTCTCAATGCTTTAAAAAAAAAGAAAAATTATAATATTGATAACGCGCATTCTTCAAGATATACGTATTTATTTAAACAGAAAAAAAATATTATACATACCCTTTTATTTTTAAATACGGCATTTTCCATGATAGATAAAATGTTTCAACAAGAGATTATAAACGCAAAACTTAGACAAAAATATTGGATTAGATTTAAATGTAATAATTTTTTAAAATGCTTTTGTCCATCAATAACAAGTTGTTTTCTGCCGAGTAACTATATTAACCCAGAAAATAGCGGGGGTGATATTTTACAAAAAATAATGGGATTTAATACACAAAAAAATATTGATGATTTTGATAACGATGATATTAAACCCAAAAAAAAATTCAAAACATCATACGTTGATGATACAGAAGTCTAAGACCTTTTCTTGCTTTTCTTGTTCGTCTTTTTTTGTCTGCTTTGCTTGCTAGTCTTTTTAGACCTGCTTTGCTTGCTCGTCTTTTTTTGCCTCCTTTGCTTGTTAGTCTTTTTTGCTTTTCTAATTTTGCTTGTCTTTCGATGTGAACCACCTCCAATAAATTTATCCGCTTCTATGAATTCTGCCGTGAAATTCTTATCCGTATCTAATTTACAAACTAAAAATCCATGCGTATATTCATTCGCGCTTGGTATAATATTATAAGTAATCTGATATTTATCTGTATTTTTTGTTACTCCGCCATCTTTACTATGGTCATATGGGGTCTTTTCTAATTCGGTCCCACCGGTGCCTGCTATATATTGTTGTATAACTAATAAAGGCCTGACCGCCCCCGCATCTGCATCTGTGCCTGCTCCAAGAGACGAAATAGTAACCGTGCCCGTTTGATATTGATGTAAATCCGCGCATAAATAAAAATATTTTATTCCCGGATTGACGGCTTGAAGTGGCACATATATTGATTCGTAATACAATTCATTTAATAACGGCATCACTTCTTCTTTCGTTTTAATTTTTCCTGATTCATCATCTTTTTTTGTTTTTAAATCAAATAAGGGATGATGTCCAACTACAATAATATTTTTTATAGTTCCTGCTTTTGCTGTTAAGCTTGATATATAGTCAGCTAACCTTTGTTTTTGATTATCTCTCATCACTTTTATTTTCTCTAATACATTCTCATTTACTGGAACCCCTAGAGCATTCATCTCAAACATTTTTTCATAACACTTCATAACCTTTTTAATAGCCTTCTCACTTTCTTCATACATAGTCGTGTCTAGCATAATAACAATAGTTGAATCATCTAATACATGATGCATAATAGGTCCGTTTCTATCACTGTCTAAGACAATATTATTGCCACCGTCAGATTCAAATTTTTTTTGTGTTTCTAATATACTACAATCAGGGTCTTTTAAAGGATTTTCTATATTTTCTAAATCGTGATTACCGATTAGAACATATTTTTTTATATTTTTCGGTAGACAATTAAACCCCGATAATAAAAATTCCTGATTAAATATTTTTTGTTCCCCTTGTATGTCTGTTTTTTTATTCTTAAGAAAATAATAATTATCACCGGCTACCGTTAAAAATTCTGGCTTGTTTTCTATACTTTTATCTATACTTTTATCTATGTATTTCTTTAACGTTTTCATTACCCTGGTAATATTTGTGTCATCTGGATTAATCGGGTCAGCCAGATTCGCTGAATCGCATTTTTTGTAATTCCAGCACCCAAAATGAATAAAATTTTTATAATTACTCATTAATATATATTATATTTATATATTAATAAAATTGATTAATAATTATATTATATAAAAAACGGTATAATAAAGCATATTAATAAAGCATAAATGGCTAGTTATTTTAAAAGAGACGCGGAATTATATAAAAATAAAAACTTCTATTCAATCGAATATCTAAAAGAAAATATTAATGATTTCACCTTATATGCGATATTACATACACAAACCCTTACGCCTGATTTTTGTGTAGAATATCTCTTAGTTCCCGATAATAAATACGCAAAAGATGAAGATGATGAACAGATTTACATCAATAATGTTTTATATTGGCAACATCATATGACAAAAGAAGACTTATTAAATTGCGATTTCATGAAAAAATATATAAAAATTAATAAAAATTAATTAATAAAAATAATTTAAATTTCATTTTTTATTCACAAGCTTTTAATGTGTATTTTAATTATATTTATTTATTTAAAAAATTGAAATGATTTTACAGGTAAATGAAACTACATATCACAAGCCTTCACCATGGAATCTACTAGCATGACTTCTAAGTATATGAATTTCTCGCCTCAATTAGTTAATGAGCGAAATGCTGCTCTTAATAATTGCCCGACCAAGAGTGGTCGGAGTCAAATATATAAAAATTATTATATAAAAATGAAAGACGCCTATAAAAAATATGAAGAGGCAATTGAGGACGATGAAGAAGACGATGAAGAGGACGAAGACGATGAAGATTACGAGCCAAGCGAAGATGAAGAATATGAGGAAGAATATGAAGCAAGCGAAGCAGACACAAGCGAATGTGAAACGGAAGACGCAAGTGAAGCAGATCAAGAATATGAAGCAAGCGCATGCGAAAGGGAAGTACCAGATCAAGACGCAAACGCATGTGAAACGGAAGCAGACCAAGAATATTGTTGTTGTTGTGAAGCAGCATACGCATACGAAGAAGAAGCAAGCGAAGCAGCAGACGAAGTAGAAGCAGGAGCATGTGAAACGGAAGAAGAAGAAGAAAATGAGTTTGGGTGTCCCGGATGCAATTATGAATGGCGCGATGGTTATAAAAATGGATGGAAGGATGCGATGAAATATATCGCAGGTAGAACCCACAAGGAAGTGCCGGATACACCAGCTTGTTCTTATTGTGATATTGTGTGTAAAACACGCAAGTGTGGCGGAAAATGCGGAGGAGTAGTAAGGTATTGTTCAGTTGATTGCCAAAAGCAAGATTGGGCATTTGGACACAAAAATATATGCGGCAAGTAAATATATGCTGTAAGTATATAAAAATAAACTATGAAAAAAAAAACAATTTTTTTATTGTTTTTATATGAAAAATTGAAAGACTTTTTATTTAATTATAATTGTTAACCCTAGAATAAAATGGAATCCCCTTTTGCTATCAAGCGAACATTTGAGATCAACCGAACAATTGCTATTAAGGTAGTAAATATTTATTATGAAATAAAAAATGAAGCAAATCATAAGGAAGACGTAAAACAATTCAAAAAAAATTTTGTAAAATTTATTGTTCCCTATATGAACAATATGTATTTTACGGATCAAATCGCCGAAAGTTTATTTATGTCGATTGCTACATTAGAAGATGAAACCGAGGAATCTTGTGTAATGAATCAGTGGAAGTGTGAAAATTATTATAAGTTTTCACATACAGAAGTTGGTCACTTGTTTCTTTCGGTAAAAAACTATCATTACTTGAATGATATTAAAAATAATCATTTTGAACCAACGGATGACATGATGAAAATAATGATTGAATGTGATTGGGAAATAGAAGAGAATGATTGCTGTATATGTAAATGGCACGGATATGATATGGATTGGCCGAACAGCGCGGAAAGAGGTAAATTCTATTATTGTATTCCTGGAAATATAAATAATCCTGTATGCGAAACATGTGTAAAAACAAAATATTTACACATTAATATCTCACGTGAAGATGAAGAGGAATATGGAAGTGTCGCTTATTTAGAAAAAAACAATCTAATAAAATGTAATAACTGTGGTAATATTTGGGATGGTTGTGCTCAGTGTAATTGCTGGACCTTCCAAGATTATTTAGAAACACCGCTTGATTTATACCAGGTAGATAATGTCGAAAAAAATGACCCAACAAATGTGCCAACAAATGTGCCTACAAATGATTTAGTAATATGTGATATGTGCGGCAATATGTGGGATGGCGACGCTCAATGTAAATGTTGGTATTATAACAATTGTTTGACGCATACAATTGAAAATGAGCATACAATTGAAAATGAGGATACATATTCAGCACCTATGGCAGCACCTATGGCAGCACCTATACCAGAAAAAATATTTATACGCCGCTTTCCTCGTCCAACAAAACCACTGCCTGTGCCACCTAGTGTATTAGCGCCTAGTGTAGATAATAAGGACAAAAAAATCAAGGAGTTGTCTGAGCAAAACAAAGAGTTGGTAGAGCAAAACAAAGAGTTGGTAGAGCAAAACAAAGAGTTGTTGGACGAATTGACTAGATTAAAACAAAAAATAGATAAGAAATTTTATGTATTATAAAATATATTATAAAATACATATTAAAATACATATATAAATCAAAAAATTGAAACTCTTTTTTGCTACTAAGCTATCCACATCACCCAGCCATCTTAAGCATCATGAGTTCTCAAACTGATAACCAACAACAAAGCTACCAAATTCCAACCAAGCCATATTATTTGGTCCCAACCATTCGCCCACTTGAAGAAATATGCGTATTTACAAATAATCTTGCGTTTGTTTCAGAAGATTTTCGTGCCAATCTCTTCTGTCGTATCGGCAGTCGTCAATGGCCAACGACAGTCGGCATGTTTAATGCGCCACAGGATATTAACGCATTAAAGATGATTATTGGCGATGACGGATATTTTCTGAAATTAACCACCCGCAATTGCGACGTAGACATGATTTGGCACGACCGACAGAATAATATGTTCTTGTTTTGGGGGCCTTCAATCTACGCGGTCGTTCAAGCGATGAATCAAATACGCAGCCGAATTATAAAGTATACCGTTTACATCAAGCCTCAACAGGCAAGTGCCCAGCCACCGCAACAAGCAAGTAGCCGACAAGACGGTATTGAAGATATTACCGACGACGACGAAGACGAATATGCCGACATGCCTCCCCTAATGACGTGGGACGGAAAAATAGTTAATTAGAAAAAGACAATAAACATGTAAAAAAATAAAAAAGACCGAGATAAGGTTCTTTTTTTATCTATCGCATTTAATGAAATTGTATTCAATACATGCGTCAAACCTATCTTTATTTAAAATAAAATCATCATCCATGAGAGATAAATCCAGGTTATAATTAAATAATTTTTTATTCTCATAAATAATAGAATTATTCAATAGTAACACAGAAGTATCATTATAGTTTAATAGTTCGAGTTTATTTTCATTCTGAGGGTTTAAAGTAGATATTATTTTATTTTTATTTGTTAAAATAATACCGTTATGCCATACCGTCGTGGGCTTTAAAGTAATATTTAAAAGTTGTTTTGATATAGCATAATAGCCCCCTTTAATAAAAATAGACATTTTATAGTATATATTATACTATATACCATAAATGTTTAAATTCTTTTATATTTATGAGCATAATATTTATTATAGTAAATCTTAAAAAATTGAAACGCTTTTATTCCCTAACTAAATCCTTATATAATCTAACCTACAAAATGGCTACAATCCAAATTCAACCAAGCGCACAGCTAGTCCGAATGGCGAGTGAAAATAACGTGGATATAAGTAAGTATATGACCATCTCTTTAGAAACGGATGTGGAAGAAGCCACAAACGATTTTAATTTTAAAAAAGATGGCAGGCATCTGAAAACAGCAGACCCCGTTATCAGTAGAAAAGTACCTGAAACAGGTGAGACCGAAATTTGTTTAATTAAACGAAAATATGGCCCATATAAAGATGCATGGTGTTTGCCTGGCGGATTCAGAGGTAAATCAACAGTGATTGATATCATACTCGGTGATGAAGAAGCGTATGAAGACACTTGCTATCGTGAAGGCGAAGAAGAAACCACGATAAATTTACGAAAGCACGCAATCCGAGCGGTTGATCTCGGCGAAATTTGCGCCACCTATAATTGGGATGTTCGTTTCAGTTCTCCAGTTTCAATTGGCGGGTTTCATTTTGAAGTGCCGTATGATGTGAGTTGTGAAGGCGCAGACGATGCGCTTGTGGCCAAATGGATAAAACTCTCGGATATAGAAGACGGTAAGATTCAATTAGGGTTTGCGCACCCGTATTGGGTATCAAGGGCATTTCCGGATAATAAAAAATTAAAAGTGTTGTTTGTTGCGGCAGACGAAAATATTCAAGCCTTGAAAAAATTAGTAAATGTGGTCCGCAAAACGAAAGGTCGACCAGAAATTCGGGCATAAATTATAAAAATTATAAAAATATACAAAAATACAAAAAGGGAACAAGGTAAGGTTATTTTTTATTCTCTATAAAATTGAAATACTTTTTTGCTCCCTACGATAGACAACCCTCTTAAGCGAAGCAATACAAAATAAAAAATGGATTCCCAAATTCAACTGCCGCGCCTTCCGGCCCATATAATCAAATATATTGTGAGTTTCCGGAAGGAAGATACCGCGTATGTTTTAAATGTATTTAAAGCCTTTACCTTTGGAATTGAAAATGACGACGAATCGACGCGCGAATACAAAGAATATGTCCAACGACATATCGCCCATGTTGCCTACAAATTAGTAGACGCATGTTATGATCTAACTGAAGAGAGTGAATTTGAGCTTTCGACGCATGAAATCATGTGTGTATATGAATTCATGTGCGGTGACCATTATACGCAAATTTCTGAAGGCCTGAATAATTACCTTTGCGGTAGAAAAGCAGAAACCGTAGAAGAATTTTTGGATTGCGTTCATCTTCTAGAAATGACACGATTAGACGATGATGAAGAAATCAGCTACGGTATGCCGAATTTGAATATAGAACAAATAAAATATATGCGCTTACTTGAAATGGCCTTGATAACCAAAAGCACAGACCTGCTGAAGTTTGTGCGCAAACATATATATTCGCCCATAATGGCCTTTTACCTTTACCTCAAACACAATCATAAGTTACACAATCATAACGTGCCTTCTTCCCTGGCGTCAGACGATTGGCTTATCACGTTGTTGCTGGAAGACAATTGCAGAGCCGAGTTTCTTTGTTTGGCCTTACGTGGACTATTTTCCCATTATTGTTGGAGTATTAACGGTGAAAATAATGTGGTATATTCAAATTTGGAAGTAGTGAAAAAAATAGTTCCGGAATATGTAAAACCAACCGACTATATTCCGGCTTCCTTAAACTGGATAGACACGGATTCAGACTATCCGCTCCGAATTGTAACTCCTCTTGAACATTGGGAAAACTTCAGCAACGCGATGATTATAGATAGAATCGGTTATGGAAAACACACCACCATAATACCCAAAGATGAGTTAATCCGTGACTATTTACTATCGGTTTCTTAATATATAAAATAAAAAATAGCATGTAAAAAATATAAAAAATAGCATATAAAAAGAGAACAAGGTAAGGTTCTTTTTTTATATACTATCTGATATAATCTGAAAAAATTGTTTAATAGTAGAAATAATATCTTGAAATGTTGTTACAAAAGACATTATAAATGCCCAAATATCATTAAATAGATGAACAAAAATATAAACAAAAGCCATTATCCACGCCTTGATATCATTAAAAAAATTAACAAAAATAGCAACAAAAGAACTTATTATATTACCAATGTCTGTCTTTAATAATTGAGGAAATGTATTAAAAATTAAATCAATTACCACATCTGCTACTTCTGTAATTTCTTATGTAAATGGTAATTTAGTAAAATCAACTTTAGATTTAGACGGCATAACAATTAATATTAATACTTCTACCATTGTTAATAAAAATGATGTAATATCTTTAGAAATTATTTCTCCAAA
>Ga0209596_1001423_pt1 | contig 20625 bp, 20 predicted proteins | sample M_130807_MF_Meta_FD_187314 | JGI IMG/M metagenome (GOLD analysis project Ga0209596, IMG submission 187314) | Freshwater microbial communities from Lake Montjoie, Canada to study carbon cycling - M_130807_MF_MetaG (SPAdes) (version 2) | ecosystem: Environmental > Aquatic > Freshwater > Lake...
CATCTTGATTAAATGTAAATTGTGTGATGCCACCGTATGCGGAAATAAATTGATCTTGTTTACCTATTGGTTCTTTAAGTAAATCTAATTCTATATGACATGCTTGTTCTGCCAATTCTTTTGCATTAACTATATTCTTTTTGTATACATGTAATGCTTTAAGTAAAGCCGTAGTAAAACTACTAGAAGATCCTAATCCTGTTCCAGATGGTATATCTGCCATTGAAGATAATTCTAATCCTTTACCATCTATTCCTACATATTGAAATGTATTTCTAATAATTCGATGTTCAATTTGACTTGCATCTTCTACACTTTCCATTTTAGAATATTTTACAATAAGACCAGGAGCAAAGTTTTCATGTAATGTAATATAAACATATTTGTTTATTGTTGCTGAAATAAGAAACCCACCAAATTTTTCATAATAAGAAGGTAAATCTGTACCGCCACCACCTAATGTTATTCTTAAAGGAGATCTTGTAATTATCATATTATTTGTTATAAATTGTTTCCACTACCGTCAATGCATTAATAGCTTCTTTAATACCAGGAACAGAAGTTCTATTTAATACTATATCATTTATAAACTCATCCATTTCAATTTTCCAAGAATTATCTTGTTTTGGGAATTCATAAATAGTCGTATCAGGTGGTCCCATTTCATTTGTCATCTTATAATAATACAATCTTTCAGTACCATAACTTCCACCCAATCCTTCCCAATGAAATTTTGCGTATTTAAAATAAACTTCCAAACTAAAAGTATTTTTCCATTCAGTACAACTAACATGTAACCAAGCAGTATTGTTTTTTTTATTTTTAAGACTTAAGAATGCATTGTCTTCCACATCCATTTTCCAATAATAAGTATTTATATGTCCATCAATCTGGGTATATTCACCCATGAAAATACTTGCCAAATCAATTAAATGTACTCCTTGGTCTATTAATTCACCACCACCTGATATAGTTTTATCTGAACGCCATTCTGATTCATATCCAAGTCGTCCACCATGACCATATCTGGCTCTTAAAAACATAAAATCACCAAGTTCACCATCTGAAATCAATTCATTCATCTTAATACATGATGGATGATATCTGTGATTATATCCCATTCTTATTATAGAACCAGAATTTATGGCTGCTTGTTTTAATTGATTTAATTCATTAACTGTAATACTTCCTGGTTTTTCTATCAATACATGTTTGCCATGTTTAATCAATTGTAACGCAATTGGATATAATTGATTGTTGATTACAGATACAATTGCAGCATTCACTGTTATATCATCACAAATTATATTTATGTCACTTGTTGCAATACATCCATTATATTGATTTGATAATACTTCGGCTCTTTTAAAATCAACGTCACATGCATATAAAATTCTATTTTTAGATAGACTCTTAGCTCTTTTTTGACCAATCAACCCACATCCAATTATAGCAAAATTCATATCAATTCCATTTTTTATTTCTATCTTCTGGTACAATTCTTCTGATCGTATAGATATCACTGTTTTGTAAATCGTTTAAATGATTGCCAAAGTTTTTCCAATCATCCCATTGAGCACTTATAAGTTTTCCAGTGACACCGTTACTATCCGCAGTTGATAAGTATACAGCCAAATTTGTACCCAGTTCCATTGATGTAGCACCGTTTTGTTTCCAATTTTGATTCTTTTTAAAGAATTCATCACCAACTATTTCTGGTCCGGCATCAATTACTTGTTGCATCATTCTCGTTGACATTGCGCCTGGAGCAATCGCATTTATATCTACGTTGTAAGATAACAATTCTTTTGATAATGTTTCTACAAGTCTTACAACTGCTGCTTTTGCAGTTGCATATGAACTAAGATTTGGCATAGGATTGGTTGCACCACCTCCACTTAAAACAATAATTTTACCATATTTATTTTGTTTAAAGTGTGGAATCAATTCCCTACACGGTAACAATACACCAAATAGATTTATATCAATTGATTTTCTCCATTCATCTAATGATACCGTTTCTATTGGTCCCATAGGACCGTATACACCCGCATTTAAAATTAAAACATGAATGGTTTTAAATGTATCAAGAGAATACGCAATAAATTCTTTAACATCTTTTTCAATAGATACATCACATTTCTTAACAAGAATAATCTGATTTGGAAATTTAGAAAGTAATTCTGATTGAGTATCAAATAACTGCTGTTCATTTCTTGAACAGATTGAAATATTTGCACCTTCACTAAGGAACTTTTCTGCAAGTGCTTTTCCAAATCCAACAGTTCCACCTGTAATAATTACGTTTTTGTTTTTTGCTTTCATTTAGATCCTACAGAAAAATAATTTATATTGTTTAATGGTTTCAATTTGAATTTCAAAAATCCACTAACATCAATTACAGTTGAGTTATATGACTCCCAATTAATATCTTTAAAGATGGGTCTTTCTGTGTATACTATGATTATATCAGATGGATATAATAAATCAACTATTTTAATTCTATTATATTCTTCCGGTAACTTTTTTATTAATGGATCGTATACTTGTACATCTACATTACATTTAACAAAATAATCGTACAATTCAATAGCACCACTACGTCTTAATGTATCAGTATTATCAGTATATGACAATCCAAGTATAGTAATTCGTTTACCTTCAAGTGTATCAAACAACGAATTTAGTTTATTAACCACCCAATTTTTATGATTATCGTTACTACTTTTAATTGATGTTATCAATGGAATTGAGTTTTTACCTTTAACATTTATTAAACTAATAATATCTCTAGCAAGTGTACCGCCAGCAAATGATCCTCCAGGTTTTAAATATGCCTTTTTACCAATTCTAGGTTCGCTTTTCAATCCAATTGAAACTTCATCTGCATCTGCACCTACTGACTCACATATACATGCTATTTCATTAATAAATGTAATAGATAGTGCTAAAAACGAATTGATTGCATGTTTCACCATCTCAGCAGATTCTGGTTTCATGAATATAAGATTGCATGAAAATTGACTGAGTAAATTATAAAGTTTAGATTTTATATCATCGTGTCTAAGTCCAACTATAATTCTCTCTGGTTTTTCAAATGATTCTATTGCTTTACCCAATCTTAAATTTTCTGGGATAACAACAAATGAATGATTTGGATATTTTGATTCCAATTGATAACATGTACCAACTGGTAATTGTGATGAAATTATAACTGTACAGTTAATAGGAATATAATTCATTACTTTACCTAAATTTAGTAACACAAAATTTGTATCAGACACATCATTATCATCGACTGGTGTATCATATGTTACCCAAAGTACATCTGCATTACTTATTTTTGACAAGTCAGATGTAAATGATAACTTGTTATCTGTTAATCCATACAAAATTTTTGATTGTAATTCAGGTTCAAATAGAGGTGGTATAGATTGTTGTAAATCATCTACTACTTTCTGATTGAAATCAAACCCAATTACAGTGTGATATTTGGAACAACATGCAGATGTTACACATCCAAGATGCCATAAACCTAATACGACAACATTTAAATTATTTTGATTCATATACCCATTGATTTTTTTGTAACCATGACAATGTAGAAATTATACCTTGTTTAATTGTTAATTTGGGATTCCATCCTGTATTTCTAATTTTTGTAGTATCCAAGAATATAAAAGGATTATCTCCTATCCATCCTTTATTACCACCAGAATATCTAATTTCAGGATTCATGTTCAAATGTTCAACAATGTATCTTACAGATTCATTAACCTGTACATATTCATTGGTTCCTAAGTTATAGATATTTACTTTAGTTTCAGATTTCAATGTTAGTACATGCAACATTGCATCTACACAATCTTGTATGTATAAATAACTTTTTCGTTGTGTACCGTCACCAAGTACATTTAAATAGTCAGGATGTTCTATAAGTTGTTTATAAAAATCAAATATATGTCCATGTGTATATCGTTCACCTAAAATAGAAACGAATCTAAAAATATAAGATTCAAATCCATATCCTTCTGAATATGCTTGTATCATTGATTCACACGCGACTTTAGATGCGCCATATAATGAAGTTTGAATTGGAAATGCAGCATTTTCAGGTGTTGGAATTGCCGTTGATTCTCCATAAACACTTCCAGTAGAACTAAATATTATCTTTTTTATACCTCGTTCTTTCATTGCTGTTAACACATTAAATGTAGCTATAGTATTTTGATTTAAATCTTTGGAAGGATGATTTAATCCAAACCGAACATCCGCATTAGCTGCGAGATGAAAAACAACATCACATCCAATCATTGCTTCGGACAATGCGGATACATTAAGATTGTCCCCTTCAATTAGTGTAAAATTTGGATTATTTAATGCATCATTTAAAAATTCAATTCTACCAGTCGAACGATTGTCCCATCCTACAACTTTATATCCATCTTTCAATAATCTATCAACCAAATTACTGCCAATAAAACCACATGCGCCGGTTACAAAAACTTTATTCATATATCTATAATAACATTTATTTTTACGGTGTCAATTTATAGATATCTATACTAAAATATAATGTTTATTTTTAATTAAAAATAAGTTTTGACTTGTTAAAATTGTATTTAATATTATAGTGTTATATCCAAATTGATTATCGGTTTTAAAAGTTGTATGAATATATTAAATGTCAAATTTCTAAAAATAGAAAACAGAAATCTAGCAGTCTTAGATGGAGACTATTTTACTATTGTTTTATAAAAAGAAAAAAGTTATGAAAAACACTTTACTGCATTTGCATTCCAGTTAAAAATAAAAAAATTCAATTAGATAAATATCCATATACCATTTGACAAATTTAATCATGAAAACATTAGTTTATACCACTTGCGATTTTTCTCCAAATTCTTATAATTGTACGGAATTGCTATATAGATCACTAACAATTAACAATTCAAATTTTGATTTTTATATAGTATCGGATAAAAAATCAGAACAATCAAAATTTCCAATAATAGTAGAAAACAATCCTATTCGTAAAACATTAGCAGCTTGGAAATATACAGATCTTATACCAAAAGGATATGATCAATATTTTTATCTTGATTCTGATATATTATGTTTTGGAAAACTTGAAGATTTATGTGATGATTCCGATTTGTCTGTATGTTCTGTGAGAGATTCATTAATGTCTGATTCGGTCTATTATTGTTATCAATATGCAACTCCAGAAGAAAAGATTGAAATGAAAAAATATTACGGTTTTTGCGCAGGAAGTTTTGGTTTTAAAAATCTAGAGTTTTTATCAAATATGCGAAAATTAATAGAACCAAAATTAAAAAATACACCAATACCAGATGGAATTTCTAGAAAAGAACGTCACGATATAATAATCCCCGATGGTTTAATAGATCAAACTTCATTTAATTATTGGATATTTAAAAGACTGCAAGATTTAAAATATTATGATTTTGTAGATAAAGCACTTATAAGACCTGACGATCCAATTCGTAGATATACAAGTGATAAGATTTTATATCATTTTTGTGGATTTAGAGCGGAAATGAATTCTAAATATGAAAGAATGATCAATTGGTGTAGATATAATAATATAGAAATAGAATGAATTTATTAATTACAGGAACAAATGGGTTTTTAGGAAGTAATTTAGTTAAAAAATTACAACCGAATCATAATATATAGAAAAAACTTTCCGGATATTAAGAATGAAATATAAAAATTTAAATTGGAAATTAAATCAACCAAATTTTAATATATTTGATAAATTAAAAATTTGTAAATTTATTTTATTTGATGATTTTTGGACAATGGGAAAATATGTTGCAAAATTTGAAAATAAAATGTCCAATTATATTGGATGTAAATACTCAGTATTTGTATCTAGCGGATCTACTGCAAATACTATTTTGTCGTATTATTTAAAAGATAACTTTTATTCATCAGACAAAAATATAATTATATTTCCATCTACTACTTGGACAACATCTGTAAGTCCATTTATACGGGAAGGATTTATTCCTAAATTTATAGATATTTCTTTAGACAATTTTTGTATGGATTTAGATAAACTCGAAGAATATCTAAAAACCGAATCAAGTAAAACTGCTTGTGTATTTATTACAAGTCTATTGGGATTCACGGTTGATATAGGTAAATTGACCGAAATAGGTAAGAAATATAATGTAAAAATCATGATGGACAATTGTGAAAACACATATGGTAAATATAATGATCGTAATGTGTCTTCATATTTCACATCAACAACAAGTACATATTTCGGTCATCAATTACAAAGTGTTGAAGGTGGGTTCATATTTACAAATGATTATACTGAATATGAACAGTTTCTAATGTATCGTAATCATGGAATGACCAGAAGTGTAAAAGAAAAAGAAAAGTATGAAAATAAAAATGTAAACCCACAATTTGATTTTTATTTGTTGGGTAATAATTTTAGAAATAGTGACATTCATGCTTTTATTGGATTACAAGATTTTAAACGAATTGAAAAATCTACAAATAAAAGAATAAAACTATTTGACTATTTTAAATCAAATGTAAATTTAAATATTGTACATTTAACAACCGAAACCAAAAATTCAAAGGATGTTATATTTTCCATTCCTTTAGTATTTAAAAATATAGAACATAAAAAAATCATATTGGATTTTTGTAAAAATTCTCACATTGAAACCCGACCCATAATTTCAGGAAATTTGTTAAAACAAACGTGTTATAGTCAATTTGACGATTATACGAAATTTAAAAATAGTGAATATATTGATATACATGGGTTTTATGTAGGATTGCATTTTAAATTGAAACTTGAAAATGTAAAATTATTAGTAGAAGAAATAAACAAATTAAATATATGAATTTTTCAGATAAAATCTTTGTTGCCGGTCACCGTGGAATGGTGGGATCATCTATTGTAAGATTACTTAAAAAATTAGGTTATACTAATATTTTAACATCACCAAAAAGCGAGTTGGATCTAACAAATCAACAATCAGTAAATAATTGGTTTGAAGTGAATAAACCAGATTATGTTTTTTTATCCGCCGCAAAAGTTGGTGGAATATTATTAAACATGACATATCCTGCGAATTTTATTTATGAAAATTTAATGATACAAACTAATATTATACATGCGAGCTATATTAATAAAGTTAAAAAACTATTATTTTTAGGAAGTTCTTGTATTTATCCAAAAGAAAATCCACTTCCTATCAAAGAAAGTCGGATATTAAGTGGTCCACTCGAACCTACAAATGAAGCATATTCATTGGCCAAAATTGTGGGATTAAAAATGTGTGAATATTATTATACACAGTATGGATGTAACTTTATATCCGCAATACCGTGTAATCTATATGGACCAAATGATTGTTTTGATTTAGAAAAATGTCATGTTCTTCCCGCATTAATAAATAAATTTCATTCCGCAAAACTTAAAAAAGAAACTAAAATTGCTGTATGGGGAACTGGAATTGCTAGAAGAGAATTTTTATATGTAGATGACCTAGCAGAAGCTTTATATTTAGTAATGCAATCATATAACAAAAAAGAATTTATTAATATTGGTTCAAGTCATGAAATAACAATGAAAGAATTATTTAATACAATATCAGATGTTGTTGAATATAAAGGTGAAATTGAATTCGATACAACTAAACCAGACGGTACTATTTCAAAATTGATTGATAGTACAAGTATCAAAGAATTGGGATGGAATATAAACACCTGTTTAAAGGACGGTCTTAAAACTACATACAATTGGTATATATCAAATTTAAAATAAAATCAAGAACCCCACCATAAAGGGATATGGGTTTCCTTCCTTCAAAAATCATGAATTTTTTTATATCGCACCAAGAAGAATCGCATGTTCGTAATATTTTTAAACAACATATAAATTCAAATATATCCTTATTCATGGATAGAAAACCAAGCAATGAAGAATTATCAATCAATCCAATTAATGTAATTGTTGTTAATGAACCGAACGAATATTTTGGTTTACATGATTGGGTAATTCAAAATAAAAATTTATTCCAATATATTTTAACGTGGAATTATAGAATATTGAATAATTGTTCGAATGCACATTACATTGCATTTGGAGATTCTTGGTTTTTGTCTGAACAATATAATAAAGATAGAGATAAAGTATTCAAAGTGTCTCATTTGTCTGGAAAATTAAAACTTTCCTATGGACATCATATGAGACACGAACTTCTTGCGAGACAAAATGAAATAAAAATACCAAAAGATTTTTATTATACCATAGGAGATAGACATGACATACCAAACGCACGACTTGGTAAAGAACAAGTATTTGGTGAATCGGCATTTGGTATATGCATTGAAAACTTTTCTAATAAAGGGTGGTTTACCGAAAAAATATTAGACTGTTTTCTAATGAAAACTATTCCTGTTTATTGGGGATGTTCAGATATTAATGATTTTTTTGACCCAAATGGCATAATAAAATTTGAAAATGTAGATGATTGCGTCGTCAAATTAAACCGATTGACTCCAGAATATTATGTGGATAGATTGGAAATCATAGAAAAAAACTATGAATTAGCCAAAAACTATTTGGGATTTGCTCAAAGAGTTTATAACAAAATGGTTGAATTAAACATCTTTAATAATTAGATTGACACCGAACAACTTATAATATAATATTATTAAATATGACTAATATTCTAAAAAGTATCGAAGATTTCATAAAAGAAAAACATGCATCAAAAAAATGGGAAGCTGGCAAAGATTGGGTACAATATGCAGGTCCATTTTTTGATGATAAAGAATATACAGCAGCAGTAAAATCATTATTGAATGAATGGTTGGTATTAGGACAAGATGCGATAACTTTTGAAACTCTGTTTCCAAAGTTATTCAACAAAGAATATGGTATACTAACTAATAGTGGTAGTAGTTCTAATTTATTAATGATGTTAACAATGACATCCAAAAGATTATATAATCTCCCAAAGGGAACTAAAGTAATTACTCCTATTGCTGGATTTCCTACTACACTAAATCCTATTTTTCAAGTAGGATTTGAACCAGTATTTGTTGATATTGATTTAGATACATTAAACCTCAACTTAGATCAAGTTGAAGAAGTAGCAAAGAAAGGCGCAAAAATCATTACATTTGCTCATGTATTAGGCAACCCACCAAATATGAACCGTTTGATGGAAATAGTTAAACAATATAATTTAATTCTATTAGAAGACTGTTGTGATGCACTTGGTTCAACTTATAACGGTAAACCACTTGGCAGTTTTGGAGAACTAGCAAGTTGCAGTTTCTACCCTGCACATCATATGACTATGGGCGAAGGTGGATTTGTTGCATGTAATACTAAGATGCAAGAAATAGTTACTCGCAGTTTCCGTGAATGGGGACGGGGATGTTATTGTGTTGGTAAAAAAGCAGGTCTACTAAAAAATGGTAGTTGTGGCAATAGATTTAGTAATTGGTTACCAGAACTACCCGATGAAGTATTTGACCATAAGTATGTGTATGATGAAATTGGTTATAATTTAAAACCAATTGAACTACAAGCATCCATCGGACTTGAACAAATGAAGAAATTGCCAGAAATTCATCGTAGAAGAAAAGAAAATCACGCAAGACTTGTAAATATTTTCAAACTGTATGAAGAGTTTTTTATTTTACCAAAAGCAACCGACTTATCTGACCCTAGTTGGTTTGCGTTTGCAATAACAATCAAAGACAATTCCAAATTCAAAAGAAAAGATATCGTTGATTATTTAGAATCAAACAAAATTCAAACTAGACCATATTTTGCAGGTAATATTATGTTACAACCAGCATATGATGGATTGATTGATAAAAAAGAAGTAATTACAAAATATCCAAATGCAAAAAAGATTACAACTGATACATTCTTCCTTGGTACTAGCCCGGTAATTACATCTATTCAACTAGATTATATTGAAACAATAGTTCAAAACTTTATTAAAAATAAATAAGTTATAAAATTATGAATAAAAGAGTTAGTGATATAATTGCTGAATTTTTAAAAGAAACTCAAATTAAATATGCATTTGGTATAATAGGATCTGCAAATTCCTATATATTTGATTCTATAAATAAATTGGGATACACAAAAATTATTTATGTACATCATGAGCAAAGTGCTGTCATGGCGATGGGTGCTTATTTTCGTGTTAGTGGTAAGTTGTCCGTCGCATTAGTTACCGCTGGTGGAGGATCTTCAAATGCAACCACAGGAGTAGTAAGTAATTGGGCAGATTCTATACCAGGTATAATCATATCAGGACAAGAACAAAGCAAATATATGATTAATCATAAACATTTAAGAATGTATGGTATTCAAGGATTTGATTCGGCTGAAATGGTAAAGAAAGTAACTAAATATTCAAAAATCATTTTAAATGAAAATGAAATACAAGATGAATTAGAAAAATCATTAACTATAAGTATTAATGGTAGACCTGGACCTGTCTGGTTAGATATTCCGTTTGATGTACAATCAAAGGAAATATCCGTTCGTAATTGGAATAATGTAGGAAAAAATAATCAATTCGATGGATTTAACGATGAACTCAAAAAATCTATTGAATTGATTTACAACAAACTAAAATCATCAAAACGTCCTGTCATCATTGCAGGTCACGGAGTTAGAATTTCAGATTCAAAAAACGAATTTAGATGTTTAGTTGATAAACTTAATATTCCAATAATACTTACTTGGTCTGGAATAGATTTATTACCAGAATTAAATCCTAATAATTTTGGAAGATCTGGAATTCAAGGAGAAAGATGTTCTAATTTTATAGTGCAGAATAGTGATTTGATTATTACACTTGGAAGTAGATTATCATTACTTCAAACGGGGTATGATACAAAAGATTTTGCAACAAAAGCAGAATTAATCATTAATGACATAGATCAAGGAGAATCTCTAAAACATTTTAGAGAAAATACTACAGTTATCAATTTAGATACAAAATATCTGATAAATGGATTATTAAAGACGGAATGTAACATTGATTTGAAAACTGACTGGATTAATTACTGCAAATCAATGCGTAAAAAATATCCAAAGTTAATGCCAGAACATAATTCTAATCAATATATAAATTCTTATAAATTTATTGATAAATTAAGTGATCAATTAAATGATACCGATGTCATTGTTACAGATATGGGTACAGGATTACTTAGTGGTCATTATAGTATAAAATTAAAAGAAAATCAGAAGATGTTTACTTCTCTTGGATTGGGAGAAATGGGATATGGACTAGCAGGTGCTATCGGCGCATCATTTGTTGATATTAAAAAAAGTGTTATTTGTCTAAATTGTGACGGTGGTCTGATGATGAATTTACAAGAATTGCAGACAATAAAACATCATAATTTACCAATTAAAATTGTAATATTCAATAACGATGGATATTTAATGATTAAACATACACAAAAAATGTTGTTTAATGGAGTGTATAATGGTGTAAATGCAGATTCTGGTTTATCTTTGCCAAATTATGAAAAGTTATCTTTATCATTTAACTTTCCTTATTTTTCAATTAAAACATGGGATGATTATGAAACTAAAATCAAATCTTTTCTAAATTGTGATGGGCCAAGTGTATGTGAAGTATTTATGGATCCAGAACAAGATTTCATACCAAAAGTAAAAGGTATCAAAAATGTAAATGGAATAATTTTTGCACCTCCAATTGAAGAAATGTCACCACTTCTATCATTTGATGAAATGCAAGAAAACATGATTTCCGGACTAAATGAAAAATCTAAATTGATTGTAAGGTCAACAACCCCCAGACTACAGCCATAGGGGTTTCCTTCCTTCAAAAAATATGAAAATAAAAGTAGGCATAATCGGAACAGGTAATATAGGCACAGATTTGTTAATTAAATGTAATAAATCACATATCGTTGAACCTATTATATTTGTAGGGAGACGCAAAGAATCAAATGGTATTGATATATCAAAAAAATTAGGCATAAACACTTCTATAGACGGAATAGATTTTTTTAAAAATAACAAAAATTATTGCGATGTTGTATTCGATTGTACCGACGCCTTTTCAGCTAAAGTAAATAACGAAGTATTTAAAGAACAACATATAAAGGTAATAGATTTAACACCCGCAAAATTAGGTGAAATGTGCATACCATTCATAAATGATGAATTAATCATTACAAATAATAATATAAATATGATTACATGTGGTGGACAATCTTCAATACCCATGTTACATTTAATTTCAAAATATTGTGAAGAACTAGAATATATTGAAGTTGTATCTCAAATATCTTCTAAAAGTGCAGGATTATCTACCAGAATTAATATTGACGAATATATTCATACTACTGAAGATGCTATTAAAAAATTCACAGGAGTTAAATCTTGTAAAGTGATTTTAAATTTAAATCCAGCGGAACCATGCGTTGATATGCAAACAACTATGTTTTTAAAACATAAAGACGTAAATTTAAGAGATTTATTAAGTCAATTAAATAATAAAATAAAAGAAATCAACACTTATGTACCCAATTATGAATTGACAAGTTTGCCGAGTATAAATGATAATAATATATTAATTCTAAGCATTAAAGTTAAAGGTACTGGCGATTATTTACCTACTTATGCTGGAAATTTGGATATTATAAATTGCGCCGCATTAAAAATTATTGAAAAATTAACATGAAAGAAATTATTATAAGTGATCATACATTGAGAGATGGAAATCATTCAGTTTCTCATAAAATTTCTTTAACTCAAATAGAAAAATATTGTAAATTTGCAGAATCTGCTAATGTGCCAATAATAGAAGTTGGACATGGAAATGGATTGGGTGCTTCTTCCATATTAATTGGAACGTCTAGTCATACAGACGAAGAAATCATATCTACTGCAAGAAAAAACTTGGTAAAAACAAAACTATGTGTACATAGTATACCAGGAATATCAACATTAAAAAGAAACATAATTCCCGCAATCGATTTAGGCGTAGATATATTTAGAGTAGCCGCTCATTGCACTGAAGCAACCGTTACTAAAACTCATATAGAATATCTTAAAAATCACAATAAAACGGTTTATGGCGTTTTAATGATGACATCTTTATGTAGTACAAATATATTAGTTGAAGAATCTAAAAAAATGGAAAGTTATGGAGCGGACGCCATAATAATCATGGATTCTACAGGCACATATTTACCATTTGATGTCGAGGAAAGAATAAAATCATTAACTGAAAATCTTAAGATAAAAATTGGATTTCATGGTCATAATAATTTAAACATGTCTATTATAAACTCTATTGTAGCAATACAACAAGGAGCGTCAATAATAGATGCCTGTATCCGAGGATTTGGAGCAGGAGCGGGAAATACTCAATTAGAAATATTAGTTCCAGTTTTATATAAATACGGTTACTCTACTACGATTGACTTTAATAAATTAATTGTTGAAGCAGACACTGTAATGGAATATTTAATTAAAAACGCACCTGTGTCGTCTCCTATAAATATACTCACGGGATTAAACAAATTGTTCTCGGGATTTGAAAAACCAATTATTAAAGCTTCAAAATTAAATGGTATAGAATATAGTTCGTTGATTTTTGAATTGGGAAATAGAAAATTAATTGCTGGTCAAGAAGATTTGATATTCCAGATCGCAGAATCAATGAATAAAACAAATAAATAAATTTTTATATTACACGAAAAAATAGTTATAATCATGGATAATCAAAAAATAGTTTACATTACTGGATGTTTAGGTTTCATAGGATCATATGTTACTAGAAGATGTTTGGAAAGGGGATGGTATGTAAGGGGAATCGACAAAATAACATATGCAGCAAACACATCTTTACTAAACGAATTTAATTCTTATAAAAATTTCAGTTTCGAACAAAAAGATATTTGTGATATAGATAGACTAATCGACTGTGATTATTTTATAAATTCCGCCGCTGAAACTCATGTTGATAATTCAATACGCAAAAGCGATGAATTTTTACACTCCAATATCAATGGGGTATATAACATACTTGAACTATTAAAAATATATAAAAAAGAAGGACAACTTTCGCCTATATTCTTTCATTTCAGTACCGACGAAGTTTATGGGGATATTTCAGAACATGATCATATAGAAACAGATATTTTAAAACCAAGCAATCCATATTCAGCAACTAAAGCTGCTGCGGATCAATTAATTTTAGCGTGGGCGAGGACATATGGAATACCATATATAATTTTCAGACCAACAAATAATTATGGAATTGGACAATATGTTGAAAAGTTAATTCCGAAATCTTGTAAATTCCTATCATTGGGAAGAAAAATTCCACTTCATAACAACGGAACTCCATTTAGAAATTGGCTTCATGCGGACGATACATCGAGGGGAGTAATAACAATTATAGAATCAGGAATAAAAAATGAAATTTTTAATATAGCTGGCGGATTTGAACAATCTAATATTATGACTGTAGGAAAGATAATTGCAAATTTCATAGGTTATTTACCCGACAATTATAAGGAAAAATATTTAGATTTTTCTGTACAACGTTCGGGACAAGATTTGAGATATGCATTGAATGACAATAAATTACGTTCATTAGGATGGACTCCACAATGTAACTTTGATGTAGAAATAAAACCAATAATTGAATTTTATAAAAATAATTTTATATGGTAAAAATTATGATAACAAAAGAATCGTTAATTAAATTTGAAGAAGAAATTGAAAATTTGTTTAATCAAAGACAAATTAGATATCTAATACATTTATATAATGGAAGTCAACAACCCTAGGCCAAAGCCGAAGGGGTTTCCTTCCTATCAAGATTATGAATGTGTTAGTTACAGGAGCAACCGGATTCTTAGGATCAAATATAGTTAAAATTTCAAATGACAATTTTAACTTTTTTGGCGCAACTAAATCTAACTTTAATCTATTTTCTATATCGGATATAGATTCTTTTATTTTTAAGAATAACATTGAAGCTGTAATCCATTGCGCTATAGAAGGAGGTCACCGATTGGATAAAGATGACCCCGATGTATTTTATAAAAATATATTAATGTATGAAAATTTAATGAAATTCAAAGATAGATATAAAATTTTTATTAATATTGCGTCGGGCGCGGAATTTGATAGACGAAATAATATTAATTTATATAAAGAAGAAGAACTATACAAAAATGTTCCTGTGGATTATTATGGGTTATCAAAAAATATAATATCAAAATTTCACAATCAATTTCAAAGAGGCATTAATCTTAGAATGTTTAATTGTTTCTATCCCAATGAATTGAACACAAGATTTATAAGTAACAATATAAGAAAATATATAAATAAAGAATCAATGGTAATACATCAGGATAAATATCTAGATTTTTTTTATTTAAAAGATTTCATGAAAATTTTAGAATATTATTTATGTATACCAAAAAATTTGCCTAATGACATCAATATATCTTATAAAGAAAAGTATAAATTGAGTGATATATTAAATAAAATAAATAATTTAAATAAATATAAATTGGAAATAATCACAGAAGAAGATACTTTAACATTAAATTATACAGGTGATTCCAGTAAACTTGAGGAATTAAATATATCATTTGAAGGAATTGACAAAGGAATTAATTACTGTTACAATTATTTTTTAAAATGAATATTAAAATATTTACACATTTAATGCCGTGGGAATTAGACGATGCTTCACAGACATTTAATAAAATTGCTTTGTCTAAACGATATTTAAATCCAGAAGATACTGTTTTTATAGAAACATGTTTGAATTTATCGAGCTATATAATTGATTGGAAACAGTCCCAAATTTCAAAACAATTTTTTATAGATAAATACAAATATATTAACAATCATTTAAATGAATATACTCATAAAACTAATATATATGATGGTAATCAATTATATGGACACTTAGATTTTCAAAGAGAATTAATAGAACCTAATATCGACTATTATATATCAATATGTCCGGATATATATTTTCATCATCATAATCTTTGTTATTTAATTGAAAGTGCAAAACAAATAAATGATAATTATTTCTTAATTACTTTGGAAATACCAAAATTGTGGGATTCTACATGGGACGTATCTACTAATAGAGTTTTTCAGAACGACAATTATAATAATTGGGATAGACAAAATATAAATGAAATTATATTTAAATTGGAAAATATTAAAGAAGAACCCTATTTGGAAAAATTAAATACCATTAAATTTGCGGGATGGTTTGATTTATTTAATAAAAATTTTTATGAAAAATTGGTTCCGTGTCAAGAAGATTGGCATGGATATGGTCCTTGGGATTATTTTTCTACAAATGTATGTAATATTGCAAAAAAAAATTTTAATTTGGATATAAATCAATATATACTTAGGAACCAAGTAATATTTGATAAAGATATAGGAATATTTCAAAATAAAAAAAATCCATCTCCATATAAAAAATACTTATCTTTTAATGATATTCCAAATCAAAGACAAACATTTGAATCTAAAATAAATGAATACATTTATAGATGGCAAGAATATGCTAAAATAAACAAAATTATATGAACAATTTTTTTGATCCAACTAAAGAATATAGAGATGAGTTTATAAATGTATTAAAACACAACAAAGTACATTATAATTCAAATTTAGTAAATTATAAAACGCCGACGAGAAAATATTCGATAGATTATTATAAATGGAATCATCCGTATCAAGGAACGTGGGAATATGAAGAAATTTTCACTGATGTAATATTAGATTTTGTTTATAAAAATATTAAAAATGACAGTGTTGTTTTAGATATAGGTGCGCAAGCAGGTTTAATGTCGGTGTTATACGCACAATCTGCGGGTAAAGTAATATCATTTGAGCCAAATCCTGCTGTTTATGAAGTGTTAGAATTAAACTCTACTTTGTATAAAAATATCATTCCATATAATATTGCGTGTTCAAAAGAAGAAGGTCCACTTGAATTTCATTATTCTGATGAAGGGTTTTGTAATGGGGGTTTCGCAACTGAGTGTCATAAAGGGGTGGGAGTTACCGGACATGTTGTTCCGATGGATGTATATGCAATGAATGTAAATGATTTCATGAACAAGTATCATTCGAATGATATAAATAATATATCATTAATTAAAATAGACGCGGAGGGTTACGATAAAGAAATACTTAAAACGCTAGGCGATATAATTAATAAAACAAAACCAATTATGGTTACTGAAATGTATGCTGGGTTAGTAAAACATGAAGTGGAAGATTTATTGAATACTATTAATAGTTATTCATACGATATATATAACATAACAAAAAATAACTCAGGATTGGGTCTTGTTTCTAATAGAAAAAAAATCAATTCTGTTCAAGATGTTACTGTCGGAGAATTATGTAATTTCATGTGTTTACCAAAATAATTTATATGGAAAAAATCACATTTTGTATACCAAGTAAAAACAATCTAAGATATCTAAAAGCTTGCATTCCTTCTATAAGAAAAAACTCTTATAGAAAAGACCACGATATAATCATATTTGTCGATAAAGATACAGATGGAACCGTCGAGTGGTTGAAATCTATAAAAGACGAATACAATGTCAAATATTTTGTAAATCCAAATTTAAATGAAAAATTGTTTGGTATAGGAATGGCATACGATTTTTGTATTAAGAAGTCAGACACCGAAATATTTATGATATTTCACGCGGATATGATGTTGGGTAAAGATGCGGATCTACACGCATTTAATCATTTAAAACAAAAAAAAGTTGTATGTTCTACAAGAATCGAACCTCCTTTACATCCCGAAGGTCCAGAGAAAATTGTTAAAGATTTCGGAAATTGGCCAGAAACCAATATTAAAGATGGATTTAAAGAAAATGAATTTGACTCGTTTGTGGAAGATTGCAAAAATCAATACAAAGATAAAATTACCCACGGATGTTTTGCTCCGTGGATGATGTATAAAGAAGACTTCGTTGCGATTGGAATGCACGATCCAATCATGCGTTCCGCTAGAGAAGACAGCGATGTATTTAATAGAATGATATTAAATGAATATGAATTGATACAATCTTGGACATCATTTGTTTATCATCTCACATGTAGAGGTGGTCAGTTTGAACATGGTATATTAACAAAAGATCATTCACAAAAATCTAAAGATTGGCAAAAATTAATGCAAGAATCTACATTGGAATTTATTCGAAAATGGGGAAGCGAAGTACTTCACGACGAATACTTAAATCCAATCGTAAAAAATAAATATGACATTGGAATGATTGTTCACAATTGTTCGGAACAATTGTTATCATATTTAGAACCATGGTGTTCTAATATTTATGTAGATTGTAATTATACAAATTATATTAATCAAACCCAACCGACTACACTGTATAATTTAAAAAATAGAATAAAAAACTCGTCTGAAAATAAAACAAATAATATATTAATTGAATTTGATGGTAGATATATAAATCAAGAAAGATTTAATTTTTTAACCTCACAATTGAGCGACATTTTAACCGAATCGTCAGAATTGGGCGAAATGGAATATGATATATTCAAATTTAAAATAAATTCATTAAACACATACCAAAAAAATCTCATTATTTGTAAATAATGTCTTTTATAGGATGATAATATCCTTTTATATTATTTTCAATATCAGTACGATAATTTTCTTGTTCGATAAATTGATTTGTGTCTCCACCATATTCATTTAATTTATATCCAGCTTTTTGCAATATAGTTCCGAGCCTCATTTCATTTTGAATATTATCATAAAATCTAGGATTATTTAAAATTAACTCCACAATATCTCTCAAAACTCTATGTTTATAGTATAATAAAGATGTTGGATATGTTCCTCCTAAATAAGGCAACAGAGTATTCTGTTCAGTTGACTCATTTAATTTTAAAAAGAAATATCTATACCAACTCCATCTTCTTACATATCTGTCATGACTATTATTTATATTTAGATCATTAATATCTTTTAAAACTCCTGTACCAGGTCCGTAAAATTCATTTGTAAATGTATACGCGGAAAAAGTATCATACCGTTTCATAGCTTCACCATAAACCTCTCCAATTGAAGCATTACAATAAGTGTCCCATTCAATAACAAAGTATGATTCGTAACCTTGATGATGTAAGAAAAAATCATATATACATAAATCCGATTCAGAAGAAGTACCATTTTTTATAATATTATTTAGAACATTATTATTTGGCAATTCATCATGACGATGTACTATATGAGATCCTTCAATTAAATCATGCCATTCAAATCCAACCGGATAAATGTCTACATCAGGATTAAATTTCTTTAAACGATCATAATTATGAAGAGTAACATCATCCTTACAATGATGTAGATATAAAACTGCAAGTTTGTTCTTTTTATTCATATATCCAATTCATTTAAAATTTCCAATTTTGTAAACAATAATCCAATGATTCGTTTACATCTTTCATTTTAATACCTGTAGATAGTATTTTACTATTATCCATTACACAATTAGAACGCTTTGCACTTGAAAAATTAACATAAAGCTCTTTTTCATCAATCAAAGTGAAAATTTTATCTCTGGCAATAGTGTTTTTAAGTTTATGTACCAACATATCGGTTGTAATATATCCCGTGTTGGTTATATTATAAATTCCATATGGTACTTTTTTAAGAATAGTTTGTATACACGCACTTACAAATTCGCGTTTATTACTAATAGAATTTTCTGATTGCAATAACTTTTCATATTTTAACATTTTACTAATATAGTTTCTGGAATTATTATTCTCTTCAAATGGAATTCTTAATCGCCATACATAACTTTTATTCCATTTACTTACAACTTTTTCGCCTATAGCTTTTGTACCACTATAAAAACTTCCGTTATTCTTTTCCCATGTAAAATTTGGTCCATCTTCTTCTGTAAATGGTTTACCATCATCTCTTCTTCCTTGATAAATACATCCACTTGATACATGTCCCAATACAATATCATTTAATGTACACCAATCAGTTAATATTTGAGGCCACAATACATTACCATGTAAAGTATCTTCTTTGTTCTTTTCACAAGCATCAACATTTGGTTTACCAGTATATCCTGCGGCATTAATTACAGTTCCAATGCATGGATATCCTGCGTCATCATACCATTTTTCTAAATCAGCAAATGTAGTTTTACTACTATTTGTCCAACAAAAAAATGGTAGTTTTAATTCGGTTAATTGTCGTTTAAATTCACTTCCAATATATCCAGTCGATCCAAATAATATAATCATAATATCTCATTTAAATAATTTTTATATTCACTATTAGGCATTTTATCAACTATATTAGACAGTTGTTGTTTATTAATAAACTTTTTTCTATAACAGTCTTCTTCAATACAACCAACCTTGATTCCCTGTCGTTCTTGTATCGTTTGAATATAAGCACCACTTTGATATAAAGAATCTGGCATACCAGCATCCAACCAAACAGTCCCTCTTGGGAATGGTATAACAGATAGTTTTTGGTTTTCCATATA
>Ga0209596_1001425_pt1 | contig 20617 bp, 20 predicted proteins | sample M_130807_MF_Meta_FD_187314 | JGI IMG/M metagenome (GOLD analysis project Ga0209596, IMG submission 187314) | Freshwater microbial communities from Lake Montjoie, Canada to study carbon cycling - M_130807_MF_MetaG (SPAdes) (version 2) | ecosystem: Environmental > Aquatic > Freshwater > Lake...
TACCCACGATGAAATAAGCCATGAAGAATATGGTGAAATATATTTCCTTAGTCGTGAGTTTGTGGATATTAGCAAAGAAATGGTGAGCATTGTAAAATCATTTAAGCCCACTGGATTTAAAGCCCCTAAAATAGCGGATGTTATTCAAAATCAACAAAATAGAATGGGTTAGGTGGTAAAATTGTGCCAAGGCGTTGCATAATTCACACCTTTTTATATATTTTTTCAGCGATATTCGTACTATTTCTCATATATTTTGAAATAATATTTTTATCATTCATATTTAATTTTAATTCTTGATTATAATAATAATTTATATAAGCTTTTCTAATAGCATTTTGGTTTACGGGTTTCCCTATTATTGTATTCAATATACGATAATATGAATTAACCGTCATAGGCTCATTCATATCATAAAACGAGGATATAACAAATTTACGGGGATTAGTAATATAACTGTCTCGTAATATCTTACGCATTTTATTGCCAAATATAAATTTAGTGCCATTTTTGGATCTATAATCTGTAAATGGTAATTGAACTGGTCCAACTTTATTACTTACTTTATCTTTGTTTATATATAACATCATCGTATCAGTATTTATATTTATATCGTGATCCGTTATATAATTTACTTGATTATCGCCGAATGTTATTGCCTCAGTATCAGTGTTTAAATATTCTAATCGTAGTGGTGGCATATAAGTGTTTAAGCATAATAATAGATATATAATATGATTTTTATAACCTTTCATATTTTTATATTTGCGTCTCAATTCAACTAAATCAATTAAATCTATTTTTGCGGCATCTTCACTTTCTGTGTATTCCTGATCTCCTTTTATTTCATCTATATTTTTTTGAATATTAATTCCTGTTAAAAATAATCCTTTACATAATTGTTTATATTTTTCTTTGTTAATTAGTAATAATAAATTACTTAGAGCCTCGCTCATAATTCTAATAGATGATAGTTTATTTCCACTACTACATATTTTTAATAGTTTATCAATATTTTCTGGTATCCAGTCTAACATACCATTGCTATCAATTTTTAATTTATTTTTAAAATTTTTATAATAGGTATTTACTATTTTAGATCCAGCGTCTTTTAATTCTTGTTCAGTTTTAATATTAGTGATTAAACTATTAAATATAACATCGTTATCAATTTTATTCACAGACATCTTTTATAATATATTATATTCTTATTTCTTTATATATATGTAATAAAAAAGATACTTAAAGATTTGAGATATACATTATATTATAAAATGAATAAACAAGAAATATTGTGTGAACTCGTAAAGGCTAATAGCCGACAGATTATAAAAATAATGACTGTTAATAATTGTGATCAAAAACAGGCAATATATTTATGGATGAAAAAATTTAAAAATAAAATTAATGATTATTTACTTATTCATTCTACGGAGTAATTGCAAAGGTCTGTAAGCTCTTTGACTTTCTTTTTTAGTTTGGTTTTGTTTAATGGTAATATTAAATGTTTATATCCATCATTTTTGTTTATTTTTAGTAAGAAATATATGATAACATTATAACTATATAAATTGTGTCGTATCTTTCTTTCTATAAATGCTTTTTCTATTTTTTTAAATTGTTTAACATATTTTTCATATTCATTTAAACTTATTCTTATTAGTTGAATGTTTGTAATGGCATAGTATATTGAGTAGATATATTTGTAATATTTATTTAGTCCTACTTTCTTCATTGTCTTTTTTAATCTGGTTATACTTTTTATATTTTTGTTTTTATTCTTTTCAATAAAATATATTATCTTTGGATTTAATTTATATAATAATACATTATTGATCATATTTAATTTTTGCTTAAAATAAACAACTCTAAAATAAGGCATAGAACATTTATAAGTTGAATGGTCGTTATACGTATTATAAACTAAATGGGGATTATCGCTGTCAAGATTTCCACAATTAGTACAACATTGATAACCGTCAATAATTTTTAAATCCATGTTAGAACAACAAGATTGTTTAACTTTGGGTTTATCATTATCATTGAACAAGTCAAGCCAATTTGAATCCATTATATATTATTATATAAATTCTTATTTCTTTAAATCTATTTTACATATACTTCCTTTGCCATCTTCAACGCGTCTTTATAGGATACATCGGGATGTTCTGCACGATACTGTTTAACACAACTAATCCACTTATTATTCTTTACGGGTTTCTCGGTCTTTTCCGTCGGGGCTTCATCGGGGCTATCATCGCTGCTTAGGACCACCGGCTCCTTTTTCTTACGAGGCACACGGACTTTCTTTTCTTTGACTGTTTCTTTTACTGGCACAGCCACTGTCTCATCTTTCACTTCGGCGACACTTTCATATACCGTTGTTTCTGGCTCCTTCTTTGCCTTAGTCGTGCGTTGTCTTTTAACTGCTAACATTGTAATATATTAATAGTAATAGAAAATATTTTTTATTTTTTTCTAATAGACAAGCTAATAAACCAACGGGTGATAGGTATATGCGACCTATAAACTGCCGTCCCAAAATTGAAACTCATTTTCCTATATAATAGAGTTCAATTTTGGGACGCCTTATTATTGGTGCAATTTTAATTAATACCATTTTTTTATATTAGCTTGTCGTTTTAATATCTATGGGTGTAAACAAATTCTTTCTATATTGACAGGGACTGCCTTCAATTAAATCAATACATAATGTGTCCCGTTTTTCTGGTAATATATCATTAAATAATTTTAACATTACTTCTTTCTTCATACCTACACGGCGTGCGATTGTACCCAATTCATCGTCATCATTCGGTCTATATAATACAAATAAGTTTGCACATTTCTTTACGATTGGCGGTACATCAAAAAATGACTGATAACAGACTATTATACTAAAATTATGATGAGAACTAACAAAGCGAAATATACTGCTTAATCTTGTTAATGCTATTTTAGGTAAATTATTAAATTCAAAATCATCTATAATTATGCATGCCTTCTTTGTATTTCTTACCAAGTCCTCAGGATCAGGTATATCGTTTAATATCATTGTTGGATCAAATTCATCCCATTCTTTACTTTCACTACTACCATGTATTACGATCAATTCTTGAAATGGTTGCTTACCAGACTGACATCGTAAAAATATATTCTTAGCCAATGTAGATTTACCTAAACCAACACGACCCAATATCACACACCTAAATGGATGGGGAAAATCACAAATACCGCGACCACTATCCCATTTTTCATGGAACTTCTTATCAACGTTCTCAATCTTAATAATATCGTTGGGTAATTTACCACTTAATTTAATTGAACGATCCTTTTTAGGTTTTTCTTCTTTATCATTCATTTTCTATATATAATTTTATAATATATATATAAATATAAAATGTCACGAAATATGCGAAATGGTATCGGGAATGGTGGCACGGATTGCCAGATATCCTATATGCAAGCAAAGAAATACCCCAACGCCAAAGAACAAGTTTTATTCGTACCAGGGGTATCTAATAATAATTTATTGAAAAATCCATATAATACGCTTAGTGAACCCATTGCACAACCAGGACAACGCCCATTAAGAATTACTACGGATAATAGAGGTAATGTGTTTGCTCGTAGCGATACTATGTTAGTACCTGGCGTAACTAATATGAATTTATTAAAAAATCCAAATAATGTATGGAGCGAACCTGTACCAGAAAAAAGAGTATTGTCATTACAAAGAATTAAAGATATTAATAGTGGATTATTACCCAGTTTTGTTACTGAAAATAAAGGTATTAATGAGGTTATGTTGCAAATATTAATGATGATTACAGATAAACCAGTTAAATTAATAACTATTCAATTATTAAAAATATTAATTACTAAAAATGGAAAAACTTATAAAGATCAAAGCCAACAAAAAATATTATCAGCATTACAATACTTTGATTCTGTATTAACTGAGGGACGTAGGGTTTTTAGTGATAATACACTTACACCAACAAAAATACCTGAAATGTTGCAGCCAGCCGTCGATGTATATGTAAATCAAATTAAAAAATTATATCCAGGATTAAGAGAAACACCAAGCACAGACGCAGACATTCATACAGGATTAACAGAATTAGGATTGATGAGTAATGTTTTAACAAGAATGTTTGAAAATAATAACTCCATAGATCCATCTAATACATTAACGAGAGAACAAATAATGTCAGCCTCATTATCTGGATCGGTTGCACCTTTGGTAGTAGGTGTACCACCACCCCCAGACGGAGGATTAGCACAACCAGGGGCACAACCCGGAGCCCCGCCAGGCATTATACCCGATGGAGGAGATGGAGGAGACGGAGGGCAAGCGGGAGCACCGCCAGCGGGAGCACCGCCAGCGGGAGTGTCAAACAGAATACAACGAGCAGGTAATAATACTATTCAGGATGTTGGTAGATTTATAAATGCTTTGACACCGCAACGAATTGATGCATTTTTAGCAGACCCTAACGTTGACCAAGTAAATAAGTATATTTCACTTAATAGAGTTCAATTACCTAATTTATTTACATTAATGGGAATTTTGAGAGATTTTAAAGCAGCAAATACAAGACAAAGAGTTGATGATGTAAAAACAGCTTTGTTAAACTTTATAAATAATAATAATATGCAAGATGCACTCGCCAACGAAATGTCCATGGTACAAAATGTATTTAATCTTGCAGCTAATTCAGCGTTTGTAAGTAGTATTGGATCTTTTTTTTTTCGTCAACGAGGGTCGGGTCGGTCCCGCAAAGTAATGTCGGGATCGGGACAGTCCCGCAAGCCCCGCAAGCCTCAGTAATACCGTCGGCACCCCCGCCGCCATCGTGGTTAAATAAACCATATCCAAATCCTTTATCACATTTAGCACCGCCACCACTCGTAGCCCCATTGCCAGCATGGTTAAATACTCCGTATCCAGACCCCTTATCACATTTAGCACCACCGCCGCTCGTTGGACCAATACCGCCAGCGGGAAATCCAGCCTTAGTACCTATACCACCGTTAATGCCCGTAGGATACCCAGTCCCGCCAGGATATTATCGCGTCCCCCCTTCATCGCTTGCAGCTCCCCCGCCTATGCCACCACTAACGCCATACCCGCCAGCACCATTAACCATAGATCCGTTTGATAATCCAGTGGAACCAACACCCATAGATCCGTTTGAGAATCCAGTGGAACCAACTCCCGATGAATTAAAATTATTAGAAGATTTAAGAAATCCAGATTTACCAGATCCACCCGATGATGAAGGTGAAGCTAAATATCCGCAAGATATAATATTAACTGCCGATGACATTAAAAGACAATTAAGAAAGAAAATAGAAGAAATAAAACAAGACATGGATGCTAATCCAGTCCAAGGATTTGCACGATATATGTACTGGAAAAAGGGACAGATAAGTGGAAATATTATAGACAGACAGACTGTAAACAAGCAAATTAAACAATGGTTGAGAGACAGGGATCCTCGTATGAAAATGCTTGAAATGTATGAACAACAACTAAATGATGATGTATATATTGCAAAAATTGTCAGCATGCAATTTTTACCTCCACCGACATCTCCACCTCCATTGGCATCTCCGCCTCCATCGGTAGCACCACCTCCATTATCGCTTGCAGCTCCTCCACAAAGCCCCGACGATATAAAAAATGAAGTTTTAAATAAAATGGAAGAATTAAGTAATGAAATAGCGGAAATAGTACAACCTCAATTAAATGCATTTATAGAAGGACGACCCGGGGGACCAAAAAGAAAAGAAAATATGGATCTAACCCCAGAACAATTTAAAGCCAAACGTTTAGATTGGATTAAACAACATAGACAACAAATTAAAGATGATATCGCTGCTTATAAAAATAAATTAGAAAATAGTAGAGATGTAAAAGATAAAATAAAACTATATAATTTGTTGAATGATTCATTATTAAAAGACGATAATGAGAAATTAAGAGTTTTAAAATTAGTCGATGATAGACCTGTAATAGCTACGACTGTTCAAGCAAAATTAAAAGAAGAAATAAATAATATTGAAGAAGATATACAATTAAATCCTTTACCAGAAACTATCGCTTTCGTTAAATTATTACGGCAACGCCGTTTGCAAGATCCAGAAATGGATAATGCGACAGCAAATAATGAATACCGAGATTTTTTATTAAAAAATGATCCTCGTAAGAAACAACAAGAATTATTAAGAAGACGAATAAATGATAAAAGATTTCTTGATGAAGCGACTGCTAAACAAATTGCATCGTTGGCATCCACTCCATCCATTGTAAATGATGATGCAATACTTGATATTTTAAAAGCATCAAATATTTCTCCACCCGAAGAAGAAAAAGAAGAAGTAAAAGGACCAGAACCACCACCCAAAGTCGTGATTAAACCATCAAAAAAACTTGTTACAGCTAACGATATAAGAGAAGAAATTAAAGCAAAAATGGAAACTTTAAAAAAAGAAATTAATACTGGATTAAAATTAAAATTAGATGAATATAATATTTTTTTAAAACAACAAAGAGAATTAAATAAACAAGATATTGCCAATGGTGTACCCCCTGAGAAAGCCAGAGGAATAACCAAAGAACAAGCTACAAAATCTTATAAAAATTATGATAAAAGTTTAAAAGAAAGCGATGAATTTAAAGATAAAATTAAACAATATAGATTATTAGAAGCATCGTTATTAGACGATGATAGTGTGAAAGGAATAGCAGCAAAACAAAATATACAGAATTTAGCGGATGCTCGTAATTTTGAAATTACAAAGAAAGCATTATCTAAAAAGGGACAAAAATATTTGGAAAAAAAACTTAACATTGTTAAAGGAGAGTTAGAAGAAAAAGAAAATAAATATCTTGTCGATGATCCGGATAATCCTGGAAAGAAGATGCTAAATCCTAATTTTGAACTGGGAGTAGAATTAATTGACGGGGAACTATTTGAAAATATACCAAATAGTTCTTTAAATGAGACATATCAAAAAGCACAGGATAATGAAAAAGAAGATCCTACTTTTAAATCATCTTTATTAATAAATGCCTTTAAAGACGAAGAAACATTAAAAAATTACTTAATTAAATATAATACAGGAATTAAATTTATTGAAAAAAAAGATAGATATATGATAGATTCATTTATTAATAATATTTTTGAATTAAAAAGAAATGCTCCAATACCTATAATTTTTGACGTATTATCCGATGAACTATCCGACAGACCGGATGTAGCCAGTACAAATTTATTATATATAATAGATAAATATATAAATAATGAACCCGATGCAAATACACGTAAGAATATGCTTGAAAATATAATTTCTTATAGTATTAAAAACATGCTTGATAAATACTATATTTATGATAAAAAAAATAACTTGTTAGAATATGCTGATTATATTAATAATTTTATAGAAGGAGTTTATAAAAATAGAGATCAAGGTCAAAATAATCAAGAATGGGATCGTCTACGAGAATCGATTAAAATTATGCCCAAAATTGCAGAAATTAGAGAAAGATTAGATAAAATTGATACTAAGCGTATTTCATTAAAAGATAAATTAGACGTGGCTGAATTGTGGAATAAGCTTTATAAAAAACATAAAGGATTTTCAAGAATTTGGTCTTATATGGGTTTAAATAAAAGTAGTTTTTATGGAAATAATCGTGGTACTGCACTTTGGAATGAAATATTTGACTCAAATCCAGCATTTTCAAAAAAACATAACTTATTTGCTATCGGTGATTTAAAAGAAGCCCTTGCAAGACGTGAAAAAATGAAAAAAGAGGGAGGTAATATAATAAAATTATCAACTATAAAAGAAGATTTCATAAAAGATAATATTAATTTTTTTCAAAGTAAAGGAGAAACATTAACACCGGACGAAGCATTACAATTATTTACAGACATTATTAATTCAATAAGACAGAAAAAGCCTATATCACCTCCAACGGCAGGAACAAAAATCTCCACATTAAGTTCTATTAAAAAAGGATCGGGTATATCTAAAAGAAAAATACTTAAATATCTAAAAGGTAAATCATCAATATCTAAACCTACCATCAAAGGGTTAGATACAGAAATTTTTAATATATTAAATTCATAATTATTTATTTAATTATATTCGTACTTATTTGATTAATTATATTCATACTCATCATCAATGTGTTTTTTAATTGCGTACACTATTCTTTTTAGTTTCTTTTCATCGGCGTCTGGGTCTTTATGGTGAACTAATTTTTTTAATAATCTAATACCTGGTATTGGTTTTTTCTTTTCTTTTTTAGGTTTTTCAAACACATTATTACTACCGCCTTGCTGTGGTTTATTACTAAGTAAATTACCAGAATTATCCATGATTTTTGTTATTATTTCTGGATGCGGGGTAATCATTACAGGTTGTTTAATTGGTCCCCTTTTAGCCTGACTAAAAAAAGGCTGGGGTATTTGTTTTTTCCAATATGGCATATTTATTATATGTGTATAAAATTTTATAACCAAAATCTAATAGTTATAATAAAACTCCAATATTCACCAAAGGTGTCCAAAGGTTCAAATCTTTCATTCGTTAATCTAAATGTAAAATTTGTACGCTGACCTCCAATTAATTCTGCCGCATCAATCAATAAAGGTTGTTGAGGTTGAAAATTAATTTGAGATCCAGGCGGTCTATCAATATATACAACCGCCATCAAGTTAGATGAATTTGAATTGCTTGGTATACCTGTATGTACTAAATTACCACTAATATAAAACTGATTAATAGCATTAAAATTAGCCTGTTCATTACCTACGTATACTCGGGGTGCTACTAAAATGGCTACGGGCGGTGTTGTATCGTTTGCTGCGTCAGTGAATCCAAAAATATTTCGTATTGGTTTAGGGACATTCCATATAATTGTACCGTACGCTTGTAATATACTAATTGCTACTCTTTGTGTGGCATTATCGGCATTAAATGCAAACATTTCTTCAAATTGATGGGCTGGCGGGACTGGTAATGTTTGTGAATTAAATGTAATTTGGATAGCGTTTACTAATTGGGGAAAGTTGTACAACCCATCGGCAATAACCAGTGGATAATCATTAACACCATCATTTATTGTTAATCTATTATTACCCAACGCCTCACTAATATTAGGCGTTACGTACCATATAGATGCTGAGTGAACCTCCATAGTGGCATATTGAGTACCGTGTGGTAGTGATATAGGATATTGTAAATTTACACTAAAAACAGAACCATTTTGTTGTATAGCCTGTGCACCCTTTGTAGGATCGCTTGAAAAGATGTAAGTCATTTTACGTTCAATACTCATTTTTAATTAGTTTAATATATAATTATAAAATATAATAAAAAGTATAATATATTTTCTATATATATAATAAATAACAAGATGAATTTACAAGATCGTGAAATGGAGTTAAACTGGCGGGAGGTTACATGCAAACGTTCTGTGCAGGACGATGCATTTCCCCGAGGTATTCAAGACTTTGATTTTAGTGTAAGTGGTAAAAATGCGTTTATCCCAGCATTATCGTATTTTGTAATTGATGCAGAATTAGTTGTGAATGCTACAAAGGTGCCATCGTTTGTCAATGATGTAAGTAATGTACCCAGTGCTGTATATGCACCGGCAATATTAGTAAGTGCCCCCAGCGAAGAGGCTAAGGCTGATCCAACCCCATATTTTAGACGACCAGCCTTAGCCGATGGTATTGCTTTGGCTGATCATTTTGGTTCAACATTATATAATAATGCTTTTTTTAGGGCTGGTAATAGTGATGTATCTTTAATTACTCAATATATCCCGCAAGCAGGCGTGCTTAAATCACGTTTGGATAAATCCTTTGCTTGGTCTAAATCTATCGGGCGTTTAATTTCTCAGGACGATGCGGATTTTGAACGACGAAGAAATTATGTAAGCATTGATGGTAAATTTCACGACGATGGATTAAAACCTTTACAATATACTCGTCGTCCATTAATGACTCAATATGGTGCACCCGTCGCAGATTACGCCCCATCGGGACAAGTTAAATATGATGAAACGACTGGGGTGTTAGAAGTATCAGCAACCGATAAGGTAACATCGGCTAATTTAAACACGGTTGGAGTACAAGTAGATGATATTATTGTTGTACAAATTGTAGTAGCAGAACAACCAACTACTTATAGGTATTTTCAAGTAACGCAAATAAAAGTAACACCCGTGATTGATGAATTTTATGATGCAGGGGCTGCCGCAAATTGGGAGTATTTTGTTATTGAAGTACGTGGAGGAACAAACGCGGGGATTCCCAGAGCGGACCATGGTTTTGCTGTTTTGGCAGCCCATGATCCAGCCTGTGGATCTAATATTACTCAGGTAATCTTTCAGCCACCAATCGGTATTTTTAGCGAGGCGAATGCAATTTCTGGCGGAGATTTCAAAATTTCTTTAAATCCCTCACCAAATTATAAAATTAATGGAGTCCAATCACTTAGAAGTTTGCAACCATATAATTCAGCCCAATTACCTGGGGATTTTAATTTAATTATTAGGGATGTTAAATTTTATGTAGCCACAATTAAAAGCGATGTATCACCCACCGGCACTATCCCATTAACACTCGTAGAAATGGCTGTTCTCAATAAAACAATGAATTCATCGGCAGGCAGTCAAAATTTAGATTTTACCGTCCCACCATCTACACTGGCAATTACTGTATTTGTTCAAGGTGCGAACGCTGGTACTACTACTTGTATACCAGCTACAAAGTTTTATTTTCAAACTGACGCGGGAGATTCTAATATTGTAGGTACTAATCCAAACGCTGTAAATGATGCATTAATTAATAATGTTGCAAACTCGATTCAACAAATTCAAGTCACATACGGTTCTATTACTAAAACACAAACACTTTATAATTCAAACTATTCAAGCGTACTTGGTATTAACCAGAATATCCAACGATTCTTACAATCTATTCAATATAGTGGCAAAATTGTAAGCGATGGTGGAGCAGAATGTCAACCACAATTTTTAGAACGTGGCAATTACTGGCATTTTGACTTTCATAAAGATAAAAATGATACATCAAGTTATGTAAATGTTCAATTAGGTTTTGCTAATAATCAAGTTACAGCGAATGGTGGTGGTATTGGACCTGGTCAAAATTTGTTTATTGTTGCACATTATTCACGACAGGTTGAAATTGGTTATGAGAATGGCTTTATTACTCAGGTTATTGCTGTTAATCGTTAAAAATAATAGAAATTTTATAATAATATATTAAAAGATTAAAATGTGGAAGAACCTATTAGGTAAAGCAAACAGTTTTTTAAAACGATCGAAGATTATAAGTAGAATGGCGGGACGATCGTCTCATTCTGGAATTCGTATGGCTGGCAATGTAGCATCGGCTTTGGGTTATGGTCGTAGGTTTCGTCGTAAGCGTCGGGGTGGTGCTATTAAATTAGCTGGTATGGGACTTGGACTTGCTGGGGGTCGTCGTCGTAGGATGGGTAGAATGACTAATTTGCCTATGGCTTATTAAGTAATAGAAATTTTATAATATATAATTAAAAATGAGTTTAAGTTTATTACCGTACGTTAAGAGATCAACTTATCCAGAATCAGCCCGCATGCATGGCGGTTCTGTATGGGGTAAAATAAAAGGCTTTTTTGGTAAAGCAAATAAATGGTTAAAAAAGACAGGATTAATTTCAAAGGTAGCCGGAGTAGCGGGAATGGTGGATCCACGATTTAAAGCAGCCAGTGGAGTGGCGTCAGCTTTGGGTTATGGTCGCTATTATAGGCGTGTTAAATCTTATCGCAGAGGTTCTAAAACAGTGAGCAAATATACACGTAAAAATAGAGGATCTGGTCGTGGGTGTAGGTGTTAGTTATTTTATTTATTAATAATAAATGAAGCCAGAATTAAAGAAAAAGCAACAATTAATATTAAAAAAATTACGTAGTGTATATGGTATAAAAGCCTTAGATAACTTTCAATTAGATGAGATTGGAAAAAGATTGATCAGTCCTAATTTTTGTGGTGTTTACGCCTACGATCAATATCCTATTCATAAAGAAGACTGTACATATTCAATAATCAATACTGACAATTCAAGACAACCTGGAACACATTGGATTGGAGTTTATAAAAAAGATAAAACATTATATATATTTGATAGCTTTGGTAGATTTAGTAAGAATATATTGAAAAAGTTTGTTAAATCCCATGTTGCCGAAGGTTATAAAATAGTAGACATTAACCGAACCAGCGATCAAGGAAACGATCAACAAGACTGTGGATTACGATGTATTACAACATTGTTATTAATTAAAAAATATGGTATTAATGCTGTTTTTGATTAAAGTAAAAAGACAAGCTAATATAAAAAAATGGTTATAATTAAAAATGTATCGAGAAAAAGGCGTCCCAAAATTGAACTCTATTATATAGGAAAATGAGTTTCAATTTTGGGACGCCTGTTATATGTCGCCTTATTTATAAAAACACACTTATTAATTAGATTGTGTATTTTTATAAATAAATTTTATATTATATATATAAATACAATTAAAATGTCTAATAGTGGAGCAACCGTAACTAAATTTGGAATTATAGAAGGCGTAAGTGCTGAGATTGCCGATTTCGTTGCAGTGGCTATTCAAAATGCGACAAAGGAATTCATAGCCCAAGGCGGACCGTCTGTGGTTAGTGGCGTACCATTATATTCAAATACTCAGGGTAAACTGGTTGCATCATCACCATATAGTATGCCTAATACGTTGGGTGTTGCTGGGGAAGTTCTCACCGTCGATGCTGGCGGAGATATAATATATGGTGCTGGCGGAAGTTCTAATCCATTCGATCAAGATTTAAACACATTTAACGATGTATCATTTAATTCAGTTACAACGGCAAATATAACAGGTCCAACAACGGTAAAAGTTGCTGGCAATGATAGAATAGTTGTGGATAGCACTGATACAAATTTATTTAGTCAAAATATTTTTACAGGTCCATCGGGTTCATATATGAGATTAAAAAATGACGATACCTTTGAAATAGGCACACGTAGTGCTATTAATGGTGCGATAGAATGTAATCCCAATTCAATGGCGATAATTGGTAGACAGGCAAGATCTGCCGTAGTTTTAACAGATACAAATATTACAACATCATTGTCAAACTTAGGTCCCCGTGTTGACCGTGAAATAATGACATCAACGGGTCAAGAATTTAGAGATGGAACTGGATTTAATAGATTAAATATAACTAATAGCGACGGCGTGACAATAAATAGTGCGTTTTCTTTACCAACTACGGCGGGATCAGTCGGTGATGTTATGACAAGAACGGGAGTATCGGCGACAACTTGGGCACCGCCAGCAACACCCAGTTATATTAATAATTTAACAGTAACAAATTTAAGTCAGGGACCCAGTGATTTAGTTCAAAATTATACTTTACCTAATTATGCTCCATCTCCTAATTCAGTATTAGCGAGTGCTACAACTTATATAATGACATTTACTGTCAATGCCTCGATAAGTTTTCGTGTTGATAATGCCGTCGGCGGAACAATACGATATAGAGAAGAAATACCAATCGGTATATATTTAGTAGATGATATATTATCACGATTAGAAAGCACAACAAGAAGCGTTCTTAGTGCTAATAATATTATTGCTGATATTATATTTGGTTATAATAGTATAACGGATAGATTTGAAATAGTGCTAACTAATCAATCGACACCGTCTAATTTTCTTAATTTTTGGTGGGAAGCGTACGATCCATTGTCTCCTATCCCTAATAATAATAATTTATTTGGTATTGGTGTAATAATAGAACCCAGACTAATATTGCCACCTATACAAACAGTGGTATGTCAAAATGCACCCATTGGCGTTAGTTTAGGAACTGATTGTGTATGGCGTTCATTGGCATCCGTTCAAATACCTGGAATACAAAGCGATAGTGGAGCATCATCAATTCAATGTGAAGATGTTGGTGTCGGTCAAAGTGGTATAGTTAGTTATGGTAATTATAATGTAAATAATGGTTCTATTAATAATTGCGGTAATATAAATGCTTTGGATAATTGTAATATAACAACAAATACAACTCAAATTGTAAATGGATTAGGTGAATTAAATATTAATATTAATAGTTTGCCACGAATATCGCAAGACGCAATACAAACAAAAATAGAATGCGGAACTTCGGCATTAAATTTAGCAGCATTGAGTGATGGATTAACCCCAGATACAACTACTTATTTATCGGCAGCAAATATAGCCAATACTGCTAATATATCGGCGGTTGTATTACCCGATAGTTATAATGTTTATCAAAATAATGGTTCAATACAGCGATTAATAGTTGATGATACAAAATCCGCATTATATAGTAAAAATGCCACGTCTGGTCCCGCTGGTTCATTGTTAGAATTAAATAATGATAATACATTTACTCTGGGTTGTTATTTTGCTAACAATGGGATAATAGAATGTCGCCCAAATTCATTAGCAATGTATGGCAATGCTGCACAATCCGCAATAACTATGACTGATTTAAATATAATAACATCATTGGGTGTTGGTGGACGGATTGATCGTGAAATATTGGATACAACAAGCCAAACATTCAAAGACCCAACGGGGACAGAAAGATTAAAAATAGATAGTAATGTGTCAGTTAATGGTGCATATACTTTGCCAACAACGGCGGGAGTAGATGGTGAAGTATTGACGAGAGCGACAGGAACATCAACGGTATGGAATAGACCACAAATATATAGTATATTTTCACAAATTGTGAATCAAACAGTCACAAATACTACGACTGAGACCACAATAATTGGAGGAGGAACACCGACAAGCACATTAACCGTAGCACCAAATTTTTTTACGCCCGGTATGACATTTAGATATACAACGGGTGGATTATTTCAAACGAGTGCCAATAATATTAGTGCCAGATTTAGATTAAGAAATAGTGGAGTATTATTTGATAGTGGTTTATTGGTTTTTAGCAATCGTGTTATAACACCAACACCCTGGAATGTTGAGACTACCTTCGCTTATATGGGTGGAACAGTTATGGTGACTAATTTTAATTTTCAATATAATGCTGGTAATGATGCACGGGGTTTTACATCACAACAATCAAATAATACTTTCGATGCGACGGTTTCAAATACATTAAATTTTACAATTCAATGGTCCGCTACTTCGGCGAATAATAGCATTACAACCAATTTTGGTGTTGTTCAAAAAATTTATTAATAATATTTTATATTGTTATATTATAATAAAAAATGGATAAATATAATTTAGGACTGCTTCAATATGATTATACAGACAAATTTAATATTGTTTTGTATTCGTCAAAATCAACATCTTTACAAGACGCATTAAATTATCTCGTTAAAGTTCAAGTTCAATTCGTTTTGTCAATACCAGAAAAAGCATTCGGGTATTATTGTTTATTAGAAAAAGACATTTTTAAAATTTATAATTGTTATATGGACGGTGAAAGCGGCATCACACTTCAAGAATATATTTATAGTCTTCAATATATTGATGTAGAAGGTAAAGTATGGCGAGATGAAAATATTGTAATAGAAAAATTATCCATATAATATAAATGGAACCTCAAAATGAAGAATGGAAGGGTTGCTGTTCAAAATCCGATAGCCAGTTCATAAAATACATGGCACAATTATTTATATCACTAACAGTATTATTTTTTTGTATAGCGATAATAATTATCAAAAAAGGTGAACAATGTGAGGTTTATTTTAGTTTAATAAGCGGTATCGTAGGTATTTATAGTCCACAACCTCAAATAAAAAAATAATTTATATTTATATATTAAAGAATATGTCCAATCATTTTTTATTCTCGTACCCTGGAAATAAAAGAAAAGAAATAAATGATATTATCCCGTTTTTTGAATTGGATAATATTGATACAATAATTGAACCATTTTGTGGCTCAGCCGCTGTATCAGTTTATTTAGCTAAACAATATCCTTTAAAATATAAATATATATTAAATGACAGTAATCCTAATTTATATAAATTATATAATATAATGAAAGACCAAAGTGAATTATTATATTATGAAAATGAAATGAATAGAATATTTAAAGATGAAAATTATTGTAAAGAAAAATATTACGAACTTATTAAAAAAGATGATCTAATATCCTATATATTACATTATTCTCATTACTATGCTCGTCCTGGTTATTTTAGTTTAGCTAAGGAAAAACCCAAACAAGTAAGATATTTAAATACATTAATAAACAATTTTATTATGACAGAACAAACAGAAATATTTAATATTGAAGCCCTTGATATTATTAAAAATAATTTAGACAATCCTAATTGTTTAATATATTTAGATCCACCTTATTTAAATACTCGTAATAGTGATTATTATAGTATTAAAACTGATATAATGTATATTTATAATTATTTATCCACATTAAAGGATATTAAATGTAAAATATATTTGAATGTTTTATATAATAAAGAATTAGAAGATCTATTATCAAATTTTAAATTAATCAATACTTATAATAAAGTTTATGGGTGGAATAAAAAACGCACAGCAATTCAACACAAATTATATGTTCTTAACGCTTAGGATTGCGTCCTTTACCATGTATCCATACGTCGGCTATGGATGCTAAATTCGTCGTTGTTCTTGCCACTTTTTTAGTAAAATTATCGACTAAATCTTTTACATTTTGTTGGACAAAGGGTACAATTTTTTCATCCCATAATCCTAATATTTTTAATACGTGAGACACGAATCCCTGACAATTAGAACTAAAAGCATCATAAACATTTATACGGGGATCCTCAGCAAGTAATTGTGTAAATAATTGCTCTATGGTTATCTGTGCTCTGGGTGGTCCTAAATTGATAACCTCTGCACCCGCTCGGGATGGAGGCGATGTCATTACTTGTAATACTTGATTTTTTTCAACCAAATAATTTATACCATTAACGCGTAAAACTAAATATAAATGTCTTAATGCATCTATATTTTGCTCTACCATTTTTTGCCCTAACATACCCCTTGTCACCAAATTGCCAACTTTCGTTATTAAATGATTTATGGGTACTCTCATTACTTCAACGTTTTCAATAATAGCATTACCTTGTTGCTCAATAAATGATCGTATTGATGGCGGATATAAATCCGTTGGTCGTCCGTATATGTAAGGGGTTATATCTTCAATCAACCCTTTACCTTTTTGTTTTGTCTTATATTTTCTCGGCATATTTTAAAAATAGATTATAAAATATGTTAAGATTTAAAATTTTACACCAATCTGGTCCAGCCAAAGTATTATGTAGGCAAAAAGGAAGTGGTATTGCTGAACCGCCTGCATATATCCCTGGACAAACTGGACAAGGTATTACAGAACCACCCGCATATATACCAGGACAAACTGGCGGTAAAGGATCTAAAAAAGCTAAACCAGTAAGGCAAAAACAAAAACCACCACCAAAGCCACCTAAACCAGTTAAGTTAGACCCCAATGTTAATTTTTCAAGTTTTGAATGGCGTAAAAATTATTTTGGTACAATTAGTAGTTATGGCGGTGAGGGGTATGAAGCTGATATTAAAGCAAAAACCAAAGAATTGCTTAACTATTTAAAAGAACAACCAGCACAATTAATGAAGGATCAAAAAATTGATGGAATTGTAAAAGAAGCCATTGATGAAATTGAAGAAGCGTTATTATCTGGTAAATACGATGATATTGAAACAGCATTCATAAACGCCACCGATGATTTAAATGATCCGCCAGGGCGATTAGCTAATAAACAGTTTGTTGATATTAAAGTCAAAAAAGAAAAAGTAAAAGCAGAACCAAAAACAGCCGAGCAGAAAAAAGCCGATAGAGAAGCCAGGAAAGATTTACCAAAAAGAGAATTGTCAGAAACACAAAAAGCACGAATGACATTGAAAGGGGATGATAGAATTATAAATCAATATAAAAATGCGTTAGGTGAAAAGAAATGGTATTTACAAGAAGCACAAAATAAAAGGACTGGACGACAAGGTTTATTTTCATTACAAAAACAATTATCGACAGGTAAGACCTGGACAGGTTTGCCCATTGATGATAAATCTATGGAAAAATTACCCGCTAAGATAGCCGCAAAGCAGAAAGAAATTGATGATTTATTAAATGATTGGAAAACAAACAGAAAACCAATTTTTGAAAAATATAAAGCAGCCTATGAAGAAATATTGGGACATAAAGTTGATGAAAAGATTGAATTGAAAAATATGAAAATTGGGAAAGAACAAAAAGCGACTGAAATTGATAAAGAAGATACAACTAAACTTAAAACAGAATCAATAAAAGAAATTAAAGCAATCCCGGAACCCCCAAAAAAGAAAGCACCAAAACCAGGTCCAGAACCGAAAGAATATGTGGGTGAGTTTGACGATTTAACCGAATGTAATATGGAAGTTGATGAATTAAAAGCCGATGTAAGTGAATTAACAGCCGAAGTAGAAAGATTAAAACAAATTAATGCTGAATTACAAAATAGACAACCAGAACAAAAAGATGATAGAGTTATTGACAATCCTCAAATACAGTCATTAATTAAACAATTAGAAAGAAATAATGTTAAATGGTTAAGAACCGAGGCAAAGTCAATTAAAGTAGTTGGATATAGTAAAATGAATAAAGATGAATTAACCACAGCTATCGCATTACATAGAGTTAAAGTAAAACCTAAATCAAATAAATCATCCATAGAAGATATGTTATCTCCTATTTAATATATTTTTTATATTTATATTAATAAATAATGATCTATATAATAAATAACGAAATAGATGAAAATAATAGGTTTTATCCTAATTATTATATCGATGACAGTGATAAAAATAATTTAAGATATTATAATATGTTTTTAGTTGAATTTACAAACAAAGATTTTAATAAATACGGTATTAATAATAAACAAAATGGACGAGGTAAAAAAATAATAGGAGGAAGTGTTGAAGATAGAGCAGATTATCAAGAAGTTGTTAAAGAACAAGCAACACGATGGAAATTTATAGTTGATTTATTACGATGTATATCGTTTCAACCATACGGGGATAAATCTCAAACAGATTATAAAAATAAAAGAACTAAATTATTATCAATTTTATTAATAAATGATTTACGTATAAAATTTGGATCAAAGTATTATGATTTTAGTAAATTATCGCCTTTTTGTAGACAAGAAATAGCGGATCAAGCATTATGTAATAGTAAAAAGAAAAAAAGAAAAGCATTATATAATGAATTTCATGCAGTTAATTGTTTAAATTTTTTCTGTTTAAGAGCTGCTAAATTTGATAAAGATGTTAATCAGCGGCAGGAATGTCCTGCATGCGATAAATATAGAACAACACCAAATTCATCACGACCACTCGGGTGGATATTCTTTTTTGAAGAGAGGGATTTAAAAGGTGATACGATTGTTGAAATATATGCATCATATAAATATGTTAAAGCATCATATACAAATATGTGTCATAATAATTTTAATCCAACATATTGGGGTCCGACAAAGGTTAAAATAAATGGTTCTACAATAAAGGACGTAGTCCCTTTTACATATATACCAAAAAGTAGTAAAGAAGAACGACTAAATAATATCAAACATAGTCCAGAACCCGTTATAATAGACGGGAAACCGTATGAATGCGAATTAATGAGACAATGGAATAAATATGGAAAGGGTTTAATAGAAGTAGATCATAAAGACGGGGATCATCATAATAATACGCTTTCAAATATTGCCCCATTATGTAAAATATGTCATGGTATTAAAACTGATAAACAACAAGATAAATCCGCAGGATCCGGAGAAAATTTTAAAATAATAGCGAGATATGATGCTTTATTTGATGGAGATCAAAACCAAATAGATTTTATTAATTCATTAAATAATGATGTTAAAGGAGCGATAGAAGTATTAACTTTTATTGAAAAAAATGGAGAACTTGAAGAATTTGGAGATGAAATATTAAAAATATGGGATGGACCAGATATTATATTAAAGCGTTTTACTAAAACGGACTTAAATAATCAAGAATTAAAAGATCAGCTTAAATATGAAAAAAATATTAATATGCAATTAGATCTTAAAAAAGATATACAACAATCAGCAATAAACGCTAAACTTGATGATGTTGCAAATATTGGGGACGATCTTGTAATGGATGATGTAAATGATGATGATGTAAATGACGATGATGATGATGATGATGATGACGACGATGAAGGAGACGAAGAAGATGATAACGGTCCTATACCAGACCCTGTACCTGGTCCTATACAGGCTTCTATATCAGCACCACTATCTGATAGACAGGAAAAAGTTAAAAAAAAGATAACAGAATTAAAGGCACTGAGTATGGATGCTTTAAAGAAGATAGCGAGAACTTATAAAATAATAGTTAAAGAGAATTCAAGACAAGACACATTAATTAAAAATATAATTAAAAATTCTATTATATAATAATTAATATACACCAAATCTT
>Ga0209596_1001426_pt1 | contig 20616 bp, 16 predicted proteins | sample M_130807_MF_Meta_FD_187314 | JGI IMG/M metagenome (GOLD analysis project Ga0209596, IMG submission 187314) | Freshwater microbial communities from Lake Montjoie, Canada to study carbon cycling - M_130807_MF_MetaG (SPAdes) (version 2) | ecosystem: Environmental > Aquatic > Freshwater > Lake...
AAACACGCCACAGCATAAGGAGAGAAATCTAATGGCAATTAAACCAGACCGCTTGATTAATGAAACCGACATTTCGTTGGTTTGCAATGATGTCCACGAAAAGGGCACAGTTCTTATTTATGGAACTGCTGCTTCTGGTGCTGGCATTGTAACCCCAGGTCTTTGCAGCTATCAATCTGGTAGTCCTTCGGGCTATAAGGTTGCTGGTCTTAGCTTGGCAAACTTTGTTGACATTGATCAAACAAGGGTTCACCGTAACTTTCATAAAGACGAACAGGTAATTGGCGAAAAAGCACCACTTCTTCGGAAAGGTTATGTCGTTACTAATAAAGTAACTGGCAGTCCTACCGTTGGTGATAAGGCTTATTTGACAGTTAGTGGTTTGGTAACCCCAACTATTTCTGCTAGTGGTGGTGAAGTTGCCACTCCTAGAGTTGGAACTTTTGCTGGTGCAAAAGACGAAAATGGTTATGTTAAAGTTTATGTTGAACTTCCAAACTAATAAGGAGAGATAAGAAAATGAAAAAGCCAACACCCGAAATGATTGAATTGCTTAAACAGTCTGGAAGCAATCAATTTGAACATGCGACTGCTGCTCAAGCCGAACTTGCAAAGGCACTAACTCTTCCTTTGCGACAAGGTATTCTCAACGGTGACATCATTGGTGGCATCTTTGAACCAATCAATTTTCAGCCCGGTACATCTATTGAATTCCCATTAGATTTCCTTGCTCCTGGTTCTGAAAAAGATTTCGTTGCTTATACGATTCCTTCTCAGGGCAAGATTCCAGAACGACATGTTGAAGGTGACTTCGTAATGGTTCCAACTTATGAAGTTGGTTCCTCTATCGATTTTTCCTTGCGATATGCTAGGGATGCTCGTTGGGATCTAGTTGGTCGTGCTCTTCAAGTTCTTGAAGCCTCCTTTGTTCGTAAAATGAACAACGATGGCTGGCACACTATCCTCGCTGCTGGCGTAGGTCGTGGAATCGGTGTTTATGACGCTTCTGCCACAGATGGTTATTTCACTAAGAGGCTTGTAGCTCTTATGAAAACCTCTATGCGTAGGAATGGTGGCGGTAATAGTACCTCCATTAATCGTGGTAAGCTTACCGACCTATATCTTTCTCCAGAATCTATGGAAGATGTTCGTACTTGGGATATTGGTGAAGCTGACGATTTCACAAGGCGTGAAATTTTCGTAAGTCAAGACTATGGCTTGACCAAAGTTTTTGGCGTAAACCTTCACGACATCGATGAACTCGGTGTTGGTCAAGAGTATAATAGTTACTATGAAAATGTTCTTAGCGGAACTTTTTCTGACGGTAAATTGGAAATTGCTATCGGTCTTGATCTTGAAAAAGCAGATAGTTTCGTTATGCCTGTTCGTCAGGATATCGAAGTATTTGAAGACCCAACTTTCCATCGTCAGCGTAGAATGGGCATGTATGGTTTTGGAGAACACGGCTTCGCTGTTCTTGATAACCGTAGGGTTCTTATTGGTCAACTCTAAGACCATGTTTTTTAAAAAAATAGCGACTCCAGTATTTACTGGGGTCGTTTTTTTTAATACAATAGCATAGGGAAAAATCTTAAGGAGAGTGCTATGAATAAAGAACCAAATATTTTTGAAAAAGCTGCTAATTTTGCAAAAGCTGCTGTTAAGCATGTTGCTGCTGGTATGCCAAAAGTTACAGATGAGCAATTAAAAATTAGACTTGATGTTTGTGACACATGTCCAGAAGTTAATAAAGATAGCCCAAATTGGACATGTACAAAATGTGGGTGCAACTTGAAGATAAAAGCAAGTTGGGCTACTCAAGATTGCCCGATTAAAAAGTGGCCAGCCATTACTTAAAAGATGGTGTATTTATCTTTGGAGAAAACAAAATATGCACTTCCAAAGAAACATAACAAGAATACAAGATCAAGATGACTTTTCTGGAGTACCAACCTCTGGAGAAGTCATTTCATTTGATGGGGCAAACTTTTCTACATCAAATATTACTGGATATCAAGGATCGCAGGGTAGACAGGGGTATCAGGGCTATCAAGGTTTCCAAGGTATCGTGGGAACAACTGGTTCACAAGGATTTCAAGGAGTTGTTGGAACTATAGGTAACCAAGGATATCAAGGTTTTCAAGGCATTGTGGGAACCACAGGATTCCAAGGCAATCAAGGTTTACAAGGTATAGTTGGAACAATTGGTAGCCAAGGATACCAAGGTTTTCAAGGTTTAACCGGAACAGGCAATCAAGGATTTCAAGGCAATCAAGGTTTCCAAGGTATCGTGGGAACAATTGGTAATCAAGGATTGCAAGGGGTTGTTGGAACCATAGGATCACAAGGTAGCCAAGGAACAGTGGGAACCACAGGCTCACAAGGTTCACAGGGTAACCAAGGCTTTCAAGGCATCGTTGGAACTACTGGAAACCAAGGCTCACAAGGATTGCAAGGCATAACTGGTTTTCAAGGGGTTGAAGGCGAGCGTGGAATTGGTGCATTATCTTGGACATACAAAGTAAATACAACAACTCTTACAGATCTTGATCCTACCAATGATTATATAAGTTTTAATGCCGATCCTTTTACTTCGGCTACTCAAGTTAAAGTAGATGATAATCCATACGGAATAAATACTACTTTACATGATTTATTCTTAAGTATTCAGAGTGGTTATTTAACTTTAACAGATCAAGCAAATCCTTCAACATATGTTACTTATCAAATAACTTCTTGTGTAGATGGTACTTCAACAAACGATACTGAAGATGGAAGTTATGTAATATTTAATGTCGCACTAGTTAGTACATACGGAGTAATAAATAACGAAAATTTTGTTACTCTGTCTATTGGACTTGTTGGTTCACAAGGATCGCAAGGTAATCAAGGGTCACAAGGAAATCAGGGAGATCAGGGATTACAAGGTGAACAAGGCAATCAAGGCTTTCAAGGTGAACAAGGGTTTCAAGGAAATCAAGGTGATCAAGGATCACAAGGTTTTCAAGGTGAGCAAGGCGAAAAAGGCGAACAAGGATTTCAAGGTGAACAAGGTAATCAAGGATCAGATGCGTTGTGGAATTTCACAGGTGCTTATAGTGGTGGTGCATCATATGCTGTAGGTGATATAGCAACTTATTTAGGACAAACTTGGTATCGCATTCATTCTAATGGTGGCAATCTTGGGGATACTCCCGCAGAAGGAACTTTTTGGACATTAATTGCTCAGAAAGGTGACCAAGGCTATCAAGGATACCAAGGTCAACAAGGTTTACAAGGTGAACAGGGCGACCAAGGTCTTCAAGGAAATCAAGGAGAACAAGGGTTCCAAGGTGAACAGGGATTACAAGGCGATCAGGGCGAACAGGGTTTTCAAGGAGAACAGGGAAATCAAGGTAATCAGGGATCACAAGGCGATCAAGGTAATTATGGCAATCAAGGCGACCAAGGATATCAGGGATCAACTGGTAGTTTTGGCGGTGTAACAGTTGAATATAAAATAGATACAAATAATTATTCAATCAATGATCCAGGCGATAACTACATAAGATTTAACAATGCTTCTCTTGCATCAGCTACGCATGTTATAATTGATGATAATCCAAATAATGCAAACATAGATCTTTCTCTATTCTTAGCTACGATCTCTGCTTCAACAAGCACGATGAAGGGCCACTTTAAATTATCTAAGAAAAATGACTCTACAGTATTTGCACTTTACACTATAAGTAATTCTTTAGAGCAAGAGCCTAGCTTCTTTGATGTTACAATTTCCTATTTGTCTGGAAGCGGAACATTTTCTAATGACGATGAAGTATTGCTCACTTTTGCAAGAACTGGAGATAAGGGCGATACTGGCTATCAAGGATATCAAGGTGATTTAGGAGAACAAGGCGATCAAGGCTATCAAGGCTATCAAGGCATAAATAGAGGTGTATATACCGCAAGTTCAACTGCTCCATTATCGCCAACTGCTGGTGATCTATGGATAGATACATCAACTGGTATTTTTTACATATATGTTGTAGATACAGATAGTTCGCAGTGGGTTCAATTCGTAGGTGCAAAGGGCGAGCAAGGATTTCAAGGTGCTGGTTTTCAAGGATTGCAAGGAAATCAAGGATTGCAAGGAAATCAGGGAGAACAAGGATTTCAAGGTTTGACTGGTGCAGGATTTCAAGGCTTTCAAGGAGAACAGGGCGAGCAAGGTTTTCAAGGTTTTCAAGGAGAACAAGGAGATCAGGGTGGCATAGGATCACAGGGAGATCAAGGTTATCAGGGTGAACAAGGATACCAAGGACAACAAGGTTTTCAAGGAAATCAAGGCTATCAGGGAGAACAAGGTTATCAAGGTTATCAAGGATACCAAGGCTATCAGGGAGATGTGCCTTATACTTATACTGGCACATGGTCTTCCTTAACGACTTATATTTCAAATGATGCTGCTACTTATCAAGGATCTCTATATCAATTGACCAATGTTGGAAGTTGGTCTTTGGGGGCGACACCTCCAAACAACGGATGGACTTTATTGGTTCAAAAAGGTAATCAAGGAGATCAAGGAAATCAAGGAGAACAAGGTTTTCAAGGAAATCAAGGTTTACAAGGATATCAAGGCGAACAAGGAAACCAAGGCGAGCAAGGAAACCAAGGCGAGCAAGGAAACCAAGGTTATCAAGGATATCAAGGAGATTTAGGTCTTCAAGGATCTCAAGGAGTTCAAGGAGAACAGGGAGAACAAGGTTTTCAAGGACAACAGGGAGAACAAGGTTATCAAGGTTACCAAGGCGAACAGGGTTATCAAGGCGAACAAGGAGATCAAGGTTTTCAAGGTAATCAGGGCTATCAGGGCTTTCAAGGAGAACAAGGGTATCAAGGACTGCAAGGAGATCAAGGATTTCAAGGAAATCAAGGAGAACAAGGAGATCAAGGGGAACAAGGCAGTCAAGGAGAACAAGGTTTTCAAGGAATTAGAGGGCATCAAGGATTTCAAGGCGACCAAGGAAATCAAGGGAATCAGGGAGAACAAGGCGATCAGGGTTTTCAAGGAAATCAAGGTTTTCAAGGAAATCAAGGAGAGCAAGGTGATCAAGGTGATCAAGGTTATCAGGGATATCAAGGATATCAAGGATATCAAGGAACATCTGGTTCTGGAGTAACAATTCAAGGTTCAGAAACATGGGAAAACATATTCAACAACGAAACTGCTGGTGCATCTTTAGGTGATATGTGGATTGTCACAAATGTAAGTCAAGGAACCGCTACTCAGGCATGTCCTAATCCAACTGGTGGCACAGCATCTATAGGCGATGGTTTAATATATACTGGTTCATCCCCAGTGTATTGGCAGAATGTAAGTCTTGTAAGAGGACCACAAGGATTTCAAGGCATTTTAGGAAGTCAAGGAAGTCAAGGAAGTCAAGGAGTTCAAGGTTCTGTTGGATCACAAGGATTTCAAGGGAACCAAGGCATTCAAGGATCTCAAGGCAATCAAGGCGATCAAGGAAACCAAGGAAGACAAGGAATAACTGGATCTCAAGGTTTTCAAGGAAATCAAGGTAATCAAGGATTTCAAGGAACCATAGGAACAATAGGAAATCAAGGTTTTCAAGGTTTTCAAGGAGAACAAGGGTTTCAAGGAAGACAAGGATTTCAAGGTATTGTTGGAAACCAAGGTTATCAAGGTCATCAAGGATTGTCTGGCGGTACTGGATCACAAGGATCGTCTGGAAACAATGGAAACCAAGGATATCAGGGATATCAAGGCAATCAAGGAAACCAAGGATTTCAATCAAGTGGATCTGTAACATCTATATCATTATCTGCACCAGCCATATTCAATGTTTCTGGATCACCAGTTACAAATTCTGGAACTTTCACAGTTTCATTTATTAATCAATCTGGAAATACTGTATTTGCTTCCCCCAATGGTTCTACTGGTGTTCCATCTTTTAGATCTTTGGTTCCTGCCGATATACCTACACTTAATCAAAATACTACTGGTGTAGCCACTACCGCAATAAATATTTCTGGCGGTTCTATCGGTGGTGTTCCATATCAGTCTGGAACAAGTACAACTGTTATTTTGGCAGCGGGAAGTAGTGGTCAAATTTTAAAATCAAATGGTTCATCTGCTCCATCTTGGATAAATCAAAGTTCAATTACTGCTGGTGGATTATCAACAACTTTATCTGTTGGTTCTGGTGGAACTGGAATTGCTTCTGCTGGAACAATTGGAAATGTTCTTACGAGTGATGGCACAAATTGGAAAAGTGCTGCACCAGTTAGCTCAACTCCAACAGGATCAATAATTGCTTTCGCTGGTAGCACTGCTCCTGCTGGATGGTTGTTATGTGATGGCATAACTACTTACTCTAGAACTACTTACTCTGCGTTATTTGCTGTGATTGGAATAACATATGATGCAGGAAATGGAAGTAGCACATTTGGAGTACCAGATTTAAGAAGCAGAACAATAATTGGTGTTGGACAAGGAACTGGATTAACTTCTAGGGGGTTAGCTGTTAAAGTAGGTACAGAAACAGTCACCTTGAATTATACTCAAATACCAGCACATAGTCATCCTAATGTTGTATATGGTGGTAGTACTGGTGGTATGTCCGCTAATCAAGTACACTCACACTCTGCGGTTTGGGTTGCTGGTGGACAAATAGGAAGAGGTGCTTATGGATTTGGTGGAGGCACTGGTGGTGGTTATGCAGGAAGACTTATAGTTTATGGTGGTTCAGAATATAACCAATACTGTACAGTTGGAGATAGCCCTAATATTGATCACTCACATACTTTTACGCCATCTATAAGTAACGCTAACAATGCTGGTGGTGGTTATGCACACGACAACATGCAACCAAGCATAGCGTTAAACTACATAATAAAAACTTAGGAAATACGATATGCCAATAAATTTTCCTATTAATCCCGATAACAATGATACTTACACATTCGATGGTAAGACATGGTTGTATAACGATACTGGTTGGATTGGATTAGGTGTTGCTGGACCACAAGGCTTTCAAGGCAACCAAGGGAATCAAGGGAATCAAGGCTTTCAAGGAATTGTTGGAGAGCAAGGTTTTCAAGGAGAACAGGGAAATCAAGGAAACCAAGGCAATCAAGGCAATCAAGGAGAGCAAGGGTTTCAAGGAAATCAAGGGGAAATAGGCACAACTGGTTTTCAAGGTTTTCAAGGTTATCAAGGAAGTCAAGGAGATCAAGGCGATCAAGGCGATCAAGGCGATCAAGGGTCGCAAGGTAACCAAGGAGAACAAGGCGATCAGGGATCACAGGGCAATCAAGGATTTTATGGGGATCAAGGTAATCAGGGATATCAAGGAAATCAAGGAAATCAAGGGCATCAAGGAAATCAAGGATATCAAGGTTATCAGGGAAATCAAGGAGATCAAGGAGATCAAGGAGATGTAGGTTCACAAGGATTTCAAGGTAATCAAGGCGTTGTTGGAGCAACAGGAAACCAAGGCGATCAAGGACTTACTGGTAATACTGGAAACCAAGGCAGACAAGGTTTTCAAGGATCAATAGGAAATCAAGGTTTTCAAGGTAGACAGGGCTTTCAAGGATTAACAGGCAATCAAGGAAATCAAGGTTATCAAGGAAGGCAAGGTTTTCAAGGTTTAACTGGAACTGGAAACCAAGGATTTCAAGGATTTCAAGGAGTTCAAGGATCTGTTGGATCTCAAGGTTTTCAAGGTTATCAAGGATTTAGAGGCTATCAAGGAAGTCAAGGTAATCAAGGTAATCAAGGTAATCAAGGAGAACAAGGAGTTCAAGGATCTGTTGGATCTCAAGGATCTCAAGGATTTCAAGGTAGACAAGGTTTTCAAGGAATTGTTGGTAACCAAGGTTTCCAAGGTGAACAAGGATATCAAGGAAGGCAAGGTTTTCAAGGAAATCAGGGATTACAAGGTATCATTGGAAATCAAGGCAACCAAGGATTTCAAGGAAGACAGGGTTTTCAAGGAAATCAAGGCGATCAAGGATCACAAGGAGATCAAGGGTTTCAAGGAAGCCAAGGCTTTCAAGGTCATCAAGGCGATCAAGGGTGGCAAGGTGATCAAGGTTACCAAGGATCGCAAGGCGATCAGGGTTTTCAAGGTGCAACTGGAACAGGAAGTCAAGGAGATCAAGGATCAGTAGGATCGCAAGGCGATCAAGGCGTTGTTGGAACCACAGGCAATCAAGGATCACAAGGCAATCAAGGTTTCCAAGGTGTAATTGGAACCACAGGATCACAAGGCTTACAAGGAGTCGTTGGAACTACTGGAAACCAAGGTTCGCAAGGTTATCAAGGTGTCGTTGGAACCACAGGCAATCAAGGATCACAGGGAAATCAGGGAACAACTGGAACAGCAGACACAATTTTCTTAGCAACTAACTTTGGAGGTTTATAACTATGCCGGTAACCGCAACACCAATCTTCGCTCAAGCTCCATACTTTGTTGCAAAAACTCTTGCAGCACAAACAGCTTGTACCACTAGAGGCCCAACGGCAACAGCTAGCCTTGCAGCAGCAAATATTATAGAGATTGTACCAACTTCTACTAATGGATTAAGAATTGACAGCATTCAAGTCAATGCTTGCTCTACTTCTTTTACTGCACCTACCGCTGGTAATATCGTAGGCATATGGGTATGGGATGGCACTACAGCTTTCTTGTTTACTGAAATACTTGTGACTGCTGTAACTCCTTCAACTACTGTTGCTGGATTTACTACCACATTGACTTTTGCTAACCCTCTTGTTTTACCATCTACATTTAAACTTTTTGCCTCCGTTAGTGTTACTACTACTGCTAGTACAACAGCTTTACAAGTATGTGCGATGGGAGGTAGTTACTAATGGCTGGAGCATTTAGTTACGGAATGACACCGACTAACTCTCCAAAGGGTTCTGCATTCCAAGCAGTTCAGCCATCTGTTGTTCCATGTGGCATAATCCAAATGTTTGCTGGCTCTACCGCACCAAATGGATGGCTAGTATGTGACGGAAGTACTGTCAGTAGAAGTGCTTATAGCGATTTATTTAAAATTATTGGTACTACTTATGGTGCTGGTAATTCTAATAACACATTTACTTTACCAGATATGCGTGGCAGATTTGCTATGGGTGCTGGAACTGGAACTGGACTAAATAGTTCTGGTTCTGGAGCTATTAGTGGCTCGTCACAAACAGCTAGAACAGTAGGGCAATGGCTAGGTGAAGAAACCCATTTGCTTACTACGGCAGAATTAGCTACCCATAGTCATGCGAATACAGTTAGTGGTGGAAGTACTGGCTCTATGAGTACTAATGCTAGTCATACTCATACTGGTTTTTCTAGTCCATTATTGAAATATGTAGGATCTGGTGGCAATAGAGCAGACTTAGTTGGTGGTGTGGCTTGGATTGGAACAGACTCTAGCCCTACAACCGTAAACACTCAAAATACCGACCACACTCATACATTCACACCATCAATTTCTAATGCTAACGCTGGTAGTGATAGTAGACATGCAACTATACCACCATGTCTTGTGGTGAATTACATAATAAAAATTTAGGAGAATATAATGTTAAATCAAGTTAGTGTAAGCATTATTGTTGTTAATAATAATTATTCTATAACTTTAAATGCAATAGACGATAGCAATGTGTCTAGAACAATAAAAATGCCTGTCGATGTTAGTTCTGATGAAGGTTTATTTATTACCAACCTAATTAATCAGGCTTGGGATTATATTTCAGATGCTGCACCAGATGAGTTATCTCAAGCTAAAGCAAGAAAGATACAAGCTATAAATAATGAATGGCTTACCCTAGAAAAAACAGGTTGGGATTCTGGTCAAGGTTATTATCTTGGCATTACTCCCTCTGATGTGGCCCTTCTCGTAGGTGTGTTCTCTCTTGCAAAAGAAGCAGCAGCATTGGGCTTAGAACTTCCTCACCTAATCAGTATGGCTAATACACCCATTAGCTTCTCCACAATACAAGAAATGACCCTTCTCCTTCTCCAATATGGCCAAGCTCGCTCCAATATGGCTAGTTCATTTGCTGCCAGACGAAAAGCTGTCGCAGATGCTACTACAATTGAAGAGCTAGGTGTAATTTAATGTAGGCACAACTACATTATTTGGGGGTTAGAACAATGGATGACAAAGATCTTATCCTATTAATTGAACGATTAGGTGTTTCTTGCAGTTTTTTAATATTTTTTGTTTGGACAACCTATAGAGCAGCAACTTGGTTGGGTGAAAAGATTATCCTCCCTTTGCACGATAGACATATCAAATTCATAGACAGACTAGAAGTTGGACTAGAAAGTGTGGTCAAAAGCCAAGAAAATACTATGGACATACTTAATCAGATACTTTTGAACACTAGGGAATTACACGAACTCAAAAGAAATAAGAAGGAAACTGTCAATGCAGAATGAAGTTGTTTATACAAATGACACCACTGTTGCCATAGAGTATACTGTATTAAATAGCAATGAGTGTACTTACATATATACAAGTGGGTTTGTACAAAATGAATTATTTTCAATCGACAAACAATAACCCAAATCTTAAGGGTTAAAAATGTTTAATTGTGTTGATCCACTAAGTTTGGGCATTATTCCATCTTATGAAGGTGAGATCTTTCTTTTTAGTGATTGTTCTTATACGGCAATAGAAAAAGGTGGAAATTTAAGTTGGAAAGAAAATAAAAAATTTAAGGTTTATGGCGATCTAACTACCACATCAGAGCCAACGACACCACAACCTACCACTACTACGGCTACCACTACCACCACAACTACAGTAGATCCTTGCAGTATTACTTCATGTGGATATTATGCAGGAGAATACCCTTTTGGCTCTGGTCTTTTTATTTGGTATTCGGTAGAACAAAACAATTGTGAAAGTTGTGGTCCATGTCCAGATCCAGTAGGAACACCAACTACAGCAAATGACACTTTATCATATTTTTGTTCTAGTGTTACTACTACTGTAGATCCAAATACCACAACAACCACCACAGAAGAACCTACTACAACCACTACAACGGCAAGTCCAACAACCACAACGACTACTTCAGCACCGACTACAACCACTACAACCGCTAGTCCAACAACCACAACGACTACTTCAGCACCGACTACTACGACCACAACCGCTAGTCCAACTACTACTACTACGACTTCAGCACCGACTACAACCACTACAACCGCTAGTCCAACTACCACAACGACTACTTCAGCACCGACTACTACAACCACAGAACCAACTACTACAACAACAGAAGAACCAACTACCACAACCTCTACAACATCTACAACATCGACTACAACAACAACTTCCACTACTTCAACAACTACAACCCCAACACCAACTACCACAACTACTACGACTACAACCGCTAGTCCAACTACCACAACGACTACTTCAGCACCGACTACAACGACCACTACCGCTAGTCCAACAACTACAACGACCACAACTACTACGACAACCACTACAACGGCAAGCCCAACAACCACTACGACCACTACTCCAGCACCAACTACAACTACAAGCACAACTACTACCACAAGCACGACCACAACCACTACAACTCTACCACCACTATTTCTTCACATACATCAACCAGCAGCGGGTTATGTTAATAACAACGCAAGTATTACAACACAACCAATAATACAGATAAGAACTGCCCCCACACTTAATGGAATTGCCCAAGGAGAGTTATATACAGCTACCCCAATAGTTGTAACAGTTAGTGTTATGGAAAATGGGGCACTAACAAACAATACAGTCACATCGGCTAATGGAATTGCTACATTTGCAACATTGATATTAAATGTTGGTGAGGATTGGAAAACAAAAAGTTTTATATATTCTGCTGCTGGAGCAAAAGGTGCTAATCACTTATTTGATTTAAATATTAATCATTATTCATATCTTGATTTAGATAATGAGAATTGCGGTTTTTGTTCAAGAGGTTTGATCGCTGGAAGAAACTGGATTAATCAATATAATGTTGGAACAGATGCTGAAAGAAGAGCAGCATGTCAAGCAGATATACTTGTCCTTTTTCAAGATTGTTTTATATCATATTCTTATAACAGTGAAATTAAACCAGAATGTTATGAATGTTCAGAAGTATTTCCTGCAAATGAAGATTCAGATTTTGATATTAATGTAACAACTTATAGTGCAGCGACAAGAACATTAGCAAATACAAACTGTTTAAATGCAGTTGTTGCACTTAATGCTAGTTGTTATAAACACTATCTTTTTTCTAAAAACGATCCAGATTGTTATGAATGTTCAGCTATTTTTCCAGATATAGATCCACCCGCAACATTGTGGGATACTTTTACTGGTTCTACAGCAAATGAAGCAAGAGATAATTGTCTAGGACTATTGAATGGACCGAATGGCTATAATTCTGAATGCTATAAGTCTAGCATATATAATCAAGTAGGACAATTTTGTTATTATTGTGCAAAAGAAACCCCGCCAGATATTTTTCCTTTTGATTGGGAAGAAGTATCTCGTGGATTTCCTAATTCTACACAAGAACTTTCTCTTGAAGAATGTAAAAATTATTTGATAAATGAAGATTTTAATAATGCATGTTATGAAGCATACATGTACGAGAGAAAAAGCAACTTAGATAAAAATATAGTAGATTGTTATTTTTGCGGAACATTTGTACCAATAGGAGGCAAAGAAAAAAAAAGATATGCACCAACAGTACCATCAGTAGACTTTCCACAAGGGGTTACAGCATTAGCAAAATGTCAAGCTGAATTAAATGCCAATAATGCAAATTGCTATTGGTCATATCTATACAACTTCCCAAATAATCCAAGCTGTTATTATTGTAATCCAGTACAACCACAGGGTGCTGTACAGCAAGATATTCCCACCAAAGGATCAAGCTTTCAAGATGCTTACAATAAATGTATAAATAATCCAGCCCATATTGCACTTAATAGTGGTTGCGGTTCTGGACCATCTTGGCCTCCATTTGTGCCCTTTCAACCTCCCGAAGATTACGATCCTGCAATAGACCCTATTATTGGCCCATTTACTGAAGTAGACACAGGTAAAAAATGTAGGAGTTGGACATTAGCACATAATGGAACATCATTTTCTTTTACCCTAGAGTTTGGTCCAAACTCACCTAATACAATGCAGCAATATGATGCATTAAATGCTGTTACATCATGGTATTTTAATGGAACAACTCTCACATATAGCACAGGATTTTATATAAATCCATACAGCATAGGGGCAGCAGCAGGATCGCTAGGTGGTGCTTCTGGTATGGGTGGTTCATTAATTGTTGTTTCAGACAATACGATTTGTGCAGATGCATACACACAAACAGATCCAGTTACTACTACGACAGCAGCACCAACTACCACAACCACTACAACCACTACAACGGCAAGCCCAACCACTACAACTACTACGACAGCAGCACCAACTACAACGACTACTACGACTGCAAGTCCAACAACCACAACGACTACTTCAGCACCGACTACAACGACCACAACCGCTAGTCCAACAACTACAACGACTACTTCAATACCACCATGTCCTTCTCCACCGTGTTCAGAATATCTTGGTTTAGTTTCTGATCCTGATAATACTCCATACGGAACACTTTCAAATTATGATTGCCCACAAGGTTGTTCTGGTCAATGTACTTATGCGGTTTCAAATTATATGGGTTGGAAGTTTTGGGTATACTATTCTGACACATGCTCTAGCCCAACAACGACAGCTTCGCCAACAACCACAACTACCACAACTACTACCACAAGCACGACCACAACAACAGCATCACCAAACACTACCACCACAACAACGACTACAAGTCCAACAACCACTACGACCACTACAACAGCACCGACCACTACAACTACAACAACAGCAAGTCCAACCACTACCACCACTACTCCAGCACCAACAACTACAACGACTTCAACCACTACGACTACTTCAGCACCAACTACAACGACCACAACCGCTAGTCCAACTACCACAACGACTTCAGCACCAACTACAACGACCACACCAACTACCACAACGACAGCAGCACCAACTACGACTACCACTACAACCACCACAACGACAGCAGCACCAACTACAACGACCACAACCGCTAGTCCAACTACCACAACGACAGCAGCACCAACTACGACTACCACTACAACCACCACAACGACAGCAGCACCTACTACAACGACTACAACGACAGCAGCACCTACAACTACGACCACAACCACAACGACAGCAGCACCTACAACAACGCCTACACCTTGCTCAAACGATTTATTTGTTCTTTCACATACCGACCTAGCTCTTTATGGTGCAACATTAGTAATAACTGGGAACGGAAGATATAACGGAAGTGATTATATTTACACTCTTACACCAAATGCTGGATCATCGGGAAATTTTGGTTGTGATCTTACTTATACCATTCCTAGCACACCAGCATTAGAAAGTGTGTTTGCACCTCCATCAGTTCCTACAATTAGTTTTCTTAAAGCAAATATAGGAAATCCAAACAGTTCAACTCTCATAGTTGAACTTATTAGTAGCGTGTATCCGTATGGTGGTATAATGTCTAATGGTAATAATTATCCAATTCACGCTGGAGATAGTTTAAGAGTTATTTATTATGGAAATGAATTTGTTTCTGGTTGGAACGAATCATATTTTAGATTTACTTCTAATATTGCAGATTGCACACCAACACCCACCACAACGACAGCAGCACCTACAACCACAACCACAACGACTACTTCAGCACCGACTACTACGACTACAACCGCTAGCCCAACTACTACTACTACTACGACTTCAGCACCGACTACAACCACTACAACCGCTAGTCCAACTACCACAACGACTACTTCAGCACCGACTACTACGACCACTACCGCTAGTCCACCAACTACAACGACTACTACGACTGCAAGTCCAACAACTACAACGACAACTACAGTAGCACCTACTACGACCACCACAACAGTTTCGCCTACTACGACTACGACTACGACAACATTAGCCCCAAATATAAATTCAATAAAGTACAACGCTGGCGATCAAATAGAAATAAGGCTTACTGATGATTACTACGATGTAGATGGAAGAGCTATAGATTTTGTATCCAATGATTATCCAGCATTAAATAATTTAACAATTTTGTTTTTTGTAGATGGTAGAATAAATTTTGTAAAAACTTGTTTAGCCATAAACACAACCACAATTAGATTAGAGCTTGGTCATCTTGAATTATCTACTATTGGTGCTGGAAGATGGTCTTACGAAATAAGGGCAGTTTTTTTAAGTGGACATATTGTGACATTGACCATTGGGAATTTAATTATAACTCCTGCTTTTGGAGATTAACATGGCATTTGAAATGGGCATAAGCTTATCTTTTGGTAAAAATTATGAAAATTGTACAACTTTGTCTGCACAATTAATAAACGGAAATGGAACAAATTATAGTACTCCGTATACAACTGGATTTGTAAATTTAACTAACGGCTACTTTTTATTTACTCCAACAATACCAGCATCTTTTAGAGGTGCTATCAAATTTTATTGTGGGGTTGAATTTCTTGGTGCTTTAGCCATTAATCCAGAAGAGTATGAAAACACAGATGTTAAAGTTAGCACAAGGTGTAGTTCTACTGGAACTGGAGTTCCTACACTGACAAACCCAATACCGATTAATCCAACAGATCCTATAGAATTAAGATTAACTGATGATTATTTAGTTGCAGAATCTAGATCTATAGATATAACCTCTGTAAATTGGCCAGATTTAACTGGCTCTTCTACTAGTTTTATAATTGATTCAATGCCAACATTTACTAAGACGGCACAACTACTTAATACAACATCATTAAGGGTTGAGTTAAGCAATGAAGAGCTACAACAAATTGGTGCTGGTAGATGGTCTTACGAATTTAGATCGGTTTTGTCTAATACCCACATAATAACCCTAGTGGTTGGCAATATTATAATAGTTCCACCGTTTACCGATTAGAATACGGTGTATTATTAGTTGTAATTATTACTAAATAACGAGGTGATTATGTACTGGCAAGCAGAATTCATAACACTGATAAGGGTTTTGATTGACGATCTTTCATCGCCACAAACATATAATGACAAAAGACTTACGCAAGTTTTGGCAGTGGCTGCTCAATTAGTTACAAATGAATTAAATTTTCCTAATAAATTTAGGGTTGATATTCAAGCTTTAACTATTGAGCCAAGTCCAGTAGATAGAGATTCAACCAGAGATGAAAATTTTATAAATTTAGTTTGTATAAAAGCAGCATGTTTAATAGAGCGTGGAGAAACTAGAAAATCTGTTGGTCAAGGAATTGCTATTAGAGATGGTAGTTCCTCTATTGATCTTCGTGGAACTATGGATGGTAGGCTTAAATTGCTTGAAAAGGGCTGGTGTGCAGTATATGATGACACCAAGCTAGAATATCAAGCAAATAGGAATGGGGCAATCGCTGGTGCAGCCATTATGACTCCATTCAGAGTTTTTGCTGGATTTAGAGATATAGCGTACTATCCTTATAGCAGAGATGGTAGAAACTTTATTCCATAAGGGGTTTTTCATGGCAACAATTCACATTATTGGTACTGGCATAGTAAATGGTTATTCAACAATTAATCCCACTGAAGGAAATCCAAGTGGTCAAATAATCAATTATGTTAGCGAAGGAAGATCTTTAACATCGGACACATTGGATTATCCAGCCATTAAAACAGGTTTTGGTATTCCAATTGTTGATATTTCAAGACCATCAGTTTTTTCAGATGGCTCTTCAACAATACTTTCTTCTAATGTAAACCAACAAATATTTGGTTCTAATTATGATAGGAGTTACTTGTATATTCAAAATAAGTCAAATGATAATATGTATGTAGATTTTGGAGTAACAGCAAATACTAGTTCTTCTTTTAAAATACCAGCAAGTGGGAATTTAATCTTTGATAGTGTTTTCATTCCAGATTCTACAGTCAACATTATCTGTGCCACAAGTGGAGCAGCATTTGTTGCAAAAGAGGCTTAAAAAAGTATTGCTCATCTATATTGGCTGTTGTATCATATAAAGGTACAACAGCCTTTTTTGTTTTAGGAAATAGGAGAAGGAAATATGATTCTCACAATTGGCATGGCTACATACGATGATTTTGATGGGGTTTATTTCACTTTAGAAGCATTAAAAGCATATCAAGATTTAGAAGATGTAGAGCTAGTTGTAGTTGATACAAAAACCGAATCTTGTAAAGACACAGCAAGTACTTGTAATAATCTTGGCGTAAAATATTTTCATAGGCCAGATAAGCTTGGAACATCTGCTTCAAGGAATCATGTCTTTGAAGTAGCAACTGGAAAATTTGTAATGTGTATTGATTGCCATGTTTTATTAGTTAAGGATGCTGTTAAAAAACTAAAAGAATATCTTTATGCAAACATTAACACCAAAGATTTAATTCAAGGCCCATTACTCTACGATGATCAAAAAAATGTATCTACACACTTTAAACCTGAGTGGCGTGGGCAAATGTATGGAACTTGGGAAACAGATCCTAGATATTTAACTGAAGAAAAATTTGAAATACCTATGCAGGGTCTTGGTTTGTTTTGCATGAGGAAAGCGGTTTGGCCAAAATTTAATTCTAACTTCCGTGGTTTTGGTGGTGAAGAAGGATATATTCAAGAAAAAGCAAGACAGAATGGTGGAAAAGCCATATGCTTATCTTGGTTAAAATGGATTCACAGATTCGCAAGACCAAAAGGTGTTCCGTACCCATTAGATATTAAAGACAGAATTATAAATTATTTAATTGGATGGTCTGAATTAGGAATGAATTATCAGGAAGTTTTGGAGTTTTTCAAGAGTTCTTTAAACACAACTCAAATAGGTGAAATACTTAAAGAGTTTACAAAAGCTCTAGGAACACCAATGTCAATTTCTCCTGCCAAAGACTATAAAACAAGCAAAGTTGCTTATATACTAGATGATGAAAATAGTGAAACTTATAAAAATTTTAATTGGGTATACCCTAAAATAAGCTTAGAAGACAAGTCTTTTATTTCAGCTATGACTGACTTTGTTTCTAGAGATGAGAATTATTGTTTAATTGTAAAATCTGGTGAAACCATTGATTCAAAAACAATAGAAAAAATTGATGAGTGGATTGTTATTAAGCAAAAGACTTTAAAAATAGCATCTTTAAATGAAATTAAAAAAAATTCCTTAAAAAGAAAAAATGACTTTTTTTCATATAGAATTGCAGATGATGTAGATATAGATAATAGTGCCTCTTTAATAATAAGCAAAGATTTTGCAAGGGTCATATTAAATAAAAATCAAAATTTAAAACTATCAGATGTTGCAAAAAGAAATAATGTTGCACCATTTGTTTTAACGAAAAAAGAAATTCCATATAGGGTAAATCCAAACTTAAATCATTTAGATAATATATCTGGAGGTTTAGATTTTTGTGATATTAGAGAAATTGTTTGGGCATCAAAAGGCAAATGGTGTTTAGATGTTTCTTCTACATGTCTTCAAACGACATTGGCTCTTTGCCAAAAGGGTCTTGGTATTGTAAGAGTTTATGACTTTCAAAATCAAGATAAAGAAACCCTCAAAAAAGAACTTGATGTATTTGGTTATGCCAATTTTATTATTGCAGAATTAGATGAAACCATAGAAGCTCCAGAAGATGGTGGCAGAGTTTTATTGATCAACTATAATAATATTCCAGACTATTTAAAAGATTTTTCTTATGAAAAACATTCATCATTCTTAAGAAGTGGAGATGTTTTAATAGTTGTTCATGCAGAACAAGAAATTATAGATGCTTTCTCTGATGTTGCAGACTACAAGACTCAGTTTATTTCAGATAAGTGCTTAATAGCAGTAAAGGCATAGGTTTTTATCGGTGTATTTATCATAAGGAGTACACCATCATGGCAAAACTATTTACGCTTTCTGCTGATGTCAAACAAATCGCCCAAGATGCTATAGATGATTTAATAGATCAGCTTGGTAAAGAATGCCTTCTTTTATATCCAGCACTTCCAGAGATATGTGAAAACTGTGTTTTGGACCCAATTGGAAATAAATCATCAAACTATTGGATAAATGGCGGTTCTATACCATTCCCAAATGGTTCTATTTGCCCTTCTTGTAATGGTTCTGGCTATCATTTTAAACAAATAACAAAGCCAATAAAGCTTCTTATCGGAAATAGCCCCTCAGAATGGTTTGTTAAAATGCCATCTAACCTTCAAGTTCCAGCGGGAATGATACAAACAAAGGGATATGTTTCAAATTTGCCAGATGTTTTACAATCAAGGAAGCTAATTGTACAAATAAGCCTAGAACCTATGATAAGATTTACATATGAACTCTATGGTGAACCTATTGATCAAGGAAACATAGTTCAAAATAGGTATTGGGTAGGAATGTGGAGTAGGGTGGGTGCTTAAATGAATAAATACACAGTTAGAATTGATGAAAACGAATTTTATAGTGCTGCAAATAAAGAAGTTTTAGAAGTTGTAAGCAAATCTATTAGCTTTGCTATTACAAAAACTAGAACACTTTTTGTGCAAGAAATAAAAACGGCTTTAAGACAAGATATTGTTTATTTAGAGCTTTTAAATCATATTGATGGCATTCTTTATTATGATGTTGGTTTAGCAAATGCTGGACAAGTTGCAGAACAAATAGTTGAACTAGTATCAAGCTCAATACAACTAAGAAAACTTCCAGCAAGAAGAGATGATTTGGGTGGAATAGGATTGACTGTTTTAAAAGATGGATTACAACCAATATTGTCTTTGCCAATGGGTTCTTACCAATCTAAGGGTGGAAAAGTAGATTGGTTAGATTGGCTTCTCACTGCTGGAACATCGGAAGTCATTTCTGGATATAGGGTTATGTACGGATTTTTTGATACATCAAGGACTGGACAGGCCATTATGGTTAAATCAAAAACTAAAGGATTTAGTATTGACCCCGATTATGCCGGAACAGAAGATGATAATTGGATAACAAGATCACTTAAAAGAGTTGAAGGAAATATATCAAACTTATTTCAAAAAGTTATAAAAGATTATATAAATACATAGGTGAATAATGGGAACACTGTCAAAATTTGCTGGAGTTGTTAATTATGGCGATCCATTATTTTCAGACACATTAGAATCGTCTGTTTATATGTTTATGCAAGCAGCTTTTTTAAACATTGGTGCTTTTACTAATGTTGTTATACCTACTGGAACATACCCATCTGGTGTTGGATCACATTCTTTTGAGCCTTATAAACTTAGATTGGCAAGAGATCCAAGATACACATCAGGAAAAGCTTGGGAAGGGGTAAGATCTGAATGGGTTTGGGAGTCATCTGTTGACTATACAACTCAGCCAATATCTATTAGTGGTGTTTTTGTAGGGAACAACTTTTATTCAAACACTACTACTGGCCCATCTGGTTTTAAAATAAATTATCCAGAAGGTAAAATAGTTTTTAATACAGCAT
>Ga0209596_1001431_pt1 | contig 20573 bp, 17 predicted proteins | sample M_130807_MF_Meta_FD_187314 | JGI IMG/M metagenome (GOLD analysis project Ga0209596, IMG submission 187314) | Freshwater microbial communities from Lake Montjoie, Canada to study carbon cycling - M_130807_MF_MetaG (SPAdes) (version 2) | ecosystem: Environmental > Aquatic > Freshwater > Lake...
CTGCTCGTGCCCGTGGCGCTCTCGGCGACGCATGTCGCGTATTCGTCGATCCGTGTGGAGCCGTCGTGGATGACCATCGGCCAGAGCGCGGGCGTCGCCGCAGCGCTGGCCGCGAAGGACGGCGTCAATGTGCAGCAACTCGACTACGCGCGGCTCAAGGAAAGGCTGCTCGCGCAAAAGCAGGTGCTGGAAATCCCCGGCAAACCGTAACCGACTGGTCGCCGATTAACTCGCGAGGCCGCTGCCGATGCTGTGAAAGGTCGCGTCGCCGGGCACAATCGCGCGCTCGCAGAAGTCGCCGGAGCCTTCGCCCTCGTGGTGTTCAACGGCGTGGCGTTTGATGATCGGAAGACTATCAGGCTGTCACTTGTGGCTACGCGGGGGCAAGGCTGGATGTGGACACAGCGAGTGTCCGCACTTGCGAGTGCTTGCAAATTCAGGGGCCGCACGACCTTTTAAACGCACAGTGTGGCGTTGCGATCCAAGCGCAGAGCGCGAGCAGGGTTTAAGACCGAGGCTAGAGCATTTCAAATTAAAGTGTAGCCGTGCTCCGGATTGCGAATTCAGAGGCGCGGAGCGCTGGTGGAACGCGACCTCCCGGGCGCGTTTCCGGGATGGAATGCTTGCGCGCAGCCGAAGAAGCGTGCCCGGAGGTCACGCTCCACCGGCGCTGCCGCGCCTTTATCCCAACGGCTACACTGTTAATTGAACCGCTCTAAGGCGTGCGCCAGCGGAAGCCCTGCACGCGACCTGGGGTGACGGGCGTGAGGTATATCTGTTTCACATCGCTCAGGAGCTTGATCGTCCACGGCTTTACCGTGTTCCCCCCGTTCTTGGTGAAGACGAGATCGTCCGCGAGATACACACAACTGTGGTAGGCGTTGCCTGCTGCTTCATCGAGGAAGAAGAGCACGTGGCCAAACTGATATGGCGTCTCGACGCGGTCGAAGTTTTCCAGCACATGCTTCGCGGCGAGACCGGTATTGAGGAAGTAGCCGCGCGGCTCGCTATTAAAAAAATTCAGCGAGCTCCAGTGGCAGTCCGGCATGCGCCCGTGCATCGCGAGGTCGAGCGATGGGTAGCTATTGAGCAGCCTGCGCGCGAGCGGCGGCAGGAGGTGGATGAGGTCGATCCCGCCCGGAGGCTGATTTTCGGCGAAGCTCTGAAACATGTTGGTGATGTCTTTGCTCCTCCCACTTGCGGACCAATAATGTGCCAGCGCTTTGAAGTCCGACTGCGCCGTCACTTTCAGCCGCGCAAAGATGCCGCGTGTGCGCGAGCATGCTTTGAAAAGCCGCATGGCCTCCGCGTCGCTCCGCGCCCGGCTCATGAGCGCCTGAAAGTCCGAGAAACAAAGCACGCCGCCTCGCTGGTAGGTCATCCGTGCCATCCAACGCACGTGTTCCGGTGCGATGTCGGTGCCGCACAGAAAGTCCTCCATGCTCCCGCTCACGATGGTGACCGGGTCGCGATGAAACTCGTTGAGATCGGACTTAGAGAGCTCCAGATAAATGAACGCGCGCTGCTCGGGCATGAGTCCTTCGAGGTGCTCGATCGGCGGCAGAATGTGCAGCACGCCGTCCTGTCGGATCAAACACGGAGGGCTCAGCCAGATTTGCGACCATGCCTCGGGCACGCGCGCGGAATCGAAGAAAGCCGCGAGCTGCTGCACCGTTGCGCCGGGGAAACTCCAGCGCGGCGTGGTGGTCGGTATGCTAAACGAGGAGACCATGTGCTCAGAGGCCTCAAGATACATGAAGTGATACTCGATATCACCCCACGGTCCCGGCGCGCATTTGATCATACGGCTGTTAGTAGCGATGGCTGGAGCTTGCGGTGCCTGGATCGAGCCCATCGGCGAGACGTATGAAAACGACGCGGTTGGGATCGGTGGGCGGACTCGCATTCCTGAACTTGGACTTGATGACATAGTTTATATATTTAATTTTCAATATTGTTAAATAACCAAGATTCTACTTGCAAGAAAATTACGTTCACGCCAGCCGCACCGGACGCACCGGAAACGGTCAGAACCGGGACGGGCGTCGAGAGTGAGGGGGGCTGGGGGAGCGAGGGGTGAAAAGAGGATGAAGCGCCCTGGCGACGCTGCTCCGCACGGGAGATTTCCGGCAGGAAGATGCGATAGAGACAACGGTGTCCAAGAATCCACCTACAAAGTTGCGTATAGGTGGTGCAGGGCGGCGATGTCAGGCTCATCAGGCTCTTGCAAAACCCTCCGAAATCTCCACCCGCAGAACACGTCATCAGAGAGCGCTGCGATTTTTTGAATCCCTGCGGAGGGGTTTTGCAAGAGCCTCTCATGGTGAAGGCGGGCAAAGAGTTGCCCCCTCAGCCAGCGGATGAACTTCACCGAGCGCACCGTGAGCCGCTGAAAGGCCCGCACGAGCAACGGCAGCTTCGCGTTGTCTTTGGCAAGGCGCTCATGCTCCTTCTCCAGCCGTTGCGCGCGGAAGACTATCAAGACTACAGTCTGTCACTTTGTGCTGTCGGCCTTGCGCTGCGCGTCGGTCTTGGGTTCGGCGGCCTTGATCTCGATCGCAACCGGGCCGGTCGTGACCGTGCCGTGCCAGTAGTCGCAGATCTTTCGCTGTGCGTGCTCGGGATGCGCGTAGGCTGCCGTCACGGTGTACTTGCCGGGCGGCAAGCTGCGGATGGCCGGCTGTCCTCCATCCAGGTTCAGCAAGCCCAGGGAATGCCGTTCCAGATCCATCTCCACGGCATTCTGTTGGCCGACGGCCAGTTTGATTGTGGATCGCGCAATCCCTTCCATTGTCCGCTCGTCTTCTCTTGACCAAGATGTCTTCCAGACCTTGCCGCCGCCGACCTGTGTGAAGGTGAAACTCCAGTGTCCCCCGTGGCCGGCGTCATAGAGGCTGCGGGCTTCCTTGGCCAGGCTCCTGACATGCAGTTCCATCCGCATCGGTTTGCCTTCGACAAAGGTCGCGCTCCACGGTTTCGGCGCGACGCAGACCGCACAGACCCGTTTCTGGGCAGCCACCGTCCGGTTCACAACGGCTCCATAGACGCCTTGTGCGCATCTTGGACAATAGAACAAGTTTTGTTCTTTCCCCAACCGTCGCCCGGCGCTCCACCCAGCGGCACGAGTCCGACCTGCACGCCATCCACGGCCTCGCCCCACGCGATCGTGGCGGGCGGGTTCTTCCCGTCTGTCGCCGGCTGTGCCTGCTCCGCCGCCCAGACCGCCGCCAGCGCCGCCGCCAGCATCATCCCAACGATCATCAATAGTTTCTTCATTGCTTTTCCTATCCTTGGAGGTCGCCTTGCCGGTCGGTGAATCACTCGCCCAAGAGTTCCTGAACTCGGCCGGTCTTCTTTTCAATCGAAACCCCTGCGGTGTGGCTGGCCGGACCCTTGTTAAAAAACTTGGTGAACAAAACCAGCCAGTGAGTGCCGCGATCCTCGATTTTGGTGATTTTACCCCAGTCAGTCTTGCCATTCGCCTGCGCCCATGCTTCCGCCAGTTTGCGCGGCGTCGCCTCCTGATCGGGTGACAGACCGGGCGTGGGTTTTTGCACGGCTTTTCCGCTGGCGAGATCCAGCACCAGTCCCGACGGCTCCACGAAGACCCGGTTGCCTTCCACCCGCGCGGCGGTCGCGGGTGCCGGCAACTTCACCTGCCAGATCGTTTTCCCGCTGGTGTGCACGGCGGCGACGACCTGCCCGTTGTCCTGCAGACCAACCGTCAGTCTCTCCAGCGCGGGATTTGGCGGCGGCGGAGTCGCGGCGACTGGCGTGGCTTGTGGTATTTCGTAGGAATCGTGCCTCCTTCCGTCAGCCGGCCATTTACCGGGAGGCTTAGCCGCCGTCGAACCGTTCGGAGCAGGAGACGGCGAGACGGTGCCGGGTTCCACTGCGATTTCGCCCACATCGGCGGTGTTGTCTTTATTGAACGTGGCCGCAACCCGGCTCAAGTCCGTGCCCTTGCCCGTTATCGGCGTTCCTTTGTCTTGCGGTGGGTCCGAGTAACCGCGCACGTCCGACTTTGGCGTGGGTTTGAACACGTGGGTGAGCGGGCAAGTATACGCACGGACAACGATCCAGTAGTTCACCCCCTGCCGCAGGGGTACGCCCTGCACCTTGAACTCGGCGGTCTTGTCCGTGTGCGTCCAGCCGCCCGCCTCGCCAAACGCCACGCGGTCCACCTCCACCCGCCCGTCGGACGCCCGGACTTCAATGGAGGCCCGGAAGTGGCTCCCCACGGGTTGGGTGATGGCGAAACGGCCGGTAATCGTGCCCTTGGTCTCGGTTCGCCGCAGTTGGTCCTGAAACACAGCGCGGCTATTTTCCAACTCCTTCTCCTTTGCCGCCTTCTGCGCTTCCGCGAGCGCCTTCGGGTCCACTCCCTGGCCCAAGGCCATCCCGGCCGCCAGCATCATTCCAACGATCATCAGTGGGTTGTTCATGGTTGTTCCTCCTTCAATGTTTTGAGTGGGTTCTTCGTCCTTGTTGATATCGCTGGCCAGGACCGCAGTTGTCAGACGATTGTTACAAGGTTGTCAGAAGACTATCAGTCAGAAGACTATCAGTCTTTCACTCTGTGCTGCGATTCGTCGTCATTTTGTGCTGCGATTCGCGCGAAGCGCCCCTCCTGCCGGTGGGACCGGTCACCGCGGGTTGAACTCCAGACAGTCGAGATCGAACAGCGGAGTATCGCCTGCGGCCTGTGGGCCGCCGAATACGATGAAGATGTCTCCACGTCCGGCGCCGGGCTTGATGGGTGCCGTGATTTCGACCCACTTTTCCCAGCCCTCCGTGGGCTTCACCTCGGCGTTCGCAAGGACTTTGCCATCGGCGGCCCCCGCCCGGATTTCAATGGTCCCGCCAGTGCCGCCGCATGCCACGCGAAAGGTTACCGTGCCGCAAGTGGCGAGGTTTAGTCCGGTGAATTTCACGCTCTCACCGCTGTGCTTCGCGCGGACCGCCCTCCTGCCGCTGGCGCTGCCCTGATTCAGCGTCTGGGCGCCGCGGATTTCATTGCCGGACTCGGCTTCGAGTCGGGAGGTGCGAAGGCGGACTGCAACCTTGCCCGAGAGGGAAGCAACGGGAGAGCGACCGAGGTCGGTGTAGGTGGCTTCGAGGACTCCGGCGCGGATATTGCCATCCTTGGGCGCGAGGATTTCCCCGGTCAGGCCACGAAGGACCGCGGGGCCGGCTTTGCCTTTTTCGAGGCCAAATACCCACTTGACCATCATGGCGACTTCGTCGGCGGTATGCTGGGGATGGGGGAGCATCGGGAGTTGCCCCCAGATGCCGGTGGAGCCGGTGATGACGCGCTGGATGGTGGCTTCCGCCGCGCCAGCCTGGCCGCGGTATTTGGCGGCGATTTCGACGAGGGGCGGGCCGACGATTTTCTGCTCGATGGCGTGGCAGTTGAAGCAGTCGCTCTGCTTCATCCGGGCGAGGCCGGGGTCTATGCTTTCCTTGCCGCCGGCCTGCGTCCAGTCGGCAGCGACGAGGGTGCGGAGCCCGAAGTCGTCGGGCTTTGCGGCGGAGTCGCCATCTTCGAAATCCTTGACGGCTACTTTGTACGCGACGGGTTTGCCGGGGAAAAAGAAGTCGCCGTCCTGTGGCGACTCGAAGCGGACTTCCGGGGCCGCATTTCCGACGAGGAGGGGCACGGTGGCTGTGCCGACGGCACCGTGCGAGTCGGTGACGCGAAGTTCGGCGGTGAAGTTTCCGGGCGTCTTCAGGGTGAGTTTCGCATTTGCCTCTTTAGAGATGACAGCGCCGCCGGGCTGGAGGCGCCATTCGTAGGTCACGGCGTCGCCATCGAGGTCCTTCGTGCCTTCGCTCGAAAGCTCGACATTGAGGGGTTCGCGTCCGGCGGCGTTTTTGCCGGTAGCCACGGCGAGCGGGGCGATGTTGCCGTGCTGAAAGGAAATTTTCAGCAGGCGCGAGTCCTTGTTCGGGCCCCAGGTGGTGCCGTAATCGAGAAGGTAAAGTGCGCCGTCTTCGCCGAAAACCATGTCCACCGGGCGCCGGATGGGGAATGGGCGCCCGGGCTCGGGTTCGGCCTGATCGACCCGCACCTTGACCGCGCCGGAAAAAGGCTCGATGCCCTGCATGTTCTGATCCTTGTCGAGCCTCACCCAAAAGAAAAATGGCCGCGACCAGTCGTAGATCAGGAGGCATCCGTCGTAGAATGCCGGGAGGCCCCCCGTCTTCTCAAACCCGGCCTTGTAATGAAAAACAGGGCCGGCGCACGCGGTGCGGCCACCGCTTCCGAGGATCGGAAATTCCTTCGACGTGCCCTGCGGATAGTAGATCCACGCGGGTTGCGCGGGCGGGAGTTCGCGAAGGCCGGTGTTGTTCGGGCTGTCGTTGAGCGGATGCGCGGGGTCAAATTTCGGGCCCGCCTTGCCCGTGGCAAAATCGTAGGCGGCGTAAGGATAGTTGTTGCCGCGAAAAAAGGGCCAGCCGTAGTTCGATGCCTTGCGCACCTGATTGATCAAGTCGTAGCCGCGCGGGCCGCGTTCGGCACTGTCGCCGCCGGCGTCATTGCCCACATCGCCATAGTAGAGGATGCCGGTCTTTTGATCGACGTTGAAACGCCACGGGTTGCGGCAGCCCATGACGAAGATTTCCGGGCGCGTCATCGGCGTGCCGGGCGGGAAGAGGTTGCCCGGCGGGATCGTGTAGCCGCCGTCGGGCGTGGGTTTGATGCGGTTGATTTTCCCGCGAAGGTCGTTGGTGTTTGCAGACGATTTCCCGGCGTCCCACGGCGAGCGATTGGGGCGCTGGTCGATGGGTGCGCGGCCGTCGCTGCTGAAGGGGTTCGTGTTGTCGCCAGTCGAAAAATACAGGGTGCCGTCGGGCCCAAAACGGAGCGCGCCGGCATGGTGGCAGCATTCCTTGCGCTGCTCCTCGAAAGTGAGGAGGATTTTCTCGCTGGCGAGATCGAGCGTGTCGCCGTTGACGGTGTAGCGGCTGAGGTGCTGGCCGTTGAATTTTACCGGCGAGTGCAGGAGGTAAATCCAGTGATTACGGGCGAAGTCCGGATCGAGCGCCATCCCGAGCAACCCGTTCTCCTGGTCGAAAAAAACCGGGATGGACGCAGCCTCGACAACCTTCCGGGTGTCCGGATGGAAGACTTTCACCTTGCCCTGGATCTCGATGAAAAAGATGCGCCCATCCGGCGCGATCTGGAGTTGCATGGGCTGGGGCAGGCCCTCGATGAGCGTCTCGACTTTGTAGCGGTAGTCCTTCGGCGCGTCGCCGGGCGCGGCTGCGCATGTGGCGGAGACGAAAGTGAGAATCGCAAGGGTTATGTGCCGCATAAGTTTGAAGCTGGTGTAAGAAGTCGAATATCCGGCGCCACCGGATTGCTTAGCGGCATTCGTGGGCTCGGGTCATTTTCCTCCCGTCTGAATTCCGGATTCGGGCGAAAAACCGGGCAAATCCGCACGCGGGCCGGGCATTCATCGGCCCCAGCGCTGGCGCAGGTAACGCTCCCGTGGGCCGAAGAGAATTTTGTCCGCGAGTAGTCCGACGAGCATGAACTCCACCATCACGCCAACCACCTGCGCCATGTTGTGTTCGTTGCGGCCGGCGTTGAGCAACTGTCCGAGCCCCGTCTTGCCCTTGAACGTCACGTAAATCTCTGCCGCCATCAGCGAGCGCCACGCAAACGCCCAGCCCTGCATCACACCGGCGAGAAGACGATCAGTCTGTTACATTGTGCTTCCAGCTCATCCACCTCGGACGCGGTGCGCGCATCCTTCCTGCCAGCGAGCGAGGCAGCCGGAAAGGCAGAGTGGGCTGGGAGTGAGGAAGGCACCAAGGACAGCAGTGGCAGTGGGATGACGGTCGTTTGGTCGCGACCGCGCCCCAAATGTGGGACGGGCCAAAGCCGGACGGGCGGAGAAAGTGCCTGTTCGGAGCGAAACGTATGATGAGAAAATGCGGCGTTTTGCGACAGGCCGGAAGCGCTGTGTTCCTCTGAGGCACGCGCCGCGCCCGTCCGTTTAAACAAAATCCCCGGCGCACAGGGCGGTTCGCCCTCGCTTATTCACCCCATCGCATCCACGTTCCGCGTCCAATGTCCCGCACTGTAGCAATCGTAGGCCGCCCGAATGTCGGCAAGTCCGCTCTTTTCAACCGCCTCGCCGGCAAAAAAATCGCGATCGTCCACGACCAGCCGGGTGTGACGCGCGATCGCATCTCGGCGAAGTGCAAGCTCGGTCGCGCGCCATTCGCGATCTTCGACACCGGCGGCATCGGTGCGGATGTGGACATGTCGTTCACCGAGCAGGTGCGCACCGAGGCGGAGATCGCCATCGAGACGAGCGACGTGATCCTGTTCGTCGTGGACGGCCAGGACGGGCTCACGGGGGTGGACGACGATCTCGCACGCAGGCTGCGGCGCGCGCGCAAGCCGATCATTTTGGTCGTGAATAAAATTGATCACGCGAAGCACGGGCCGAATGCGAATGAGTTCACGAAGCTCGGCTTCGACCGCCTGCTCACCGTCAGCGCCGAGCACGACCTTGGAACCAAGCGGCTCGTCGAGGAAATCGAGAGCCTGCTCCCGCCGCCGGAGGAGGAACTTGCTCCGGGTGAAAAGAGGGATCTCCCTCTGCGCATCGCGATCGTCGGCAGGCCGAATGTCGGCAAGTCATCGCTCACAAACGCCATCCTCGGCGATGAACGCACGCTCGTCTCGACCATCAGCGGCACGACGCGCGACTCCGTGGACATCCTCTACACGCTCGGCAAGCACGACTACATGCTCATTGATACCGCCGGCATCCGCCCGCGCGGAAAGCGCGACAATGCCGTGGAAATCTTCAGCGTCATGCGCAGCGAATCGAGCATCGGCCGTGCGGACTTGTGCTGCCTGGTCATTGACGCCACCGAGGGCGTGACCGCGCAGGACAAGAAAATCGCGGGACTGATCCAGGAGGCGAAAAAGCCGTGCGTCGTCGCGGTGAACAAGTGGGATCTCATCAAGGAAAAAACCACGGACAAGGAGAAGCTGAAAGCCGTGCTGCAGCAAATCGAGGCCGAGCTTTTCTTCATCAGCTACGCGCCCGTGCTGCTGCTCAGCGCGAAGACCGGCGAGGCGCTGGATCGTCTTTTCAAGAACATCGAGAAAGTCCGCACCGGTGCGAAACAACGCGTGACCACCGGCGTGCTGAACCGCGTCGTCGCCGAAGCCATGACCGCGCATCCGCCCGCAGCGCGCAGCGGCAAGCGCCTCAAAATCCTCTACGGCACGCAGCCCGAGCCGAAGCGCTTCTGCTCCATCTCCATCCCGGAAATCGTCTTCTTCGCAAATGACGGAAGCCTGCTCGACGAGAGCTACCATCGGTATCTCGAAAACCAAATCCGCCAGCACGTCCCCTACGTCGGCCTGCCGATGAAGTTCCATTTCCGCAGCCGGGAAAAGCGCTCGGGCAAATGAGGGGAGCGGCGCGAACGCAGTGGGATAGGCGTCCCGCCTGTCGGAGTGGGACAGTGCCTCTGGCCTGTCCGGCACTATCTCGCGAATTCTCACGCCAGGACAGGCGGGACGCGCTGTCCGACTCCGACAGGCGAGACGCCCGTCCCACTCCATGACCGACGCGCTCCTGAAGCTCTGCGGCCTCAGGGTGGAAAATGCGGCGCATGTGAGCGGCGCGGAGTTTGTCCTCCGCAACAAGCAGTGGCTCGGCTGGATCATCGGCATCGGCGTCGCGCTCGCGGTGCTCATTTGGTTTTCGTATCGGCGCGATGCGGCGGAGATGATCAGCAAAGGGAAACGCCGCGTGCTCACTTCGCTGCGCATCGTGCTGCTCGCGCTGCTCGGACTGCTGCTGCTGAGGCCCGTCGTGGCATTCACTGTCGAGTCGGCAATCCGGCGCACGCTGCTCACGCTCGTGGATGCGAGCGGCAGCATGAAAATCCAGGACCCGCGCGTGGATTCCGCCGACCTTAAACGCGCCGCCATCGCAAAGGGCATCCTCGATCCGACCAAGGGCCTCGATCAGCCACTCGATGCCACGCTCGCCGCAAACGTGAAGCTCGTCCCGCGCGTCGAAATCATGCGCGGCATGATCGGCAACGAACAGCTCCAGCTCTGGCCGCAGCTCACGAAGGAACTCGATCTCGCCGCGTTCAGCTTCGGCGTGGATCTGGAAAATGCGGGCGCTGCTGGCGATGCATCCGCGCTTTCCTCGTGGCTCGCGCAGATGGATCCAAAATCCACATCCACCGCCATCGGCGACGCCGTGCGCGACCTCATCCAGCGCAAGCGCGGCCAGCCGCTCGCGGGCATCTTCCTCGTCACCGACGGCGCCAACAACCACGGCTCCGCGCCGCTCGACGCCGCGCGCCTCGCGAAGCAGGAGGGCATCCCGCTTTACATCTACGGCGTCGGCATCACCTCGCCGCGCGACATCATCGTCGGCAGCCTGCTCACGCAGGAGGTCGCGTTTGTGAAAGACGAACTGCCCGTGACCGTCCGCGTGCGCGGCCAGGGGCTGAAGGGCGAAAGCGCGAAGCTCACCGTGCGCCTCGTGCCCGTGAACTTGACCGGCGAAGGCGAGGTCGTCGCGACGAAGGACATCACATTCGGCGACGACGAGGACGCCGTGGTGCCCGTGCCGTTCACGCCGAAAGTCACCGGCGACTTCGAGCTGCGCGCCAGCATCGCGCCGCGCGCCGACGAGGCGTCGAAGGACAACAACGCCGTCGCGCAGCGCCTGCGCGTGATCGATTCCAAGGTGAAAATCCTCTACGTCGAGACCACGCCGCGCTGGGAATTCCGCTACCTGCAAAGCGTGCTGCTGCGCGACCGGCGCGTGGATTTGAAATGCGTGCTGCTCGAAGGCGACGAGAGCATCGCCGCGGGCGACGCGTCGCCATTTCTCGCGAAGGTGCCCGCGAAAAAGGACGACCTCTTCAAGTTCGACCTCATCATCATCGGCGACGTCGAGCCGCGCAATTTTTCGCCCGAACACTTCGCCGCGTTCGAGGAATTCGTGCAGAAATTCGGCGGCTCGATGCTCTTCATCGCCGGCCCGCGCGCAAACCCCGCCGCGTATCGCACCACCACGCTGGAAAAACTGTTGCCCGTCGAACTCGATCCCGCCGCCACCGCTCAACAGCCCGCACCTTCGCAAGGCATCACCGTCGAACTCACCCCGCAGGGCCGCGCCAACCCGATGCTCAAGCTCGCCGCCACCGACGACGAGAGCGCCGCGATTTGGAAGCGCTTTGGCAAACTCTACTCCACCGCGCGCGTCCTCCGCGCCAAGCCCGCCGCGCAAGTCCTCCTCGTGGACGCCGACCAATCCCGCGCGAACCGCCACGGCAAGCAGGTCATCGCCGCCTTTCACCAATACGGCCTCGGCCAGGTGCTCTACATGGGCACCGACAACACCTGGCGCTGGCGGCGCAACGTCGGCGATCAATTTTACCCGCTGCTCTGGGGCCAGATCGCGCAGAAGCTCGGCCTGCACCACCTCCTCGGCGGTTCGAAGCGCACGCAGCTCACCGTGGACCGGCAGAACTACACCACCGGCGAGCGCGTCACCGTCTATGCGCGGCTCTACGCGTCCGATTTTTCGCCGGTGAAAGAGCAGATCGTCGCTGCGGGCTACACGGTGCGCGTCGCCGGAGCGCCCGGCCCCGTGCGCGAAGTCCCGCTCCGCGCCGTGCCCGAACAGCCCGGCATGTATCGCGGCGATTTCGTCGCGCTCGAGCCCGGCGCACACCAGTTCACCGTGAAAAACGATCCCGCCACCGTGCTGGAATTCAACGTCGCCGAGCCGAAATTCGAAACCGGCGAAACCGCGATGAACGAAGTCCTCCTCAAACAAATGGCCGAAGCCAGCGGCGGCGCCTACTTCCGCGAGGAAACGCTCGCGCAATTCCCCAAAGCGATCTCCGCCAAAGCCGAGCGAATCCAAGGCACCCTCGACGGCGAACTCTGGTCCTCCCCGCTCGCCTTCCTGCTGCTGCTCACCATCGCCACCCTCGAATGGGGGCTGCGCAAACAGTGGCAGCTCAAGTGAGGCGCGCTCATTCCCTTCGCAGTTTTTTACGCTGCGTCCTGAAGATGGCGTTGGGTGAATTGCAAGCGGTGCGCAAATTACTCACAGTGAATGATTTAAGACATTTTTTGGATTTTGTAGCAAAATATACTTATTTTTAGGTATAAACGCGTATAAACAGTTACATATCGAACATGGATCCAATCAAAAACCCATTCGCTCCCGGCGCTGGTTCACCGCCTCCGGAACTTGTCGGACGAGACCCAGTTCTCAATCAGGCCCGTATCCTCCTCGGACGCGTGAAACAAAAGAAGTCCGAGAAAAGCATGTTGCTCACAGGCCTGCGCGGTGTGGGCAAGACAGTCTTGCTCAATGAAATCGAGCGGATGGCGAAGCAGGAGAATTATCGCACAATTCAGATCGAAGCTCATGAGGATAAACCGCTGGGGCCGTTGATCGCTCCTTACCTTCGCACCGTCCTTTACGACTTGGATCGCGTGGCGGGAGTGGGAGACAAGGTCAAAAGGGGGTTGGGTGTCCTTCGGAGTTTCATCAGTGCGCTCAAGATCGAAGTTGGTGACGCGACGTTCGGTTTGGACATTGACGCGGAAAAAGGAGCTGCGGACAGCGGCGATTTGGAAATCGATCTGCCCAATCTTTTCGTCGCAGTCGCCGAGGCGGCCGAGGAAAGGAAAATCGCGGTAGCGGTGCTGATTGATGAGATTCAATACTTCAATCAGAAGGAACTGGGCGCTCTCATCATGGCTATGCACAAGGTGCAGCAACGCCAGCTTCCACTGGTGCTGCTGGGCGCAGGCTTGCCCATCCTTCCCGGACTAGCGGGCGAATCAAAATCGTACGCCGAGCGGCTGTTCAGTTTTCCGGATATCGGAGCGCTCTCCGAGGAAGATGCTGCGAAGGCCCTCCGCGATCCAGCCCAAGTGGCGGGCGTCGTATTCGAAGCTCCGGCCTTGGCCGAGGTTTTCCGCCTGACGAAAGGTTACCCGTATTTTCTGCAAGAATGGGGCTACCAGTCTTGGAATCTCGCACCTGCGAGTCCGATCACTCTGCAAATTGTCCAAGATGCCACGGAAAAAGTCATTCCCCGCCTCGACAAGAATTTTTTCCGCGTGCGCTTTGACCGACTCACTCCCAGCGAAAAGAACTTCCTTCGCGCCATCGCTGCGCTCGGACCGGGGCCCCAACGCACGGGCGACATCGCAGACGCCTTGGGCGTCAAAATCAGCAGCCTCGGACCCGTACGCGCCAAGCTCATTCGGAAAGGCATGATCTACAGCCCAGCGCACGGCGACATCGCCTTCACCGTGCCGCTCTTTGATGAATTCATGGTGCGAGCAATTCCCACATTCAAGTCGTAGTCCAAAGACAGTAGGGGTTCGCGAAATGTTTGCGCGGCTCGCACGGAGCACGTCGCACGCGGATTCTTAGTTGCAGCGAGGTGCTTGCGGCGTGTCGAAAACCCTGACAACTTCACAAGCATGAGCACGCTCGCCGAAATCAAATCCGCCGCCGCCGACCTGTCTCCGTCGCAGAAAGCGGAACCGCTGCTGTTTGTCGCAGGCAAGTTGCGCGCTCCGGGAGCACCGCTGCCGGAACCTCGTCTTTTTCCTACGGAACAGATCACGGCGTGGATGGACGAGGATGAAGAGGACATGCGGAAGTTCCGCGCCGGCGAGTAAATCTGTTCCTCGATGCGGAGAAACTCGGCGGGTACCGTGGTAAATCGTGGGTCGAGACACCGCTTGATGTGGTTACGGATGTGGCTACGCTGGCGGCATGACTCTGGAACTCAAACTTCGCAAGGTGGGCAATTCCCTCGGTGTGGTGCTGCCCAAGGAGGCGCTCGCGCATCTCAAGATCGGGGAGGGCGACACCATCATGCTCACGGAAACGCAGGACGGAATGCGCCTCACCGCGGGCAATCCCGAGTTTGCCAAGACGATGGCGGTTTTTGAGAGCCTGAACCGCCGTTACCGCAACGCGCTGCGCGAGCTGGCGAAATGAAGGAGCCGCATTGGCTCACGCGCGAGGAGTGCCTCGCGCTGCATGAGTTCATGTTGTCGGAATACGGCGGCATCACGGGTGTGCGCGACGAGCATTTGCGGGATTCCGCGCTCGCGAGGCCGCAGCAGCTCTTTGCCTACGGCAAACCGAACATGGCGGACATGGCCGCGGCGTATGCGGCAGGCATCGTGAAGAATCATCCGTTTCTCGACGGGAACAAACGTACCGGCTTCATGCTCGGCGCGGGTTTTCTCGAACGGAACGGCTTTGAATTCTATGCGACGGAAGCGGAGGCGGCGTTGCGCACACTCGCGCTCGCCGCAGGCAAAATGAGCGAGAAGGCCTACGCGGCATGGCTGAAGGCCAACTCGAAGCGCGTTTGATGCGCGAAGTGCTTGCGTGATTCGCGCGGAACGCGGCGTATGATACGTCCCCCGTCTTCCTGTGTGCCCTCCTTTTCGCGAACATCGCTGCCGCGCAAGATTCTGCGCTGCTGGCGAAGGAGAAGTTCCATCGCTTTCCTGCTCGTCGGGCAGTCGAACATGGCGGGATGCGGGACGGTCGAGGCGCAGGACAAGACGCCGCATCCGCGCGTGCTCATGCTGAACATGGCGGACGCGTGGGTGCCTGCGATCGATCCGCTGCATTTCGACAAGCCGGCGGCGGGCGTGGGGCTCGGGAAAACATTTGCGACGCTCTAGAGCAGTTCGATTAAAAGTGTAGCCGACCAATTCCATCCATGCAGATAGAGAAAATCTTGCCGCAGCTTTCCAAGAAACGGCTACAGTATTTCTTAAACTGCCCCGGCAGCCGCAGCTACTATCTACGCTGGAATCTTGTAACGGCCGGGCGTCGCGACTTCGGGCACGGGGATCTTCGAGTTCCAGTCGAGCTTGTTCACGTCGATTGCAGACCAAGTTTCTTTCGACTCCAGGACTTCGTCCCAGGTGACCGTCTTTCCCGTGTAGGCGCTCATGCGGCCCATGATCGCGAGCAGCGAACTGTGCGCGAGCTGCTCGCCCATGTTCACCGGTTTGCCGGCCTTGATGCTCTCGATGAGTTCCTTGTGCTCCTCGACATACATGAGGTTTTTTTCGCCGGGCGATGCGCCGTCCGCGCCGCCGTTCCTCTCGTACATCCAGCGATTGCCGTCGGTCGTGTCGAGGACGTGCAACGGCTTGAATCCGTTCACCTGCCCGGTGCCGTTTGCGCCGGTGATGTAGTCGGCGTTTTCATTCGAGCAGCCGGATTGCTGGCGTGCGTAGATGTGGCCGCGTCCGCCATTCGGGAACTCATACATCACGGCGAAGTGGTCGTACACATTTCCGAACTCGGGCTCGATGCGCTGCTGGCGTCCGCCGAGCGCGGTGCATTTCAGCGGTGGTACGTCTTTGAACGCCCAGCTCATCTTGTCCACGGAATGCACGGCCTGCTCGACGATGATGTCGCCGCTGAGCCACGTGTAGTAGAGCCAGTTGCGGAGCTGGTATTCGAGCTCGGGCCAGTCGGCCTGGCGCTCGTGCGGCGCCCACGGGCTGGTCGTGAGATAGGTGCCGTAGTAGCCGCGCACTTCGCCGATGAAGCCCTCGTGCAATTTTTTCCACGTCGCGCGTTCGGCGTAATTATAGCGCCAGCAAAAGCCCGTCTGGATCCCGAGGTTCTTCTCCTTCGCCTTCTTCACGGCCTCCATCGCGTGGCGGATCGCCGGGGCGTTCACGCCGAGCGGCTTCTCGCAGAAGACGTGTTTGCCAGCGTTGATCGCCTTGTGCAGGTGCGCCGGGCGGAAGCCGGGCGGCGTGGTGAGCAGCACGATGTCAATGTCCGTCGCGAGAACCTTGTCAATCGCGTCCCAGCCGGAGAATTTCTGGTTGTCCGGCACCTTCACCTGATCGGGGTGCGCGCTGGAAATATTTTTGTAGCTCGTCTCCAGGCGATCCGCATGAACGTCGCCCATCGCGGTGAGGACGACATTCTTGTCCGCATTCATCGAGTCCGTGAGCGCGCCGGAGCCGCGCCCGCCGCAGCCGACGATGCCAATCTTGATGGCCTTTGCCGCCTGCGCATTCACGATGTGCGGGAATGCGCCCACGAGCGCGGCACCCGCTGCGCCGGCAGCGCCACGGTGGAGAAAGGAACGACGGGTGAGGGGACTCGGGGTGATGATTCGGTTCATGGCTTGAATAGAGAGGTGAAAACGCTAACGCGCGCGCGGGCGGTGTCGAGGCCGCTGTCGCGGAGCGCGGAGGGAGAATCGCCGATGCGCGTTTGGCTTTGGAAAAATCCACGCGGAGATGCTCCCGTTAATCGTTGGGCGTTTGACGTTGAATGTTCGACGTTGAGCCCGCCGCAGGCGCGTTGCGAATGCGGATGCGCGTCGTGACATCGGGAGGCCGCTGCGCGGGGCCAAACGTCCAACGTCCAACATTCAACGATGGAGCAACGAATCCCGCGGCATGAGTATGTCTGCTCGGAATGCTCGCATTCGTCCGTGCGAATGTGGACGCTGTTCCGATGCAGTTCGATTTTCTCAAGCGGCTTTTCGGAAAGCGCGAGCGTCCCGTGGCGCGCGAGATGAGTCCCGTGCCGGCCGAGGCGAAAGCCGTCGTCGTGCCGCACGAGCCGCTGCTCGACGAGGCGCGCGAATTGTTGCGTGGCGTCGGCGCGTCGGCGCTGGCCGAGCGTGTGCGCATCGAGTGGAATCCGCGGATGCGCAGCACCGCCGGGCTTGCGTATCCGGGGCGCGCGCTCGTGCGGCTGAATCCGAAGCTGCGCGAATTTGGCGACGAGGAAATCCAGCGCACGCTGCGCCACGAGCTCGCCCACCTCCTCGCGCAGGATCGAGCGGGCCGGAAGCGGATCGAGCCGCACGGCGCGGAGTGGCGTCGCGCGTGCCGCGACCTCGGGCTCGTGGATGAAAAGCGCACGCACGACTTGCCGCTGCCGCGCAGGAAGATCGCGCGGCGGCACCATTACCGCTGTCCCGCGTGCGCCGCCACGATCGCGCGCGTGCGGCCGCTGCGCCGCGGTTCGGCGTGCGTGCAGTGCTGCCGCGTGCATAACCGCGGACGCTACGACGCGCGCTTCCGTTTCGAGCGGATCGAGCAGCCCGCGTAACGCGGACAATCCTGTCCACAGGATCCGCGACTACTTGAAGACCAGATCGCCCTTGTGCGGCGTGCCGGTGACGATGTCCGCGATGATGTGGGTGCCCTGCCGTTCGCCGCTCACGGTGAGCACACCGGAATCCACGCCTTCGCGGAAGCACTTCAGCGCGAGGCCCGGCTCGGGCGGCATCGCGCCGCGAATCTCGACTAGCACGAAGCCCGCCTCCGAATTCACAAGGAGGACCTTGCCGATCTGCCTGCGCTTGCCTTTCGGATCCGAGGGATCTTCCTTTGGAAAACGGATCGGGGTGGCCTTCGGCACCGGCTTGCGCAGCGACCATTTCGGAAGCTTCGGCAATGCGCACGCCGCCGCTGCGCAGCACACGGCGGCGGCGAGCAGCAGGCGAGCGAATGGAAGCTTCATCGCAACAGCGTAGCGCAAATGCCGCGCGAGGGAAGCGCGTCGCTGCTGCGGGGATAAGGGAGCTTTGAAATCCGACCCGCCACAAGCGCGCGGCCGAGTTCCGCGAGGAGTCGGGGCGCCCTCACCCCGAGGTTCAAATACGGGGCGGGAGCGCCCCGGCTCCTTGCGCGGACTCCCGCTTCGCCGCGCGCAGTTCCGAAGTCGCCTGCTTGTATGCCTCGTGGCGCGCGCATTTCAGCACGTAGTCCACGTCCGCGGCGGTGAGTTGGTGGCTCTTGCCGACCTTGGTGATGAGCGTGGCCTCCAGCTTCGACAGACCGCCGGTGAGATGCGCGGCGATTGCGATTTCGAGGAGCCACGAGCGCGCCTGTTTGGGGTTGGACGGCTGCGGGATTTCCATCTGCCCCGCTGCCGCGGAACGGATCAGCGTATCCACTTTGGCCTCGGCGAGGCCGCTCTTTTTTCCTGCGGCGCGGAGCATGTCGCGGATCGAGTCATCGGACACGCCGCCATTCGAGACGACCGAGCTGATCATCCACGCGAGCGCGCCAGTGCCGCCGGAACTCGCGGGCGATCCGACGCCGCGGAATTCAGCCATCTCGCGCGGCGAATCCACGATGGCCCTGGCGCGGAGATCACGCGCCTCATTGGATCCGCTCGGGAAAATGTCGCGCAGCACCCAGCGCAGTGTGCCGTCGTTCAGCACGGTGTGGCAGAATTCGCACGCGTCCGATGTGTCGGCCATCGTCGCGCCGCCGCAGTTTGGGCAGTGCGCGGAGGAAATGGAATCGCCCGGCGTGCTGCGGACGCCGGCATTCCGCGCGAGCACAAACAGCGAGCGGCGCACGGTCATCTCGCCGCGCAGGCTGCGCAGTTCATCCGTGGGCGTGACTTCGAACGGGCGTCCCATCCAGCACACTTCCACGAGCGCGCGGTGCTCGGTGTCGCCGAGGATCACGCCGAGCGTGTCCACGGAACTCACGGCGCAATCGCAGAAAATCTTGCGCACCGAACCGGGCGGATTTTTCGCCAGCTCCGCCGCGTACATCTCGCACCAAGCGGGCGACGCGACCTTTCTCAGCGGATCGATCCTCCCGATGCGATCCGCCGCGGCCTTGCGCCAGAAGATGACCGACGTCATGTCCTCGAGATCCTGCACGCTGAAGCCGGGATCGCTCTCGAGGATTCGCTTCGTGCCCGGCGGCGGTATGGCGGTCGCGCGCCATTCCTCCTGCTGCGTGATCTCGGCGAGCACCCAGTCGTATTGCCCGCTGCGCAGCACCGCCTGGCAGTATTCGCACTTCGCGCCCTGGTTCATCGCGATGGGCGCGGCGCAGTTCGGACAGTTGCCCTCGATGAGCCCGGTGGCATTCGCCTTCGTCTGGCTCCCGCGCGCGCGGATGAACGGCCGAACCAGTCGCTCCCCCTCCACCGCCGCGCGTCTGGCTCCCGCGCGCGCGGATGAACGACCAGAGTTCCGTGAATTGCGCCTGCTCTTCCGAGCCACGGATCGCCTCGCCTGTTTCGGCCGACACCCGGTAGTCCTTCGCCGATGCGCCGATGCGCATCGTGATCACGTCGAACACCGCGCCGCATTCCACTTGGGCGGGCGTGCATTCGAGGATGCTGAGATTTTCCATCACCGGCCGGTATCCGAGCGCGTGCTGCTCCTCGAATTGCAGGCTGAACCGCTCGTGGATTCCGTCGGAAATAAACGGACGCACCGAGGTGAGCGACTGCTCACACCACGCGCGCTGGAGCTTTGTGAAGCCATCCTTCACGCGCATCGCAAATGCGGCGGCGTCGAACGCGCGGTCATTTTGCCGGAGCTGCTGCAGCCCGGGGTCCACGAGGTTGACGTTTGCGGCGAAGGAGCCGCGCGCGATCACGGCATTCTGATTCATCGTCTGCGCCTTGCGGATGGCCCGCCAGATGATGAAAATCACGACCCCGAAAAACAGGAGCACCAAGAACCCGTTGGCATCGCCGCCCCCGCTGCTTCCATGCGACGAACTGCTTGAACTGCTGCTATGGCTGCTTCCCGAACTGTGGGAACCCGAGCTGTGCGAGCCGCCGGAACTGTGCCCGCCGCCCGCGCGGGCAAACACGTCCGTCGCCGACACGAGCAGCGACAGCATGATCGAATGGCACTTGGAGCGGAAGGAACGCGGATGGATTTTCGCCACAGGAGGGACGGGGTTTGTATTTCGGCAGAGCAGCCGCGTGCAAGCGCGCGGATTGCGGGAGAGGCGTTGCAGTTTTCGTTCCGCGTTCCGCCGTCCGGGCCGAATGCGCGCTTGCAACCGCTCCACGCTTGGCCAGCGTTCCCGCATGAACCTCCGCATTTTCTCCCTGCTGTCCGTCGTCGTCGTCGCATTCACCGCCTCCGCATTTGCAAAGGTGAAGACCGAGACCGTCACCTACAAGGACGGCTCCGTCGAACTCGAAGGCTTCCTCGCCTACGACGATTCCGTGAAAGGCCCGCGCCCCGGCGTCCTCGTCATCCACGACTGGACCGGCCTGCAGGACTACACGAAATCTCGCGCCACCCAGCTCGCCGAACTCGGCTACGTCGCCTTCGCCGCGGACATCTACGGCAAAGGCGTGCGCCCCACCGACATGACGGAATGCGCGGTGCAGGCCGGCACTTACAAAAACGATCTCCCGCTCCTGCGCCGCCGCGTGCTGCTCGGTCTCGAACAGTTGAAAAAGAACGCCAGCGTGGATGCCGCGAAGCTCGCCGCGATCGGCTACTGCTTCGGCGGCACGAGCGTGCTCGAACTCGCCCGCGGCGGCGCAGACGTGCGCGTCGTCGTGAGCTTCCACGGCGGCCTCTCGACGACGTTGCCCGCGAAGCCCGGCGAGATCAAAGCGCGCATCCTCGTCTGCCACGGCGGCGCGGACACGCACGTGAACGCCGAGGTCCCCGCATTCAAAGCCGAGATGGAAAAGGCGAAGGCGCAGATGGAATTCATCACCCACGAAGGCGCGCAGCACGGCTTC